>Ga0194055_10004067_pt1 | contig 11085 bp, 9 predicted proteins | sample SepL449m_MetaG_FD_155482 | JGI IMG/M metagenome (GOLD analysis project Ga0194055, IMG submission 155482) | Anoxic zone freshwater microbial communities from boreal shield lake in IISD Experimental Lakes Area, Ontario, Canada - Sep2016-L442-9m | ecosystem: Environmental > Aquatic > Freshwater >... | reverse complement strand
GTAATAGTCCTTCCAATATAAAAAAATATCTTAAAATGCATAATCTCAGAGATAACTTTACGAGAATATATGGCAATGTAGGATTACTTAGTAAAGCTAAGGTTATTTCAAAGATAATCGCAACTAACAATTTAAATGCTGATGACACATACTATATTGGTGATGAAGTGAGAGATATTAAAGCAGCTAAAAAAGCAGGCATTAAAGTTATATCAGTTAGTTATGGCTTTAATGGCAAAAAAATACTATCCAAGTATAATCCAGACTTTTTAGTAGATAATCCTAGCGATATTTTAAAAATTATCCTCAGCTAAACTGTTATAATTGAATCCATGGCAAATTTTAGTTATAAACGATATAGAACTGCACCGTATAAACCAGGACAAAAGCAACCTTATAAAGTTAGCCGTTCGAAAATAGAGGATTTTATAAATTGTCCTCGATGTTTTTGGATAGATAGGCGTCTGAAAATTAGTCGTCCTGATACGCCTCCTTTTCAAATCAATAAAGCAGTCGATGAACTTTTTAAGAAAGAGTTTGATAAATATAGATCCCTAAAGGAACCTCATCCAATGATGATTGAATATAAGATTGATGCTATTCCTTTTGCCCACGATGATTTGGATAATTGGAGAGAAAACTTTTTTGGTGTCCAGTACCTAGATCCCGAGACTAATCTTTTAATTTTTGGAGCCATAGATGATGTATGGGTTAACCCAAAAAATGAACTAATGGTTGTCGACTATAAGGCAACTGCTAAAAAAAGTGAAGTTAGCTTAGATGCTCCGTGGCAGATATCTTACAAAAGACAGATGGAAGTTTATCAATGGTTACTTAGAAAAAATGATTTTAAAGTTAGCGACAAAGGATTTTTTGTATATACTAACGGACGTTTAGATTTAGATGGTTTTTTTAATAAAGTTGAATTTAGAACCAAGATTATTGAATATGATGGAAGTGATAAATGGATAGAGCCTACAATAAAAAAACTAAAGGCTTGTTTAGAGCAAGAGCAAATGCCAGATTCTGGCAATGACTGTCAATATTGTGCATATGCAAGAGCTAGAACAGAGCTAACAATAGATTATTTAAGAAACAATAAAAAAAAGTCAGTTAAATAGTATAATTATAAATAGCCATGTTAGATATACAGTTTATTAGAGAAAACAAAGAGCTAGTCGAGACTAAATCTCAACAGAAAGGATATTCTGTAGATTTAGATCAATTGCTAACTATAGATTCAAAAATCCGCGAGACAATTCCAAAACTTGATGATATTCAAAACCAAAGAAACAATCTAGCATCACAATTTTCTAATAGTTCACCATCAGAAAGTCAGCTTGAACATGGACGACAGCTAAAAGATCAATCTGGAGAGCTAGAGAAGGTCTTATTAGAGCTTAGGCAGGATTTTAATAAGCTACATAAGCTAATTCCTAATATGCCATTAGATGGAGTACCAGTTGGTTCCAGCGAAGAACAAAATCAAGTCATTAAGAAGGTTGGCGAATCAAAGGACTTTGGTTTTCAGCCACTAAATCATTGGGATATTCGTTCTGCCGAGTCTTTAATAGACAAAAAGAGAGCAGCTAAAGTTGCTGGCAGTAGATTTGTCTATTTAAAAGGTGGTCTAGTAAGAATGCAATTTGCGATGATTAATTGGGTCATGGATAAGTTAAGCGATGAAAAATTGATTGAGGAAATTATACGTAACAATAATTTAAATTTAGTTGCGAAAGCTTTCAATCCAATTCTGCCCCCAGCTATGATTAATACTTCAAGTTATATGGCTACAACTAGATTAGATGCCGAAGAAGTAACATATAAATTAGCTGATGATAATTTATGGATGAATGCTAGCGCAGAACACAGCCTATGCAATATGTATCAAGACGAGATCATACCTGAAGCAGAACTCCCGATTCGTTATCTTGGATATGCAACATCATTTCGTAGAGAAGCCGGTTCGTATGGCAAGGACACAGAAGGGATTATACGTCTCCATCAATTCGATAAATTAGAAATTGAAGTCTTTTCTACTCCTGAAACTGGATTAGATGAACATAAATTATTAGTAGCTATAGAAGAATATCTCTTGGGTCAAATTGGACTACCTTATGAGGTAATGGAAAAATGTACAGCCGATATTGGTAAGCCAAATGCCAAGGGTGTAGATATTAATGTCTGGTTTCCAGGACAGTCTAAGTATCGAGAAACTCATAGTGCAGACTATATGACTGATTATCAGGCAAGATCTACTAAAACTAGATTCAGAAGAACAGAAGGTGATGTTCACTTCGTGCATAATAATGATGCAACAGTTTTTGCTTTTTCGAGAATATTGGCTGCAATTATGGAAAATTATCAGACCAGAGACGGTAAAATTATTATTCCTGAAGTGTTAAAAAATTATATGGGAGGAGTTAGTGAATTATGATAGAAAATCTAATCGTTAATGGAGTCCACCTAACAGTTGATGATGATCTCATGAAGTATGTTCAGAAGAAGATATCAAATTTAGATAAGTACATGTCCAAGCATGTCAGAGAAAGTGTACATGCTGAAGTTTGGTTGAAGGAAAGCAATGCGAAAGATAAGAAGAGATTAACATGCGAAGTAAAGATGACATTACCGAAAGAAATTATAGTTACTAAAGAATCTACATTAAACATATATGCTGCAATTGATATTGTTGAAGCAAAACTCAAGAATCAAATACTTCGATATAAGTCACTACATAGTGTTTCAAAAATAAGACACAGCTTGAATCTTATAAAAAATAAAAAAAACTTGGATATATAAAAATCCTAAAACTTGATTTTTAAGGTCGCAATTTATCTAATAACAAGTTACAATATATTATAATAAAAAAATCTAGTGGAGTATTTTTGTGAAGAAAGTTATAAAAAGGATACTCGGCGATCCTCAAGTCAAAACTATTAAAAGACTAAGGAAAAAAGTCACAGTCATTGATTCCTTGGCTGATAAGTATAAGGTAATGACTGACACTGAATTACGCTCTCAGACAGATGTTCTGAAGAAGCGACTTACTAACGAAAGTGTTGATGGCATTTTACCAGATGCATTCGCTGTAGTTCGAGAAGCTGCCACAAGATCTCTCGGTCAAAGACATTTTGATGTTCAGCTAATTGGCGGCATGGTACTGCATGAAGGCAATGTTGCAGAGATGAAGACCGGTGAAGGTAAGACTCTAGTAGCCACTTTACCAGTTTATCTAAACGCTTTAACTGAAAAAGGTGTCCATGTAGTAACTGTTAATGATTATCTAGCACAGAGAGATTCTGGCTGGATGGGACAAGTTTACGATTTTCTAGGACTTACAACTGCAGTTATTATTCCTGATGAATCTTTTATCTTCGATAAAGAGTTTATCAATAAAGACCATTCAGATGAACGCTTTAAGCATTTGAAACCAATTTCAAGACAAGATGCATACAGGGCAGACATTACCTATGGAACTAACAATGAATTTGGTTTTGACTACTTAAGAGACAACATGGTTATTGAAACTGATCAGCTAAGACAAAGAGACCTGCATTACGCTATCGTTGATGAGGTTGACTCTATTTTGATTGATGAAGCTCGAACTCCCCTTATTATTTCTGCACCATCAGTAACCAGTGCCAATGCTTATTCACAATTTTCTAAGGTATCAATACAGCTCGAATCTAAGAAGCACTATGAAACTGATGAAAAAAGAAAAACTGTCATACTCACAGACGATGGAGTGGAGAAGGTTGAAAAAATACTTGGAATTGACAGTCTGTATGCATCAGATAATATACGAACAATCTATCATTTAGAACAATCACTCAAGGCCCAAGCTTTATTTAAGAGAGATAAAGACTATGTGGTAACTAAGGAAGGTGAAATTGTCATTGTTGATGAATTTACTGGACGTTTACTCAAGGGAAGGCGATATAGTGAAGGCCTTCACCAAGCCATAGAAGCCAAGGAAGGCGTTGAAGTCCAACAGGAATCAATGACTCTCGCAACAATTTCTTTCCAAAACTTATTTAGACTTTATGAAAAATTGGGAGGTATGACTGGTACGGCCCTGACTGAAAGTGAAGAATTTCACCAGATATATAAATTAGACGTGGTAGAAATACCATCTAACAGGTCGATCAATAGGAACGATAGGCCAGATAGAATCTATAAAAGCGAAAAAGGTAAATTTGCAGCTATTGCTAGAGAAGTAAGAGTTGCTTATGAAAAAGGTCAGCCAGTTTTGATAGGAACAGTTTCAATCGAAAAAAATGAAGCACTTAGTCAGGCGCTCAAAAAAGCTGGAGTTCCTTTCCAGGTTTTGAACGCAAAGAATAACGAAAGTGAAGCACAGATTATTGCTAAAGCTGGCGAAAAGCAAGCAGTCACATTGGCAACCAATATTGCAGGACGAGGAACTGATATTGTACTTGGAGAAGGTGTCAAGGAATTAGGCGGTTTGTTTGTACTTGGTTCTGAAAGACACGAGAGTCGAAGAATAGATAACCAGCTAAGAGGAAGATCAGGAAGACAAGGCGATCCTGGTGTGACTCAGTTCTTCGTTAGTACAGAAGATGATTTAATGAGAATATTTGGTGGCGACAGAATATCAGGTCTTATGGAAAGATTAAAAGTTGACGATGAAACACCAATTGAAAATAGATTAATCTCTAAGAGTCTAGAAGGTGCCCAGAAAAAGGTTGAGGGTTTCCACTTCGACCAAAGAAAAAATGTAGTTCAATATGATGATGTGATGAACAGGCATCGTCGAGCTATTTATAGTATGCGTAAGGAAATTTTACTTACAGATGACATAAGTAAAAGAATTAAGATATTAATCGATGAACAGGTCGGAATACTTGCTGAAACAACAATGCCATCCACTAACGATACTAAATCAATGATTAATGAAGTTATACCATTATCTCCAGAAACCATGGAAAGATTATTCGAAGCAAACCCAGATAAGTTCAAAGACGTTCTATTAACAGAAGCTAAGGAAATCTATGCAGCTCGTGAAATGGCTTTTGGAACAGAAGTTATGCGAAAAATAGAAAGAGAAATATATCTACAGATTTTAGATAATCTTTGGATGCAACACTTGGAGAATATGGATCATTTGCGTGAAGGAATACATTGGATGAGTGTAGGCCAAAGAGATCCTTTGGTTGAATACAGACGCCAATCTCAATTAATATTTGAAACTATGCAATCTGTACTTCGGCATGATATCGTGACCGCTCTATATCATGCGGAGGCAAAAATGGCAGATAAGCCAATGGATACTGATTTAACCAGAGCTGCAAGAAAATCTGTAGCTAATGCTGATAAAATTACCGTGGCTGAAGATTTTGCCGAAACAGATTTTATAAGCAAAAAAACTGAGAATGAAGCAGTTAAGAAAAAAGCTCAACAGAAAAAAAAGATTCATAAAGCAGAAAGACAAAGAAAAACTAAAGGCAGAAAAAGAAAATAGTATCAACAAATGAAACACACAGTTAGCCCATTAAAATTAGAAAGCGGTCCAGAAGGTTTAATTATTAACGTACCTGATGCCAGTGTTATGACTTTTGAAATAAGTTTTAGAGCTGGAGAATATTTAGTTGAGGATAAAAAATGGGAAACTCCTCATCTCATGGAGCATTTATTATTGGGAGCAAACGAATTTATTCCCAAGGCCAGATCTTTTCAGGCTGAATTTGAAAAAAACGGAGCATATAATAATGCATCGACTAATGCATACGATATTACGTACGAAGCAGAATGTGCTGATTTTGAATGGGAAAGAATCCTGCACTTACTTTTGGTTTCTATTTCTAAGCCATTATTTCTAGAGGATGAATTTGTTGCAGAATCTGGCAATGTTAAGGAAGAGTTAGCATCAAGATCTAACAATCATTTTAGATACTTAAGTCTAGCATTGCGAGAAAAATATGGATATGTAGCCAAGACAGATCAGGAAAGAATTAAGCTTATGAAAAATGTTAAGCTTGATGATATCTGGGATCACTATAAAAAAACTCATAATCTAGCAAATATGAGATTTGTTATTGCTGGTAAAATCACACCTCACAGGCAGGCAATAATTAAAGCTCTAATTGAGAGTCTAGATTTACCACAAGGAACAACAAGGCCCAAACTGCCATTAGAAATTCCTAAAAAAATAACTACGCCACTATACATTCATAATGCATCAGTTGATACTATCCATTTTTATATTGATAGTTTTTTGAAGCGGAAACTAACAGAACCTGAAGCTGATGCACTTGAGTTAGCTAACACTATGTTAACTGAGACTTTATACTCAAAAATACTTGGTACGGCTCGAGAGCGAGGCTTAGTCTATGGTATGAGCTCTGGCTATAATCAGTCTAGAAGAAGCTCGAATTGGTGGTTCGGTACACAAGTTATGCCAGAAAATGCTAAACCATTATTTGAAATTATTATTAATGAATTAAGTAAAGTATTTAGTGGAGATTTAGCTAATGAAGACGTAGCTGAAGCTAAACAATATTCACTTGGTAGATTCCAAAGAAGTGCTCAAACAGTTGGCGGTATCATGACCGGCTATTCAAATAGATACTTTTTTGATGGAGTCATAGAGGACTATTATGAAGTACCTAATCGCATTAAAGAAATTAAAAAAGAAACCATTATTCAGGTCTCAAGAGCTATGTTTGAAGATAATATTTGGGGCATAGGTGTACTTGGCAATAAGGGTGAAGATTTCGCACAAGAACTAAGAGATCAGATTAAACCTCTTTGGCGACTTAAATAGAAATATAGGCATGGATAAATATAAAAAAAATTGCGCTGAATTAAAAAGCTTAGTTAATAGTGCTTTGGATAAAATCGGCTTTAACTCATTACTGGAAAAAGAATCCGAAATGTTAAAGCAATCAAAAGAACAAGAGTTTTGGTCACAAGCAAATAAGGCTCAGCAAGTAATGCAGGATTTATCTCAGATCCAAAAAAAGATTGAACCATGGAAGAAAATTCAACAAGATATTGCATATCTTGAGGATCTTATTGAGCTTGATGATAATAACATTGAAAAAGATATCATAAAATTAATCGATGATATAAATATGGAGTTTGAAGAGCTAAAAAATCAGCTTAAAATGTCTGGCCCATTTGATTCTAGTAATGCAATAATCAGTATCTATGCGGGGGCAGGGGGAACTGATGCTCAGGACTGGACACAAATGTTACTCAGAATGTATAGCCGATTTGCAGATCAGAAAGGTCTAAAAACTAAAATAATTTATGAATCAGCTGGAGAAGAAGCTGGCTTAAAGAGCGTAACTATGGAAGTTGATGGCGATAATGTCTATGGTTTGCTTAAAGGTGAACATGGAATCCATAGACTAGTAAGGTTAAGCCCATTTAACTCTAATAACTTAAGAGAAACTAGTTTTTCAAAAGTTGAGGTTATACCTAAAATCGATCAACCAGAAAAACTTGAAATAGACGAGAAGGATTTAAAGATTGATGTTTACCGTGCAGGTGGTCACGGCGGACAGTCAGTCAATACAACTGACTCAGCCGTTAGAATCACTCACATACCTACCGGCATTAATGTTTCAATACAAAACGAAAGAAGCCAAATACAAAACAAAGAACTTGCAATGACAATCATTAGATCAAAATTAGCACAATTACAAATCGAACAACACAAGGAAAACATCCAGGATATTAAAGGTCCAAATCAATCAGCCGAGTGGGGTAATCAAATTCGATCATATGTATTGCATCCTTACAAACAAGTTAAAGATTTAAGAACTAATTATGAAACGAGTGATATTGAGTCAGTTTTAGATGGAAACCTCGATCAATTAATTAATGCCTATCTAGATTTTAATTTATCTACTTAATTTTTAGATTTTTGAAGAATATACTTTCCGCTTTTGCTATAATAGAAAAAGTATATGATATTACTTGATAGAGTTTCCAAAATATATAATCGTAAATCTACCGCCATTGAGCGTATTAATTTGCATATTGAACCAAAAGAATTTGTCATAGTAGTCGGTCAAAGTGGCGCAGGTAAAACAACCTTACTTAAATTATTAACCAGAGAAGAGAAACCAACCTCTGGAAAAATAATTGTCGGTGGAGTAGATTACGATAAACTCAAAGACAGAGACGTTCCATTGCTTCGAAGAAAGATTGGTGTGGTTTTCCAGGATTTTAAATTATTGCCTAATAGAACGGTATTTGAAAATGTAGCATTTGCACTCGAAATTGTAGGTATGGGAACAAAAGAAATAGAAAATACAGTTCCAAGAGTTCTTGATATAGTTAATCTAAAAGACAAAGCTAATAGTATGCCCGATGAACTATCTGGAGGCGAAAGGCAAAGAGTTGCTATAGCACGAGCAATCGTTAGGCAACCAAAGATATTAATTGCCGATGAACCTACAGGAAATCTAGATCCAAAATATGCATGGGATGTTATTAAGGTATTAGAAAAGATTAATAGATTTGGAACTACGGTTCTATTGACTACTCATAACCAGGATATCGTTAACAAATTAAAAAGACGAGTCGTTGTTATTGAAAACGGAAAAATAGTTAGTGATAAAACCAATGCGAGCTATCGACTATGAAAAGATTCTGGATTACTTTATACAGAGTCTTGAAAGCAGGAGTGATAAATTTTTTAAGAAATTTATCATTAGCCTTGCCAGCCATTGCTGTAATGTCAGTTACTTTATTTATAAGTCTATTTTTATACATTGCTAATGCAACATTAAGTAATACTATTAATCAGATTAGTAACAAAATCAGCATATCTATTTATCTATCCGATTCAGTTACTAATCAACAATTAAAAGAATTTCAAACTAGTTTAAGTAAATTGCCTAATGTTAAGTCTGTAGGATATATATCTAAAGATGAAGCTTTGGCTATATATAAAGCCGAAAATGCAAGCAATGAAAGTCTTTTGACCGCTGTCAATGAAACTAATAATCCATTGCCAGCAAGTATTAATGTTACTCCAGTAGACCTAAACAAAATACAGGATTTAAAAGATTTTATTAATCAGAAAAAATATCAAAAATTGCAAGACCAACAACTAGGAACATCTTACGCGGGTGATCGTAAGCAGGCAATTGATAGAATCGCAAAGGCCACAACAGTCATGAGAGAGGCTGGAATAGTAGGTATCATTATATTTGCCTTAGTATCAGCTCTAATTATCTTTAATACTCTTAGGATGGCAATTTTTAATAGACGTGATGAGATTACTATTATGAGATTACTTGGTGCCAGACCATGGTTTATTCGAGGGCCTTTTATAGTTGAGGCATCAATCTACGGTATTATCTCAGCACTTGTTTCAGTCGGCAGTATTAAATTATTATTTACGATTTCTGCAAATTCCCTTCAAGCAAGTAGCTTGGGACTATTGGATATAAGTTTTTCTGCAAACTATTTCAACAATCATTTTTGGTTACTTTTAGGTGTGCAGCTGCTGTTAGGTCTAACACTTGGCTCGTTGTTTGCATATATTGCAACTCGCCGTTTTCTCAAATTGAAAACATCTAAATAGAATCAAATACATTTACATCTTATGGGGGGATATGATATGTTAGTTATGGTTATCTTAAAATAAAAAATTTCAATATGAAAAAAATATTCAATAAAAAATTTCAATTCAAATATTTACTGATGTTTTTTGGCGTTTCTATTTTAGTTAGCGCTCCTTTTGTGAGTGCAGAAAGTTTGCAGCAACAAATCAATAATCTTCAAAATAAAAATACACAGACACAAGCGAGTGTAGACTCTTTGCAATCACAGGCATCAAGCTTTCAGGATGCAATTAATAAATTACAAAATCAAATTAATGCTGTTCAGAATGATATAAATGCTAGTAAAAATAGGATTACTGATTTAGAGGTGCAAATTGCTCAAGCTCAAAAAGATTTAGACTATCAAAAAACGGTTCTGGCATCAAATGTTAAAGCTATATATGTTAGTGGTCAAACTAGTACTACTGAAATGTTGGCATCATCAAAAAATTTAAGTGTTTATATAGATCAGCAGACATATCAAAAAGCTGTCGAGGGTAAGATTCAAAAATCTCTTAATCAAATAGCTAATCTTCAAAATCAAATGAATACTCAGAAAAATCAAGTGAAACAAACCTTAGTTCAGCAGCAACTTCAGAATAGTCAATTAGCAAGTACGCAAGTCCAACAGCAATCATTATTAGGCTATAATCAATCACAGCAAGATCAATACAATCATGATATACAAGCCAATCAAGCTACTATAGCATCACTCAGACAGCAACAAGCAGCAGCCAATAAAAAACTTGATAGCACGGGATCATTAGTTACTAGTGGTACTTGCGGAGGGTCATATCCTGGGAGTGCCACGGGTCAGTTTGGATCATGGGGTTGTAACTTTGAACACACTAGTGATTTCATTCCAGGCTGTAAGTATATTGACAGTTGGGGTATGTGTAATAGAGAATGTGTAAGTTATACAGCATGGATGGTTTATCAGAAATATGGAATTAGTACACGATTTTTTGGCGATGCCAAAAATTGGCCTTCAAGCGCAAGAAATGCCGGCCTCTCAGTAGGAAGTACTCCTAAGGTAGGTGCTGTAGGCATATATGAAGGAGGGTCATTTGGACATGCTATGTGGATAGTTGGAATTGATGGCTCGCAGGTACATGTTTATTCTTATAATGATGGCTACGATGGTAATTTTTATGATCATTGGGTTGATGCTTCAAATCTAACATATATTTATTTTGGCGGTTAGTTGAGATTATATAACTTCTTTTCAATATAAATTTATACGCATTAGTTTTTTAATACCCAACTGAAGTATAATTATAAGTATTCGTAAGACAAATTAATTGGAGGGTTTTTATTGAATGAGTCATAAAAAAAATAGTTTCTTTAAGTCTTTAAATAAATGGCCGTTGAAAATAGTTCCTATATCAATAGTACTGCTAGGTTTTTTGAGCCTAGGCATTAATATTGGTAATGGTAATATAAGTATTTCTCAGTCGCCATCTGTTAATAATCATCTTTCAAGTAACATAAATTATTCATC
>Ga0194055_10004061_pt1 | contig 11093 bp, 12 predicted proteins | sample SepL449m_MetaG_FD_155482 | JGI IMG/M metagenome (GOLD analysis project Ga0194055, IMG submission 155482) | Anoxic zone freshwater microbial communities from boreal shield lake in IISD Experimental Lakes Area, Ontario, Canada - Sep2016-L442-9m | ecosystem: Environmental > Aquatic > Freshwater >... | reverse complement strand
TCACTCCGGTCACCAGTCGGCCGAGGCCACGGCCGGGTCCCAGCAGCAGCTTCCAGAGCCGGCTGTCCATGAAGCTGCCCAACCGCTTCGGCGCGTCGAGGAAGTCGAGCGCGTTACGCGACGGCGGGGTGTCCACCACGACCAGGTCCCAGCGATCTTCGCCAAGCAGTTGGCCCAGCTTCTCCATGGCCATGTATTCCTGGGTGCCGGCCAGCGACGAAGCGACGGTCTGGTAGAACTGGTTTTCCAAGATCGCCTGTGCCCGTTCGGGTCCCGAGTAGCCGATGACCATTTCGTCGAATGTGCGACGCATGTCCAGCATCATCGCGTAAAGCTCTCCGGTCACCTCCGGCGCCAGTGGAACCTGCTGCGGGGAGTTGCCCAGTTCCTTGATGCCGAGGGCCTGGGCGAGTCGCTTCGCCGGATCGATGGTGAGCACCACGACATTGCGCCCGTACTCGGCGGCCCGCAGTGCCATAGCGGCCGCGGTAGTCGTTTTTCCGACTCCGCCGGCTCCGCAGCAGACCACCACACGGTTGGACCTGTCGGACAGGATCGATTTCATGTCCAGCACTGGGGGTGTTCCGCTCACGGGTTAGTCCATTTCGCTGTTCGGCACTGCATTCTTGCGCTCATCGGCTCCGGCGCTCTGGTCCTCTTCGCTGCGCTCATCGGCTCCGGCGCTCTGGTCCTCTTCGCTGCGCTCATCGGACGCCTTGCTGGGCAAGGGCTTCCGCGAGCTCGTAGAGACTCCCGAGGTCTACACCGTCGGCAATGGTGGGCAGTTCCAGTTGCGGAACGTCCAGTTGCGCGAGTTCCTGGGCGCTCTCAGCGCGGGCACTGATTCGGCTGGCGTGGTCGATCGTCTCGGTGACCAGGCCCGCGAAGTCGGCGTCGGGCAGGTTGATGCCGACCCGGGACAGGGCGGCCCGCGCCGGGGTTGCGTCGATCTCACCCTTTGCGGCATTGGCCAGATCGTCGGTCGACAGAAACGGCGGGATGTTGCGGTTGACGATCACCGCGCCGATCGGCAGTTGGAGTTTCTCGAGCTCCTCGATCGCCTCGATCGTCTCCTGGATCGGCAGCGCCTCCAGCAGGGTGACCAGATGGATCACCGTCTGCTCGGAGTGCAGGAATTTGACCACACCCTCCGCGTGGGAGTGCACCGGGCCGCCGGTGGCCAGATCCGCAACCGCCTTGGTCACGTCCAGGAATCGCGCAATGCGGCCGGTCGGCGGGGAGTCGACAACGATCGCGTCGTAGGCCGGCCGCTTGTTGCGGTCCAGCCGGATCGCCGCCTCCTTGATCTTGCCGGTCAGCAGCACGTCACGTAGGCCGGGGGCGATCGTCGTGGCGAACTCGACGGCGCCGATCCGGCGCAAGGCGCGGCCGGCGATGCCCAGGTTGAAGTACATATCGAGGTATTCCAGGAAGGCCGCCTCAATTTCGATGGCCAACGCGTTGACGTGCCCGCCGCCGTCGGCGGTCGCGACCTTGACCTCCTCATACGGCAGTGGAGGAACGTCGAACAACTGCGCAATCCCTTGGCGTCCTTCGACTTCCACCAGTAGGACGCGCCGGCCGCCGGCTGCCAGCGTCAACGCCAGTGCGGCCGCGACGGTGGTCTTTCCGGTCCCGCCCTTGCCGGTGACGAAATGCAGTCGGGCCTCATTCAGTCGGGCGGGCCAGCCGGTAGCGCCGCAGTCAGTCGGTGTGGTCGCCATCGGTACATGCTATCCAAGCCCGCCTGGCCTGGCCCCTGGGTCATCCGGAGCGAAAGGCTCATCAATCACCTGGGAGTACGCAACCATCCCACCGCTGACACACGCCACGTGGCGGATACCTCTGCGTGGGTTGAGTACGACGCGTTGCCGTTTTCATGCCATTTGCCGAAGCCGGACTTGAGGATTCGATTCGAGTCGGCGGATGCGCCGTCTGGATCAGCCGGGCCGGCATCACGTCGAAATGAGTGGCTCCCGACCCCGAAACGCGGGTCTACTCTTTGTTCTTCTTCGACCTGCCACCGCGGGCCTGACGCCTGTCCTGATCAGTGAAGCCCATCGGCGCTCCGGAACGGCCTCGGGCCATCGCCGCGCCCACCGACGCGTAGCTACTACCCACGGCGACAGCGTCCTCGGAGCTGTAGGTCATCGCCATCGCCTGCGGCACGCCGATCCGGCCGCCGACCTCGATCGCGTCGATGTTGGCGCCCAAGAACAGGAACCTCCAGTTGTACTTCTCGCGCTGCTGAGTGATCAGCGCGTTGACGGCGTCCCAGCTCCACTCCTGGCTGGCGTTCTCGTGGCCGTCGGTCATGATCAGGCAGATGACCATGCCCGGACGGTCGGCGTCCTGCAGGCCGGCCAGGTGCTCACCGATCTCGGTGACGAACCGGCCGATGGCGTCGAGCATGGCCGTGGTATTGCGGGGGAGCAGGTTCAGGGGGCCAACCTCGGCGATAGGGGTGTTGGCGTAGACGTTTTCGTAGATGTTGTCGAACTGCGACAGCGTCACGACGGCGTGGCCGGGCTCACCGCGCTGCTGGTTGATCAACTCGTCAAAGCCGGTTTCGGTGGCCCTCTTGCAGTCCTCCATCGAGCCTGAACGGTCAAGCAGGGCCGCGATCAGAGTGAGATCGGTGTTGGTCATTCTTTTTCCTTCCTCCGAAGCAAGGGCGCACGCCCGTGCGGCATCTCACCGGGATCACCTGGTGGGTCACCCGTCGGGGAGGCTGGGCCGATACGAACCTCACGGCCCTCAGTCATGCCCCCCGTGAATCCGATTGTCGTTGAAGGCTCCGACAGGAAATCGACTCAGATCCAGTGAGAGCTGATCGGCACGCCGTGAGTCAGTGAACGGGTCAGACGGGGTAGTTCAACCGGGAACAGGTCATGCATCGGCACCGACCGGGCTGTAGCTATACCCCCGGTGCCGGCAGGGCGATGAGCGCGTCACGCTCGGGGTCGCAGTGCTGTTCCGCCCAGGCGACGACATCGTCTTCCTGCGTAAACAGGATGACCTGGTGTTCCTTACTGAGTTCATGGAGCAGTTCCATCACGGCGACGGTGCGGTCACTGTCGGACTGGGTGGTGACGTCATCGAGGATCAGCGGGGCGGTCTCGGCGCCGCCCGACAACACTTCGGATAGTGCCACCCGGAGCAGGAGATAGATCTGTTCAGTGGTGCCGTGGGACAGCCGGTCCGCCTGACGCTTCTGTCCGCCGGCCTCAGTCACCTGCATCGTCAAGTCATTGGGCTCGACCGAGACGTCGAGGTAGCGGCCGTTGGTCACCCGGGGCAGCCACGGTCGCATCCGATCCTGCAATGCCGGGGCGATGGAGGCATAGGCCTGTGCTCTGGCGCGATCAAGTTCGGCGATCGCGCCTTTTGACCGACTCCTCGCGTTTGGCCTCCTGAGCGGCGACCCATCGGCGAAGGCCGTCACTAGCCGCGCCGGCCGAATCCGCGGAAAGGCCCAGCGACGAAGCGAACTCACGTAGGGCGCCGCCACGGCGCTCGCGATCGGCGACTGCCCTCGCGTGGGTTGACTCCAGCTCGTGACGCTGGGTTAGGGCGGCCTCGAGGTCGGGGCGCCGTCGCGCCTGCTGGGCGATGACCGCGCGTTCGGCGCAGGCTGCCACATAACCGTCAAAGGCCTGAAGTGACTGGGCCACAACATCATCGGAGAGATCCGAGGGGGTGTCACGGCCCAACAGCTGATCGAGCCCTACCTACACGTCGATGACGCTTGCGCATTGACTAAGCGGACACTTCAACGCTGGGGTTTCGACGTATCCTCCTGCGGTGGCCAGGATTTTCACGCTGACAGATGACGAGCCGGTGTGCATCCCCCGGCACGGTACTGTCCCGGGCCGGGTCAACGTCGAGTTCTGATCCGACCCCGACCGCGATCGTGGCGTCGACAACGAGAGTCTCGGATCGTAATATCCCCGCCATGTCGGGTGCTGCTCTCCGCGGGAAGCATGACTCGCGGTGACCGACTCTGGCGTCGTGCCGCCGGTTTCCCCACGCGTCTGCCGGGCATTCGCATTGTTGGAGCGCTTTGCGCCTGCCATCGGGTCGAGGTGGGCCGTCGAGCTGTGGTGTACGCCACCGGCCGTTGACATGAGTTTGCGCATGCCGCCCGGTGTCGCCGCAGGCGAGCCCGTCGAAGCATTCTGGGATGGGCATCGGATAGCAGGCGAAGCGTGGGGTGACGGGCCGTCGGTGTACCTGGTGCACGGCTGGGGCGGATGCCGCGCACACCTGGCTGTCTTCGTCAAACCGCTTGTCGCCAAGGGGTATCGAGTCATCGCGTTCGATCTTCCGAGTCACAACGAGTCCGACTCGGGCGCACTGGCGGCGGGCCGGACCACGGTCGTCGAATGCGCCGAGGCACTACGGGCTGTCGTGGCGGCGCATGGGCCGGCACGAGCGGTCGTGGCCCACTCACTGGGCGCGAAGGCGGCGGCGCTGGCGGCGGTGCGGGGGGCATCTATCGACCGCATGGTGTTTCTGGCACCGATGGGTGACTTCGCCCCGTACCTCGATCTTTTCGCCGATCGGCATGGGTTCGGCCCGCGAATTCGCGCCGGTCTGCAACACCGTCTCGACCGCCGACTCGGTACTCCGCTGGTCAGCACCGATATCTGCCGGGCCGCAGACAGTCTCAGGGATCCGTTGCCGCTTCTGCTGATTCATGACCCCGACGACCCCGATAGTCCTTATGAGACAAGCGAACGGATCGTCGAAGTCTGGCCGGGGGCGACGTTGTTCACGACCCGCGGACTTGGACGCCTCGCTCACTACCGGATCTTGCGGCACCGCCCGGCGATCGACGCTGGCCTTCGTTTCATCGACCAAGACCACTAACGCGTGCGGCGAACACTCCGGGGCGGAGATGAGCTGGAGGGGCGCACCGAACATCGCCCTGCACCCGGGCGAGGTGACCCGACGATGGCGGCCATCTGCAGTGCCCGATCGGGCGCCGGCGTCATCGCAACGATGTGCCTCCGTTGGCAAGCCAGCTGCGGTGCCGCAGCGCCGCCTTGCGGGCCTGCTTGGCCAGCGTCCGGTGGGGCAGGTGCTGTCCCAGTGCGTCGAGAACCGCCGGGGTCTCGGGAGCCCGGTGGCGCCAGAAGAACTCCAGCATGGCCTCAGGATCATGGCCGGCGAGGAACTGCTCGCACAGCGCGTCCGGATGGTCGATGAGTTCGGACAGGATGTCGACCATCACCGCCGGGGTGACGAATGCCCCGACGGTGTCGGGGTCGGCCAGGCCGTGCTCGAGCAGCCAGATGGCGGCGTGCCCGGCGGCGGTGGTGTCGAGCAGTTGGCGCATGTGTGGTTCGGCCACAGCGGCGTCGAACATGCCCAGCAGGTGCAACCCGACGAGTCGGCCGTGCGCCTCGTCCGTGCCGGTGATCACTGCGGCGATGGCCCCGGCCCGGTCGGACTCCGGCAGCGACGGCTGCCATGCGGCCAGCATGGCCGAATGCTGTTCTGGCGGAGCTTGATCCATCGCGGCGATCAGGTCGGTCGGATCCGCCTCGGTGAGGTCGGCTGCGGTACGCAGCGACAGTCCGGCCTCGGGCAGCAGGTCGGGCAGAGCGTAGCGGCCGAAGGCGGTCAAGGCGACGGTGCCGCCGGTCGAGTACCGCCGACCCCAGTCGGGGACTGACTCCCGGCGGCCGGACCATTCGACTGCCCCGGTCATGTCGAGTATCTCCAGGATCCGGCCGATATCCCGGGCCGGCGAGTCGCCGGACAGGTAGTACTCGGCGGCCCGGCCGGTGAACTGGCTGTCCACCACGGTCCTGTTCAGCTCGACGATGTCGTCGAAGTCCGCTTGGGCCTCCGGTGCTAGCAACGCGGCCAGCCAGTGCACGACCCCCTCGTCGAGCAGGTTGTGCAGGTCGTCGTAGAACGACATCCTGGCACCCATCTCGGACAGCACGCCCAACTCGAGAGCCGTCTGGAACAACGCGGTGGCTTGCTCGACGGGCGACTTCTTCGCCCACGCCTTGACCGGTACGAGGCGTTTGTTGACGTGGCGCACTGCCCCCGATTCCAGGGCCAGTTCGACCAGGTAGGTCAGCTGGGACAGCTCCGCAGTAGACCGGGTCGTGAAAGTCTTCTCGCCGATCTTCTCGTCGAGCGCGTCGCCGGTGTCGAGCAGGTCGACCAGGGCACGCCCGTCGGCCAGTTTGAGATTGCCCTTCGCCGTCAGCGCCGCGCCGGCTCCGCCGAGGTAATCGCGCAACTTCTGCACCTTTTCCGGTAGCACCGCCCGGGCAACCGCGGCCGCCACATCGGCCTCCGGCGGCGGGAAGTACAGGAACGGCAGTTCGATTGCTTCCGGCGGCTCGAAGAACCGGTCGGTGGCGGCCCGGCGCAGGTCCATGGGCAATGCGTTGTGCTCGTCGACGCGTTGCTGGACCGCGGCCGCCAGCTCCTCCTGGCTCATCCGATCCGCGCCCGCGATGCCGACGAACAGCGACTTGGCCATGCCGAAGTTGGCCGGGTCGGCCATCCGCCCCGTCATGGTGTCGGTCAGGCCGATCGCGGTCCGCATCATGGCCCGGGCCCGCTGGGGACCGCCGTCCAGGCGTCCGGTGGCGCCCAGGAAGCACACGAACTCCGCGACCGCTCCGCACACCTCCCACGACTCCTCGGCGGGCATGCTCAGCTTGCGCGGGCACCAGCCGAGCAGGAACTCGCGAAGGTCCCCGTCGTCCAGGGTCGCCAGCGGCGCGGATTCGCGCCAGTCGAGGAACATCTCGGCATGGCTGGCGAAGGCGGCCGTATCCGGCGCGTCGCGCTCGTTGAGCCAGTCGGTGAACTCCTCGATCAATTCAGCCGTCACGTTGTCAGTCTCCCGCACCAATACCCGCGACTGGAATCAGCACCCCCGGGCACGGGGAAGTCGTCATCGTGCGGCCCGTGGCCTGCAGCTCGCCGGGAAGCCGCTCCTCCACGACTTGCATTCTGCCTGAGGGGAATTCGCTGATTCAGAGTCTCGTGAGCGTGGCGGCGATGTCCTCGGACAGCAGATACAGGTTCAGGTTTGTCGAGTCCTCGGCGTCGAATGGGTCGAACCCGAACCGCTGCCACCAACGCAAAGCCGCCGGGTTGAGTGCAGTGACCACGACAGCTCGACATGCTGCTTTGACGTTCAGCTCGGCTGCTGTCGCCAGGATGTGTTTGACCATGTGGGTACCCAGCCCCAGCCCGGTCACGCGGGTGTCGGTGGCGGAGCCGGCCTATGAGGAGCGCAGGAACCTGCAGTGGGGCGCCCTTCGCCAAGGGCGGGGGACTTGCTGACCGATCCACCGACGTCATCGACAACGTCGCGTAGCAGACGACCCGGTGGGAGGCGTCGGCGATCACCCATACCGCTGCGGTGCTACCACGTCGGTTCTGGCCGGCGTAGCGGCGCAGCCAATCGTCCAGGGATAGATCGCCCGACGTGAATTCGTTGCGCCGGTGTCTATCCGGGTCGAGCGGGGTCGGTCTGTAGAACTGCACGTCAGTCCAACCAGGTGAACTTCGCTGACCGCTTCAACGTGGCCGCCAGCCGCTCGTTGACCCGCGCCGGATGGTTCAGTGCTTCGGGGTTTTCGGGCCCGTCGTTGCGCCGCAGCGTTCACAGCGCGGGTGCCAGAACCCGCTCGAATACCGGCCGCCCAGCCTCGGCCATGGATCGACCGTCGCGTGCCCCTGAGGTTGCTATAGATGCGGAAGCCGCAGGCATTGCCAGGCAGCAAACCGTTGTGCCACAACATAATTCAGCTCATACCCAGAGGTTACAGGTTCGAATCCTGTCCCCGCTAATCAGTGAGACTGCCCTCGGAGGAACTCTCCGGGGGCCCGTTTTCGTGCGATGTGCCAGTGCTTCAGTCGGCGGTCGCGGGAGGGACCACCCACTGGCAGGGTTGACCGGTCACTTCTGAGATCAGGTCGAAGTCGGAGTCGTAGTGCAAGACGGTCAGGCGGTGTTCTTCGCCGGCGGCGGCGATGAGCAGGTCAGGGATCTTGCGTCCGCGCTGGCTTCGCTCGGCGAGGAGGCGCTGCACCTGAAGTGCGCGACGATGGTGCGCTTCGGTCGACTCCAACGGTTCGAACGCGTCCAACGCCGCCATCAAGCTGTCCCACTCCGTCGCGTTCCTCGCCGAGTAGCCGACCTCAAGATCGGTGATGCGGGCCCGCGCGACTTCTCCCGAGGCCGCGAGAGGCTCCACGGCCTGCCGCACCGCCGACTGGCCGAGGCGTTTGATCACGCTGGTGTCGATGAGAAACGTCAGCGCCATGCCTCGGCGCGATCTTCGGATGGTGCGGCGGCCAGTACGTCCAGCGCGGCGGTCACCTGTTGGACTCGGTGCGACGTCGCACGGCGCAAAGCCGCGTTCACCGTCTCTTTGATCGTGGACGTTCCCAGTTCGGCGCGCGCCATCGCCAAAGCCTGTTCATCAATATCGACCAGATGCTTTGCCACGCAGCGAGTATATACAGTTAAGCCCACGATATATACGCACCGGCAGTCAGAGTAATCAGAACCGCTTCCCAACTTGAGTGAGAAATTCAAACAAAATTAGCGTCCTTCGCATCAACTACATGACCAAGTTTCACTACGGCGATGACGTCGTGCTCGTGACCATGGATCGCCACGGCCTCTATGAGCTTCACGCTGCATTGCTGGACGCGACCGAGCACGGCGCTTCTCGCCTCGACCATGACGGTGTCGTCCACGAATTCCGTATTGAGCCGGGTGCAGCTGATATCGAGCTCCAACCGATCCATGTCGTGTGGAAACTCGATCAAACACGAGCGACGGAGATTGTCGAAGACCTTGCCGTTCTTGGGGAAGGGGAGCACCGTGCGTGCCACCAGTACGTCGACGACATGAAAACCCCAGCCGAAGTTCTCATCTTGTCCCGTGACGAATACGTCGACGTCATCTATCCGTGGCAGCAGCCGGTTTGAACGAAGCAACGGCCGCACTGGGCGAATTCTCAACCCGCTCATGCTCGTCGAGGCCGGATGGCTGCGGCTTCCCGTGTTCTACCTCGCGCTACTTCATCGACACCAAGAACGTCTACTTCCGCCCTGCAATCGGCCGTGAAAGCCGAGTCGCTAAGGGATGTGAGGGGGATCCCTTCAGTTGACCCTGCTGCGCTTCATCACCGAGCAGGCTGACGACTCGTCGGGAAGCATCAGCGGGCAGTGCGAGCGGGCCGCCGACGCTCAGCTCGGCCAACGTGTCCGCAGCGGCTGCGGGGTCCACGCCGGCCAGGCGGGGGTGCCGACGATGTCGCCGCCGCTGAACTGAGCCACGATTCGCGGGCCCTTCAATCGGCTGTTGTCGTAGACGGTGGCGCTGTCGCAGGCACTGATCGCCACGGCGACCAGATCCCACAGCCGCCCGTAGCGTTGGCGGATCTTGTCCTCCGGCACCGCGTGCCCGCCGGCGGCCACCCGGTGGGCGACCCGCTCGACGGCGAGATCTTCATCGATGAGCAAGACGTGCATGACGACGGTGTAGCCCGCCGTGTGCGCGGCGGCGATGAGGTCGAGCTTGGAGGGACGGGAGAACACCGTCTCGGCGATGAACGGCCGGCCCATCTCGATCAGCTTCGCCCGGGTGGCAGCGGCGATCCGCGCCGCATCGTAGGAGTGCGCCATCGGATCCCGCGGCCAGCGCTCGCGCGCTATCTCATCGGCGTTGACGAAAACACTGCCACCCAGCAGCGGCGCCAATGTCAGGGCGACAAACGTCGATTTGCCTGCGCCGTTGGGGCCGACCACCAGGTCGAGTCGGTTCACCGGGCGGGTGAGCGGGTCAGTGCCGGCTCGGCAGCACGACGGCGGTGCCGTCGGGCCGGTACTCCACGATCTCGCCGGCGTCGTTGAGCGCCACGGTGGTGATCCCGCGACCGGCCAGTACCGCGCCGTAGTCGCTGCCCGCCAGGCTCTCCTCGATGGCCGCGGACACCTCCGCGTTGAACACCACGCCCTCCTCGACGCTGAGGCCACTCACCGGAAGATTCCCGGCCAGTGCGGCCTCCACCCGGCGCCGGGAGGCGCTGTGCTGGCTGGACACCGCGCGGCCCACCCGAGCCCAGTGGTCGAGCTGCTGCTTGGTGGAGCGGCTCTGGCGCCGCCCTTCGGCCGCTGCGCTGTCGAGGAGATCAGCGGCGAAACGGGTGACGCGATCGGCAGCCTCGGACATGACCACTCCCATCGGTGTAACAATATGTAACACGGTGTAGCGCTATGCTACACAGCATCCGGTGGCGAGGTAGTTCGGGACACGCCTGCGCCGCGGGGCGGTTAGCCTCGATCCGGTGGGACCGGTGAGGCGGCGCATCGAACGAATCGTGTCGGGCGGTCAAAGCGGCGCTGACCGAGCGGGTCTGGACAGCGCCATCGCCCACGGTCGTCGGTACGGCGGGTGGTGTCCCGCCGGCGGATGGGCCGAGGACTTCCCGCAGCCTCCGGGATTGCTCCGCACCTACCCCGGTCTGTGGGAGGCCCCGAGTGCCGATCCGGCGGTGCGCACGTATTCGAATGTCCGCGACAGCCACGCGACGCTTATTGTCGCCGGCGATCACACCAGCTCACCCGGCACAGACCTGACCATCCAGGTCGCCGCCGATCTGGGCCGTCCGCTGCTGAGGACGACGGGTGAGCACGGCGAGGTCGATCAGTGGCTGTCCGGGCTGGGATATGGCTTGACGCTCAACATCGCTGGACCGCGCGAGAGCCAGCAGCCCGGAATCTACGCGATCACCCGCACCCTGCTCGACCATGTATTCGACGGCGATTGATCTGGCGGGCAACGGCTTCCGTCATCGCAATCGCCTGGTCTGACCGCGGCTATCGCCGTATCGGCGCCGGTACGGCGGGCCGACAGGCAAGGGAGAGAACCTGCAGTGTCCCGCTGACCGCCCGCCGGTGCCGGGGCCTTACGGCGCGGGGGAGGGGCCGAAAGTCCCTGTCTGACAACCCCGTGACGAATCGACGATGGGAGTCCCACGGTGTCGGAGAGAAAAGGGCTCACGAGATGGGTGCATACCGGACATTTCGCGCAGGGC
>Ga0194055_10004060_pt1 | contig 11094 bp, 8 predicted proteins | sample SepL449m_MetaG_FD_155482 | JGI IMG/M metagenome (GOLD analysis project Ga0194055, IMG submission 155482) | Anoxic zone freshwater microbial communities from boreal shield lake in IISD Experimental Lakes Area, Ontario, Canada - Sep2016-L442-9m | ecosystem: Environmental > Aquatic > Freshwater >... | reverse complement strand
GATATGACATTACAAAATATATTAAGATTCATATCTATTACTAAGAATATGGATTTAAATAAGATTAGTTCTTATTCGTATTGTTCGACTATGAATAGTGCTACTTGTGGAGTTCCAATTATTACCACTTATCATGATCCAGTCCTTGGGCTTTCGGCCTTATCTCCAATAAAAGGACTGGGCGACTACTCTCAATTATCTAATTATTATTTAAGACTTACTTCTAATAATCCTGTATTCCAAGAGAGTCCTACGGTTGTAATACTCAATGGCTCAAGTACCCTCGGTCTAGCTAAGGCAGAACAAGTAAAACTTACTAAGCAAGGATACGATGTTTTACTGATTGGTGACACCAGTAAAACTTACGCCAGTAGTTTGGTAGTAGATAACTCAGCAGGAAAGAAAATAAACTCACTTAAATTTCTAGAAAATACATTTAGTGCTACAGCTGTAACCACCACAAAAGGTAATCCGGAAGCCTTAGAGTCAAATGGATATAATGCAGATTTTATAGTTATTTTAGGACAAAACGTTAAAGCTACTGCAAATTAAACATATTCTTTATAAGTAGTTGTTTAATTGATAGAATGAATATATTAATGGAAGAAAAACTTTCGAATGGTGGAAAAGTTGTGACATATTCCAATGTCAGCAAAAGTTTATTCAGACCTAGGTCTAAATTCTTTTTTTATATATATTTTTTGCAACAGCTTCCACCAACGCTTTGATTGAAAAGCTCAGTTTTAATTTAGAATAATAAAATGTTAGAATAAGCATAAGAATGAATCATAACTTAGGGGGTAATAAAGTTGTAGTTTCCAGTAATGCTGGAGGCCTATTAAATTTTATTAAGAGCAGAAAAAAAATATTTGTTTCTTTATTAATAATTTTATCTGCTTTGGTTATATGGTTAATGGTTGGATTATATATTAAAAATACCTTCGTTTTTGAGATAGATGGCAAGTATTATAGTAAGAAAGATATAAATAATCTCACACAATTTCCAAGAGGACTTGATAATAAAACGGATTATTACAAACTAGCTTTTAAATATTACAAATATACTTCTGTTGCGAACAAATTACATATGTATATTTCAGATGCAGACTATAATAGCGTTCGAAATAATGAATTAAATAGATACAATATAACTAATAATTCTAGTAATTCTTGGATAGAACTTGAATCTAAATATTTAACAATAAAAAATTACTTAGATACAGACTCGATACGGGCACAAGGTAAAAATGGGTTTATTTGCGTATTTTACCCAACGGAAAATGTTTCATTGCCCAATTCAGCTCTGCTGAATTCAATAGATAAATATAAATATATCGTTAATTACAGCTCACAGGATAACTACCAAATTGGAGATATTTCAGGACTAAATTCTGATGATATTAAAAAATTAAATAACTCTATATGTAATAATTTTGGCTTCAATAATAGTTCGTGGCCCGAGGAAGTTCAACTTCCTGATGCAATAAAAAAGATTGCTGCTAAAAATGAGAAGGGGAAGAGTGCGGTTTATTCAGGATATGAAAATGGTTCTCTTTCATACTATTATTACTACAATCTTATTAATAACGTAGACTATCCATCAATCAATAGCGCAAAATTCAGTATAGAATTAAACAAAGTGGGAACAACTTATTATGTTAAATAAGCATTTAAAACTACTATCTTTTATTGCATTTGGGTTATTTTTATTCATACCCATAACATGTAGTGCTGCCATCGCCGTTACCGTGAAGACGGATCCTGTAAAGTTTGTATATGGGGGAAGTTGCAATACTCACAATTTAACATCACATGAAGTTTCCGATCCTGAAGGACTTGTAGTGCAAAGTAACATAGTAAAATTAAGTACTATAACTCGTGATACATCAAGCAATAAGAGCAATAATTACAGTCTAAGTACTAAACTAACTAATTTATCCCCATATGCTAGCTCTCCATACGTCAATGGAATAGTAGGAGTAAACTACCCAACATTTTCCTATACCGGCTATAATGCCAATGCCAATGCAGGTAATTCTTTTTATCCTATTGGTTTGAGTACTAATTCGCCAGCAATTTTTATCCAATCCAATAAAGGTCTCCTATGTAACGAGCCTGCTGGTATTGGTTATTCTGGTATTGGTTATTCTGCATGGAAGCAGACATATTATTCTCATGACTTTGTTTTTGAGCCTAATTTCGGCTGGGTTCTTCTCTGTGGTCATGTTACAAGCAAGCCAGTTAAATTTTCTTTAAGCATGAATTCGGATGAAGTACCTTATGGTGCGAATGCCAACGGATATTGGATTATATCGGCAGATAACCCAACCACTGTTTCTAGTAAGAATATCTCTACTTATACAACTATAAATAACTTTTGGTTTGATTATAAGGGTACAAGTGAAAAACCTAATACTACTCTATTCTCTAATGGTTATTCGAATGTTATATATGCTTACTACGTTGAGCCAAATTACTCACTTACTACAACTGCTTCAAACACTGCCACAGGTGCTAAAAATGTAAATGTTGGTTCACCCGTTCATTTTGATTTAAGTTCAGGAGTAGATAATAAATATAATATTCATAATACTTTTTCGTACACCAATACCGTTTCTGAATACATAGTACAAAATGGAACTACGCATTCTAGAAATATCGGTTCAAATACTAAGATAGTTCCTACTCAAGCTAATAATCCTGCTAAAACAATCCCTAATATATGGTCTGGCCCTTATAATATTTCTGCCCTAGGTGGCACTTTTACGGATGATAGTGGTAAAGTTTATAGTCTAAAGACGGGCGATCAATTCTGTTTTAAGATAGTTGCGAGCCCTACAATTACTGATTCATATAGGCCTTCAGATTCGACTTCTACTTCATGTGTAAACGTAGTAGTTCCAATGAACGGCAGTGCGAATATTAGTTGCAACAATTCAGATATATATACTGACGACAGTAGTTCAAATTTTTCATTATCTTATACTGTTGCAAATAATTTTGATTCTACTATGATAATTCCGTCCGTTTATAGTGTTTCTCAGAGTGTAAGTGGTGGATTGACTTTTATTAATATTTCTCAGCCCGGAAATATTACGAGTGGATCAAGTGGTTCTGGAGTAGTTAATTATAATACTCTGCCAATTGTTCCAAACAAATATACCGTAACCCTCACCTTAACGGGGCCGGGATTCAATACGACTGCGACTTGTACGATACATAAGGTTATAAGACCATACTTCAAAGTCTACGGAGGTTCTATTATGACGGGAAGTGGATTCAAAAAGAATGATGGAAGTTGTTTAGACAGCACAAGCTCTAACTTAGTGAGCTATAAGGGATCTTCTACGGATCAAGCAATATTTAGTTCAGGCTATGTATATGGTATGGGATCTCAAAACAACTCAACAGGTCTAAATATCCTTACTTTTGCCAATAACTTAGTAGGAATCTCCAATGTATTGGGTGGATCCTTTGATGGTATTCAGTGCGTACCTGATTATTTCTTACAATTTAAATCTGCAGGAGTAACAGTAAATCCTAATGTAAATTTCAATACACCTAGCACTGTAAGTTCCCCAAAAAACTATATTTTTGATAATGGTGATATTTATATTAACAGTGAGATAAAGTTGGCCACAACTATAAGTAACCCAAGCTTATTACCCGTTGAATACATAGTGGTTAAAGGCCATGATGTTTATATAAATAATTCCGTAACAGAATTGGACGCTATTATAATTGCTCAGCCTACCTATGATTCTAATGGAAAAGCCATAGGAGGAAACATTTATACTTGCAGTAATCCAACTGATAAAACTGATTTTGGTCCTAATTCTACGGGTACTTGCAATAACCCACTTACAATTAAGGGTGCATTGATTGCTAATAAAGTATTCTTACGAAGAGCAACAATTTCTGCAAATAACAGTGCTTCTAATGCAATTACTTCTTCATCGGGTTGCGAGATTTCATTTAAGGGAGCCGAACAGATATGTTTCTCGCCACTCTTTTGGCTTAGTAAGCCTGATGGTGTAGTTACAAGCAGTACCAGCAATACAGATTATGTATTGCAGCTTCCTCCTACTTTATAGATATCTTTAATTGATGATAGTTAACTGTTAAAATAAACATAAGGATGAATAAACTTGATGAAAAAGGAGTTGGCGATTCTTCTAAATACAAAGAAGATCTATTAGGTTTTATAAAAAATAAATATTTTATTGAGATATTTATTCTTATAATTCTCCTAATATATTTAATATTTATAGGCTTAAATTATTTTAGACAACACAGATATGGTTTTGAGGTAAATAAGCATTTTTATACCATAAATCAGATTAATAATTTAATTTCATTACCTAAAAAATTTGATCAAAAGACTGATTTAAAGAAAGAAGCTTACCTATATTACCGAACTATTGCAGCGGCAGATAATATACATTTATATTACTCTCCAAGCGACTATAGCTCAGTATTAAGCTCGGAGTTAAGGAAATATAAATTACCTGTTGATTCTAAGAATGAATGGGTAACTTTAGAGAGCAAATACGTAGTAATAATGAACTATATTAATACAAATACATTTATACCTACTCAGAAGCAGGGTTTCTTCTGTGAGTTTTATTTCGTAAATAATGGTCTTAAAGTTGGGAATAGTCAATCTATGCAAAATTCTGTTGGTGAATTTAAGAACTATGTAAAATTCGATAATACTAATATGTATTCCATGGATGATTTTTACTCAAAACACCCCAACGATCAAAAATATTTAAAGTTTGGTACTTGTCGAAACTTTGGTTTCTATAATAATTGGAAGCAAGACGTGCAAATACCTGATGTGGTAAATAAAATTTATGATACTAATAAAGTTGGCTTGAGTCCGACATATGTAGGTAATAACGAAGGAAAGCCAAGTTATAATTATTTCTTCAATCTAAGTAGCTCAAAAGACTACCCAGCTTTTACAGAAAAAGATTTTCGTAACGCATATAATAAGGTAAGCCATACATATTATGAAAAATAAGTATAAAATATTTAGTTTATTAATATTATCGTTTACAATTTTCGCATGCATGAATGCTTCTAAAGCTAGTGCACTATTAGTTTTACAGGGCGGAGGTGGGGGTAGTGGAGTATCTGATTTTTACTATAATGGAAGCTGCGGTAATCATAATATTTTAAGTGGTAGCTTGAACGACCCAGAGGGTGTAGTAGTGGAATCCTATGGATACAAGTCAGGATCAGCTCCAGCTAGAATAACGAACTCTAATCTGGATAACAATTATTGGCTTTTTGTAAATAACTCAAATATTAAAACTGCTTCAGGATACCGCTTTAGCGATGGAGTAGTTGGAGTGAATATGCCATTTTCGGCTACAGGAGGTGTTAGTTGGAGTGGAGTTAACGCAAATATAGCCTTCTTTGACCCTATAGGTCTTGCCACCAATGCGCCCTCAGCTTTTAATAATAACGGTGGTTCGATAAACTGCGCCCAGACTTATGGAAGTTATACTTGGAATCAGAATTACTATGCACACGACTTTGTATTTGAGCCAAACTTCGGCTGGGTTTTATTTTGTGGGTATTCTGAAGGACAAGCAGTAAACTTTAATTTTAGTATATATAACAATAGTCCACCTTATGGATACAATACTGGTGGATATTGGGTACTTACATCAGATGGACCAGCGACTTTTTCCAGCAAGGGACCAACTTCATATCCTTCTAACAGTTACACTTTCAATTACAACACAATAAACGGTTCTAGCGGACAGAAATTTCAGAATGGATTCAGTAATATAGTTAATGCTTATTATGTTGAGCCTAAATACAATCTAACTACAACAGCATCAAACAACAATCCTGCAAATAAATTCGTTAATACTAATAGCGTAGTTAATTTTAATTTAACTTCCGGAGTAAGTAATAAAACTAGCATCGCTAATACTTTTAATTACACTAACACAATTACTGAGTATGCTATTCAGGCAAGTGGCGGAACGTTGCCGATTCCATTAAGCACGAGCACCTCGACCATTTCAGCAAGTTCAATAGATTCTTCAAGTAGTTCAACTATATATACCACTACTGTGCCCATAAATATAAAGTCCAGCTATACATATAATGGAGCTTATGTGAATCTAGTCGATGGAGATAGTGTATGCGTTCAAATTAAAAGCACTCCTTCTGCCAATGCACCATATGCTGCATCATCATCCACTTCAATTTCTTGTGTTACCATTAGTAATTCTTCAGGAATTGCAACATTAAGTTGCTCTGATGTTTATGTAGATGGAACTAATGAAACAATTACTTATACTGTTAACAATCAAACTAGTTTACCAATTACTATAGGATCGAATGGATGGAGTATGTCTGAAACTATTACAGGTGGTACGTTCAACCAGAATTCGCCCTACAGTAGTTGGCCTTTTGGAGTAGCTAATACTATTAATTATCCCGCAAATATTAGCCCTAATTCTATTGGAACTGGATCTTATTCCTGGCATATCGGCCAGCTACCATATTATGCCTTACTCGGAACTTATAACGTTAGTCTGTCGCTGATTGGACCCAATGGTTTTCAGTCTAGCGCTAACTGTATAGCACGTGTTGTGGTTAAACCATATTTTAAGGTATATGGAGGAAGCATAATGACAGGAAGTGGCTTCGCAGACAGTAGTGGAAGTTGTACTACTACAAATAATTTAAATTCAAATATAATTAGTTTTAACTCGGGAACCGGATCGTCAACAGATCAAGCAGTCTTTGCTTCTGGATATGTATATGGCTATGGTTCTCAAAATAATACTTCGGGATTAAACAATTTAACTTTTGCAAATAATCTTAATTTAAATATACCTAATTTGCTGGGTGGAGCATATAATGACGGCATAAAGTGTATGCCTGATTATTACGATACAATATTAAATGGGGTTAATAGTACCACCAAAAATGTAAATTTCTCAGTAACGCAAACAACTGATCAGTTCGTGGCTCATATAGCTCCTCAGATGGTGTATTGGAATGGATTCGAAAATGTAAGTATTTTGAGTTTAATGAGCGAGCAAAATAACTATTTGACGAAAACAGTAAGTAGTACCGGATCTTATCCTACTCCGAATGATTATCAAAATGTATTCATTGCAGACAGTAGTTATGGCGATATACATATTTCGGCGAATTTAATACAGCCAGACAACATTCTTCCAAATGGAAAAGTTCCATATCTATACATTATTTCTAAAGGAGCAGATATTTATATAGATAATAATGTAAGTGAGGTTGATGCGGTTCTTATATCTGAACCTGATTCCGGAAATGGTGGAAATATTTATACCTGCAACGAAAAAAAATCTTCAGCACAAGACTTTAATGTCGGTGGTTGCAATACTCCTTTAACCGTCAAAGGAGCTTTAATAGCTTCAAAGGTTAATTTATTACGTAGTTCACAAACATATACTGGCACCATTTTGAATAATGAAAATGGAAGTTCTGAAAATGCTATCAACTCAACTTCGGGCTGTGAAAATCCAAGTACTTTCAAAGGAGGAGAGCAGGTGTGTTTCTCACCTGCGCTATGGATGATTAATCCATATACACCTATTATTTCTGGTACTTCGTCGGCAACTTCAAACAACACTACGCAGACAACATCTAGTTACCTAGATTATTTACAGAATTTGCCCGGAACTTTATAGGAAATAAAGCTTATTGCTTATGATATAATTTAGATAATCATGAGCATATTGAGTGGGAAAATAGACTTCTTCGGATTAGATATTGGTTCTACCGCCATAAGGCTGGTTGAGCTTAAAGGTGATGGGCCAACAAAAACTCTTAGTCGATACGCATATGTTCCTATTCAAGGAAACATCTCCAGATCTGATGCGCCTGCAGACCAACAACATCTTGCAGAAATAATTAAAGATTTAGTTAGCAAATCGGGGGTTAGTACAAAAAACGTTGCAGTAGGTTTATATACTCAAAAGGTTTTTACGACAGTTTTTGAGTTAGATAGAGCTCAGAAAAGTGAACTATCTAGCGCAATTAAGTATCAGGTTGATTCAATAATACCTACACCCATAAATGATTCTACGATAGATTGGGAGGTTATAGGAGATTCACCTAAGGATGCAAGCAAGATAGAAATATTATTAAGTAGTATCACTAATGAATATTTAGAGAAATTGCTAAATATGCTTGAATCTATCGATCTTAATGTTATAGCCTTCGAACCTGACACTATGGCAATATCAAGAGCTTTAGTATCACCTAGCGACAAGCAAACACAAGTTATCTTAGATTTTGGAAGCTTATCTACAGATTTAGTAGTTGTTGGTAATGGGGTGGCATATTTATCCAGATCAATACCTATGGGTGTTCAGACAATGGTGAGAGCGATAGCGCAAAATCTTAATATCGATCTTAATCAAGCTAATCAATTTTTATTTAAATTTGGTTTAGAGACAGATAAAATGCAAGGTAAATTAGTTGAAGCATTAGAATATCCCCTTGAGTCGTTATTCGGTGAAATTAGCAAATCGATTAAATATTATATCAATAGATATCCAAATTCTTCCGTAGCTAAGATTGTGATAACCGGGGGGCTTACGTCTGTGCCTGGATTTAGTAATATTTTAGCAACTAAAGTAGGAATAAATGTAGAGCAAGGTAATGCATGGAGAAATGTAATTTTTAATAAATCTAAGTCTAATGAATTGATGACTTTGTCTAGCCAATTTGGTGTAGCTGTTGGATTAGCGGAGAGAGCAAATGCTTGAATTCAACCTCTTACCGGACGTTAAAAGAAAGTATATTAAGGCTCAAAAGTATAAGTTGATTGTGGTTGCTATTTCAATAGTTGTTTCTATTATTAGCATTACCGTCTTAACTTTGCTAATAGTTTACATTAATGTCGTACAAAAGAACTCTATAAAAAGTCTTACAAAAGATATTAATAGTAAAATTACATTGCTTAATCAAAATACTAATTTAAATAAAATATTAACAATACAGAAACAGGCTAGCGTAATTCCAAATATACAATCTCAGTTATATCAAAGCTCCAGAGTATTTAATTACATGGCTCAATTAACTCCTTCAAATGCTAAAATATCCACTATTTCTGTAGACTTTTCTAAATCTTCGATAAGCGTCAACGGATCAGCTGATTCTTTAGCTACTGTAAACCAATTCGTTGATACTCTTAAATTCACCACCTACACAAGTAGTGAAAAGAATTTAGGAACTGCTTTTAGTGATGTAATTTTGAATAGTTTTTCATATTCTTCAGGCAGTTCTCCCAGCTATTCTTTAAGCTTTAATTTCAAATCAGACATATTCATGCAAAAAAAAGCCATAGCTTTAGTAGTGCCTAGCATAACTTCAACTAGGTCCATATTGGGTCAACCTAATGATTTATTTCAGAAAGTAAAATAATGAAAGCTCCATCACTTAAACAACTTCAAATAGATAAGACTAGTCAAAAAATGATTATCTTTGCTTCCATTGCCTCCTTCTTATTAATATTCACTCTATTTTCAGCAAAAACATTAGTAGCTAGAATGAATTACCAGAACAAAGTAATTAATGCTAAGTCTACAGCTCGCAGTAACATTATAAAAGATGTAGCTAGCAATGAATCTCTTCTTAGTGCTTATCAGAACTTCAACAACGCTACTACGAATTTAATGGGGCTGCAAACTAATAGCGCTAGTGTAAATTCTGGAAATAATGCCAAGCTAATACTAGATGCACTTCCTAGTGAATATGATTTTCCTGCACTTGCTACATCACTGCAAGGACTTCTAAGTTCTACTGGAGTTACTGTTTCTGGTCTGACTGGGTCCGATTTATCTACTGGTGCTAGTTCTGGAGCTGTCTCAATTCCTATAGCGGGTACTACTCCAATACCTTTTTCATTCAATGTAACTGGTAATTCAGATAATGTTTTAAATACCATGAAGATATTTGAAAAATCGATTCGTCCATTCCAGTTCAAGAGTTTTACAATTAGTGGTAGTAATGCGTCTCTTTCGTTATCTGTTAATGCTGAAACCTTCTATCTGCCGGCTCAGAATTTCCAAGTTAAAATGGAGAGTGTACAATAATGTTTAAACAAAAAGATTTAATTACTCTAGCAATCGTGATGGTATCTGCTGCCATACTTTCAATTATTATTTCTAGTTTAGTTTTTGGTGGTAAATCATCAGATATTCAAGTAGAAAAGGTCTCTCTAATAAGTTCAAACTTTCCAAAATCAGAGGATCTTATTTTCCAAAATCTAAATATAGATCCCACGGTGCTTATTCATATTAATAATAATAATAATAATAATAATAATGGAAGTCCGTTTACTAGTGGACATTAAGGAATAAGCGAGTGAGCGTACTAGATAACACAACTCAGAAATCCATAGAAGAGGCCATGATTAGAGACGGTCTAATTACTGTCGATGAATTAGCTAAAGTAAAAGATACGGCTTTAAAAAATAAAACTCCCTTCATAACTGAATTAATTAAAGAAAAGAAAATTTCTACTGAAGATGTTACTAAATATACTGCACATTCAAATAATATTCCTTATGTAAATTTACTTTACGCAAAAATTAGTGAAGATGAATTAGATCTATTACCTAAAGAAATAGCCGAGAGATTTATGGCGGTGCCATTAGGCGAGATTAATAAAAAATTGGTTGTTGCTATGCTTGATGCAGGCAATGTTCAAGCCGTAGACTATCTATCTAATAGAATAGGTAGACCATTAAAGGTATATGCAGCAAGTGAAGAGGGCATTAAGAACGTTCTTCAGCAATATAAAGTTTCTATATCTGGAGATGTTGTAGGTGATATGGATGAAGATAATAAGTCCACCAACCAAGATAATGATAAGGGAGAAGATAAAATATCTGGCAAAGATGCTAAAGAATTAGCTTCTATAGTTCAAGATTCGCCAATATCTAAAGCATTGAACACAATTTTAGAATATGCATCTTCTAATCGAGCTTCAGATGTCCATATTGAGCCTTCCGAAAAAGATCTTAAGATTAGATGTAGAATAGACGGTGTCTTGAGAGAAATAATGGCTTTA
>Ga0194055_10004058_pt1 | contig 11097 bp, 4 predicted proteins | sample SepL449m_MetaG_FD_155482 | JGI IMG/M metagenome (GOLD analysis project Ga0194055, IMG submission 155482) | Anoxic zone freshwater microbial communities from boreal shield lake in IISD Experimental Lakes Area, Ontario, Canada - Sep2016-L442-9m | ecosystem: Environmental > Aquatic > Freshwater >... | reverse complement strand
ACAATCCAGAACTCATTTTCGCCTGATGAAAGGCTAAGTGTAAGCACTCGGTTTCCGCCCTTGCCATCGTTACCAGTATCGCCAGTACAGCTGGCACAGCCAGCACGATCTGACCAGTTGGTTTTACGAACGATGACGCCGATTGAAGCATTTTTGCTCATGTCGGTGAAAGTCAAATCTAGAACTTTACCGAATGAATCTGATCCGTTGAAGTAGTTACCATTTGGATGGTTGCTTCCATTTGAGTAAACGAATACGTCCCAGTTCTTGTAGCTAGAGAACTTAGTAGCTGCTGGATCCTGGTAGTGAATAACTACATGCTGGCTTGCTGGGTAAACAACGTCGAAATGTGGGGTACAAACGTTATTTGCATCACAGTCATAGTTTGGATCGGTACCAGTTGATGTGTAAGCATCAGCTACACCGCCTGCAGTAACTGCATCGGCAAGGGATGAGTAGGACGCAGTTGTGTTGCCAAGGAACCATAGCTCTGTTGAGCCAGAAGCATTCAATGCGATAGTGCGATCAGCTGCGCCGCCATTGTCTTTGTGATCCCAATCCGAACCGAACTTGAACAGACCGCCAAGTGAGTTCGAAGCCGCATCCACAGAGAAAGTGAAAGTCTTGCCGTATGCGTCATTGCCATTTGGGTAGAAGTCGCCGTTAGCGCCAGCCCATAAATATAATTCAAGACCTTTTGTGTCTGCGAATGTTGTCTTGCCATCAGATTGAATTCAAGACCTTTTGTGTCTGCGAATGTTGTCTTGCCATCAGATTGATAATGGAAAACAACTTGCTTTGTTGTTGCATCTGCCTTGGCTGGCGATGCCAGACCTGTAGACAAACCAGCAACCATTAATGTTGCAAGGATTGGCGCGAAGATTTTCCGAGCCATTGCCTTAGATGTAATCACGATGTGCTTCCTTTCGTTCGTAATCGATGCAAATTGATTTGGCGCAGAACTCGCAAACCAATCAACCGCACCCTCACTCTAAGCAGGAAACGATAGAAAAGTATTGAGAAATTAAAGGAATCTTTATAACAATTTGCGTGTAAGCGGTTTCATAAATGTGTAAGCGGTTTCACGATAACTTGTAAGCGGTTTCACGAATCCTGTTCACATTTTTTCGACAAAATTGTGTCCTGCGTCACTACTTAATTTTTAGCGTCACAATTTTCGAATCAATTTTTTGGTCGTTAAATGTGACCACTTGGGCTTTGATCGAATACGTAGTGTTGCGCGCAAATGAACTTCGTAGTGGGAAAACACGATAAACATTTTTTGCTGCGCCGTTTGAAGCCGAGCTAAATAACGGCGAATTGTCTGCGCCTAAAAATGTCCAAGTACCTTTTAGTGTCTTTCGATAAAAATTGGTTTGCTTATACGAACCGTTTGTAACTCGGGCTTGCAAGTTGTACTGCGAAGTATCGGCTGGATTAAATTTCACTGAATCGAGGGTTATCGAGACATCGCTTGGGGAAGTAACTGCTACATCGGATTTAAAAACTCCCCACGTGCCTGCAGGCAACTGCACGGTGGCGCCGCTTCCATTCTGAGTTAGGCTGCCACTACCCAAAGACTTGGTCCAGGTTGCATTACTAGATGCGACTTGAAAATTTTTCGTAATATCCACAGCGCTGGGATTGAATGCGCAAATAAATTCTGCGCCAGTTTGCAAATTTATCCGGCTGAAAATCAATACGCCATCTGATGCATACCGAATTATTTGTGGGCCATCACCAAAAGCGTTGTCGCTGGAGCGAAGCGCAGTTAAATCTCTTATCGAATTCTGTAATGGATTAGTGGTATCAAAGCTGCTACCAGCGCCAATAGCGGTGCCACCAATGCGCGCATCAGTTTTCCATTGCGAAACCTGAGTTGGGAATAGATCTTGGCGCGCTTGCTGATCTCCTGCGCCCCCTAAACCAAATTCATCACCGTAATAAACCGATGGGTTTCCACGCACTGTAAATAGCAAAGCATGCGCTAATGCGTCGCGACTTAGTTGCAGGCTCTTATTGTTGGTGACTCGCGTGATGAAAGACCCAACGCGGCCCATGTCGTGGTTGCCTAAAAATGTTACGAGCTGATTGGCATTGCTTTTTGCAGTTGTATAGACATCGTCATCGTTAAGCACTGAAACGATTCCATTGGTTGAACCAGAATTAACGAAGTTAAGCATCTGATTTTGCATTGGAAAATCGAGAACTTCATTGAAGGACGCATTCTTGACCCAGTAGGAAGTTTGAGATTCATTAGTGTCATAAACCTCACCCCACATGGGGAAATTAGTTTTACCTTTTGCTAACGCAGCTTTTCGCATAGCAGGCAAGAATGCTCGCCAAAATTCCTTGTTAACATGGCGCGCAGTATCGATTCGGAACCCATCAACATCGGTATTAACAATCCAGTCGGCGAAAATTTTGCTCATACCAGCAACAACAACCGGTGATTCAGTGAAGAGATCATCCAATCCATAGAAATCGCCGTACAAACTTGATTCGCCTTGGAAAGTGCTGTTGCCTCGATTGTGGTAATTACGCACATCATTAAGCCATGCGGGGCTTTTTGCATGTTCGTCTGCATTGTTCACCAGCGGTGGGTTCGGAAATGAAACTGTTGAGCTAAGTTCACTTAATTTTGGAAATTTCGTTGTACCGGCAAGCTTGGCTGCGTCGAAAGCTTTTCCGTTCTTAGTTAAGTACGGTGAAAAATCGGTGTCGGAGTAACTCGAACCCCAAGAAGAATAAATGACATCACCGGTATGGTTTGCCACTATGTCCAGAATTACACCGAGCCCTTGCGCATGAGCTGCAGACACGAAGTCTTTGAAATCTTGCATACTGCCAAGATGCGGATCAACCTGATCAAAGCCTGCGCCCCAATATCCGTGGTAGCCGGCGCTACTACCATCAGGAGAAACGGTTACCTGACGAACAACGGGGGTAACCCAAATTGCAGTAAAACCTAAATCCTTGATGTAAGAAATTTTGCTCGTAAGTCCAGCAAGATCGCCGCCATGATAAAAACCTGTTGCTGATGGATTGAATCCAGATTTACTGGGTCCACCTGAAATGTAACCAGTGTCGTTGGTTGGATCGCCATTTGCAAAGCGATCGAGCATCACAAAATAAATCATTGGATGCTTTGACATTTGGAAAGCTGAAGAGTCTGCCGCGGCAGAAACACCACTCGTGGTGACGCAAAAAACCATTGACACAAAAGACATGAAGAGAACTAAAAATTTCCTCATGCTAATCGCCAGATTCCCCCACCTGCTGTGTCTATTTTGACCGTAACCGTTTTCCCGGATAACTGTGCATCAAAACCAAATAAATGTTCAAGTTCTTTGAATTCCCATGACGCACAATCAAACTTGATTTCGCCAACAGGTTCCCGCGCGATAACAGCAAGAATTCGCTCTTCTGCAGTTTCGCGTAAATACGCAATTGCATCATCTTGCATGTGTACTATTCGCAGTCCACCAAAAGCTAACGCATCGCTACTAGCCTTCAATTCATTTAACGACTGGTAGGCAGCCAGTAGTTTGGTATCCCATTGCTCTTCAAACTGCCAGGGATGCGTAGTGCGTGAATCTTCTCCCCACAAACCTTCGGCTCCAAGTTCGTCACCAGCAAAAATCATTGGGGTCCCTGGGAAGGTTGCCATAAGCGTGGCCGCAGCAAACTGCCGATCTCGCGAGCCAACAATCGAACGAACCCGAGGTGAATCGTGGCTACTTAAAAGATTCCATGAGGACGAGTAACTACGCCAAGGCATACGAGATGCATACTGACGAATTACCCGAATCATTGATTCTGCTGACACTCGTGGGATTATGCCTTGTGGAATTTTCGCGTAATCGAGTTCATCAATGTTGGACATCTCAGGCGCAACTAACCACATAAGAGCGGGGTTACGAAATGCGGTGTAATTCATGTTCCCGTACCAACCGTCGCCGTCAAGGTCGGGTCCCGAATCATGATTGTGTTCACCAATCAAAATTTTGTCAGCACCTTCAAGTAACACTGCTTCGCGAGTCCAACGCGCCACATCTTTAGTTAAATCAACATCGCCTAAACGGCCCGACATATTGGCGACGTCAACGCGCCAGCCATCTAAGTTATACGGAGCCCGCAACCATTTTCGAATAACACTGTCTGTACCAGTAATTAGTCTCTCGCGAAGAGCTAGCGATTCGTAATTAAATTTTGGAAGTGACTTAACACCAATCCATGACTCGTACCCGTGCTCAAGTGCGTCATTAAAAATGTAGAAGTCGCGATATTTAGGATCGCCAGCAAGCGCGGCTTGGAACCATTCATGCGTATCACCAGAATGGTTAAGGGTGATATCGCCAATTACTTTCATGCCGCGAGCGTGAGCTGCTTCAACCAAGGCAATAAGAGCTTCGTTGCCACCAAGCAATGGGTCGACTTCGTCAAAACTTCTGGCATCGTAACGGTGCAACGATGTGGCTGGGAAAATCGGCGTGAAATAAAGGCAATTAATGCCTAGCCCCTGAATGTAATCAAGTTTGTCGATTACGCCCCAAAGATCGCCGCCGAAATATTCAAACGCAGTGTTCGAGCCGCGACCCTCTGGATGCTGGTCCCAAGTGCGAGGAATCGCCCACTGAGGCAGTTCGTACTCATGATCAGATTTAGCAAAGCGGTCAGGGAAAATTTGATAAATTACTGCTTTGCGCGCCCAGACAGGAATCGGGTTATGTGGAGTGATAACAAAATCTGCCGCATCGTTAACATCATGGTCTACCCAACCAAGTTGAGTTAGCCAGCCATAACCGACATTGCCACCGCTGATAAACCAGCGGTAATTTGTGCGCGGATTGTGCACACGACAATCAGCCTCGTACCAGGTATCGCTATCGCCTGGAAATGGTGAAGCGATTTTTTTAGCTGGCGACGCCACAGGTTCGCCATCGCATACCTGACGCAATGCCACAACAGTTGGATGCAAATCGTTAGGCACTCGCAAATACATCTTGACGGTTTCGCCAAGTTTTGGTTGCGGGTTACTTACGTAAAGGGCAGACCCATCGTGATGGATCAGATCAGTAATGCGCACAGAAATTACCTCAAAGATTTAGTTGTCAAACCAAAGACAAACTCTGGCTACTTAGCGGCTATCTTAAGGGCTGCCTTACTCTTTGCCACTCCACCATCGGTTGTGATGCTAAAGATACCCTTTTTTGTAACAGGTGCATGCTTTGGCAACGTAAACACCAATCGAGTTGATGTAGAGCCAGGTCGAACCCTAACGACAATGTTGCCAACCCTAACCACAGCGCCATTCAAGTTACGACCAGTTACAACAACAGTGCCCACTCCACGTTTCTTGGAAGCACTCTGAGTGAAGGATCCGATAATAGGAGCTGGGGTAGAGATAGTGATCTGACGGGTGAGCGCACCACCTGGGGTTGTAATTACTAAAGTTGTGCGACCAGGACCAAGTTGTGGAACTGTAACTTTGATCTGGGTATCAGTTGGACTTTCCGTGGTGCTAGCTAGAGCTCCACGAATGCGGACCTTAGCCCACGCCAAACCAGTGCCACGCATAACTAAGGTGCTACCGGGCTTTAGCGAAGTCGCGCTCATCCAGGTTACAACTGGTCCAGCAACAATTTCATAAACATCTTCAGAAGTAACAACTCCGCCTGCTGTTGTTAGCGTTATTGTTCCTGAAGTTACGCCATCAGGGACTACTACTGTGACTTGAGAATTTGTGATGACAGTTCGTGGATTTGTTAAGTCTGCCAGGACGGGCAGGTTATCTTCGTCTCCATCAAATGAAACCGACTGTAATCCACCAAGATTGGCCCCATTGATGGAAATGGTCGCACCAGAGCGGCCCATGAGGGAGCCCAAGGAAGTGATTTCCGGACCTGACGCAAGATTGAAGATGTCTGTAGATGTAGCCGTACCACCACTAGTGATAACAGTGATGTATCCAGTTGTTGCGGTATCAGGGACAGTGACCGAGATGCTGCTTCCATCATCGGCAATTACAGTATTGAAGTCAGTTAAATCAGCTTCGTTACCATTAAACGTCACCGATAAGATGCTGTCCAAATTTGTGCCATAGATTGTGATGACATCACCAGGAATTGCGCTTGTTGCACTAAGCGAATCAATACTTGGAATTGGAATAATGTCGAAGGTGTCATCGCTAACTACAAAGCCACTGAAAGTGGTGACCGTGATAGTTCCTGATGTAGCGTCGTTTGGCACTGCAACGGTTATTGAAGAGCCATCTGGATTAGCCACATAATTGACATCAGCAAGATCAACATTAACTGGCCCAAATGAGCCGTCGCCATCAAATGTAATTGAAGTTATATCTGTTAGCTGAGAACCATAAATTGTGATTACATCGCCAGCTTTACCACTTTGGTCACTGAGGCCATCAATTGTTGGCGGTTGTGCAACAATCGCAACTGAAGAGCTAGCAGTTGTCTGGTTGTCCCAAGTTACAACTACATCTGCAGTGCCAACAGGAATTCCATCAGGGACGATTACAAGAAGTGAACCGGAACTGCACTGGTTGAAATCAGGAGCCCAGACACCGGAACCATCTTGAGAATAAGATCCACAGTCAATTACTTCAGCAGGCAAACCGCCGATGGTCACGACTGGATTATTACCAAAGTCGGTTCCCAAGATTGTCACAACATCTCCACTTTGAACAGCCTGTGGGTCTAAGAGCGAGATGACAGGAATAGCTGGCGCAGATGGTGAATCCGTTGGAGATGGTGAATCCGTTGGAGATGGTGAATCCGTTGGAGAAGGTGAATCCGTTGGAGAAGGTGAATCCGTTGGAGATGGTGAATCCGTTGGAGATGGCCCGCCGATCGTTAGTCCATCAAAAGACCCTGTTCCATTTGCAGTAGTGACAGTAACGAAACCGGTTGTTGCGCCATCAGGCACGACAACGGACAGTGAAGTCCCATCGAAACTGATCGCAAACGCTGGGTTAGTTAGATCTGCTGGCACTCCATTGAAAGAGACTTCCGTTGCACCTGCGAGGTCCGTGCCATAAAGAGAAACTACGTCTCCAACGTTGGCGTTCGTCACACTGGCAGATGAGATTGATGGTGCACTTTGCAAAACTGTAATCGAAGAAGACGCGCTTCCGCCACCAGTTGTTACTATGACTGCGGCATCGCCAGTGGATAATCCACTTGGCATTGTCACAGTTAGCAGTGAGGCTGTTGTGAGAACACTAACTGCAGTTACGCCACCAATTGTTACGGTGCTGCCCAATAAATGTGTGCCACCGATGAAAACTAGGTCGCCAGCGCGAGCGCTAACTGGATCTACAACATCGATAGTTGGGGGTGAGACATTAAGGAACGTAATTGGGTCGCTTACGGCGGTACCCCCAGCGGTAGTCACTGTAACAACGCCTGAAACTGATTCAGGGACAGTAACTGTAAGCGCGGTATCAGTAAGAACAGTGTCCGCTGTGGTTAGGTCAGCGTCTTGACCGGCAAATGAAACAGAGGAAACGCCAGTGAAATTTGAGCCGTTGATAACAACCAAATCACCTGTCTGAACCTGGGTTACAGGATTGCCCTGCGTGTCGGTAACTGATGAAATCATCGGGCCAATAGGCAACACGTTATATCCCGCAGAAGTTGCGCCCGCGGTCGTAGTAACCGTGATCAAGTAAGTGCCGCTTACCAAATCGTTCGGGATCGTGAATGAAACAAAAGTGTCGCCAGAAATAGCGCTTAGTGGATCTGCCACTCCATCAATCGTTACTACTGTGTCAAGTAAACCTGAGCCGCTAATCACAACTACATCACCTGCATGGGCAGCCGAAGGAGAGAACGAATCAATTGTCGGTCCGCTTGGATTTGGGTTAGTTACGATTGTCAGAGTTACCGCATTTGATGTTCCACTTGAAGTGGTCAAGCTAACCGAAGCGTCACCAGCAGATAAACCGGTCGGAACCATAAATGAAACTGACGTGGCAGAACTAGCAGTTAAACTCGCTGCTACCCCACTGATATCGACAGACGGTGAATTTAGGTCAACCTGTAAATCTGTGCCACTAATTGTTACTTCATCACCAGCAGATGCTGATGAAACACTTAGGCCAGAAATAACTGGCGCAGGCGCAGATGTTGAGGTGCCTGTTGAAACTGACGTGGCAGAACTAGCAGTTAAACTCGCTGCTACCCCACTGATATCGACAGACGGTGAATTTACGTCAACCTGTAAATCTGTGCCACTAATTGTTACTTCATCACCAGCAGATGCCGATGAAACACTTAGGCCAGAAATAACTGGCGCAGGCGCAGATGTTGAGGTAGCTGTTGGGGTCGCTGTAGCTGTTGGGGTCGGCGTTGGCGTGGCGATTACAGGTTCGGTGGCAAATGCAGCAGTCCCGGTAGTGTCGCCCGAAACTAGCCAGATGTTAGTCACACCACTGGCATCAGCAGCTAGATAGCGGTTTCCATCGACGTTGCCGCCGTCTTTAACCCATGCATTATTTGCATCCAATGAATAAACGACCATGTTCATTGTCTTGGTTTGGCCAGCATAATAAGGAAGCGTTGTTTGAATAAAGGCGCCGAACTGGTCTGAACCCGCCGAATATCCAACTGGATTTGCAGCCGTAAAGTCATAATCGGCAGGACTCACCCAATAAGTAGAAGCCATTAACTTGCTCTCGGTACCGAGGTGCAATTTCCAACCGGAGTAATTACCATCAGTACGGTTGTAATGAACTTTCACAATTTGCGAAGTGGCCGTATACGGAGCCAAGGAATCCGAAGTATAAATAGTGGTGTCAACGGATGCTGAAGATCCCGAACGTAACCACACTTCTGTGTTCAAACTAGAAACTGTAATGAAGCGGTCAGCAGCGCTCGCGGCATCTCGACCACAGTTATTGGTCCAAGAATTTGTCGAACATTCAATGATTCCGAATTTGTCGATGTTTTTGCCACCGGTTAGCGTGAAAGTAGAAACTGCTCCGTAGGAATCAACGCCGCTGTTGTTAACAGGTATCCAGGCGCCGCCATTTGCGGTAACAATACCAGTGCCGGTAAATGTACCAGCGGCGTTTGTACCTGCGAACCAAACCCATGCGTATCGACCAGTGAAGTCACCGGCCTGACGTGCGTAATGAATTTTGACAGTTAGGTCACCCGTCTGCGCCGCTTGTGCTGGGCTTGCCGCACCAACAAAACTAATCGCAAGAGCAGCAATAACTAACTTGCTAGCAAACTTCATTAACTTGGACACTGGAATAGCTCCTTCTGACGAACTGGCTCACAGGTCATTTGAGACCTGCGATTATGTACGGCTAAACACACCGCCTGTGGCTAAAGACTACCCCCAGAAATCTCGACAAATCAATAGAAATTTTTCGTTTTCTGTCACGATTTCGTTACAACAGGGCGATTTTATTGGGTTTTCACGACAAGGTTAAGCAGGGATAGCAACTGTTCGACAGTTTTAGCCTTTTACTGAACCTGACGTCAAGCCGCCCACGATATATCGCTGTAAGAACTGGAACAAGATAACCATCGGAATACTTGCCAGCAACGCGCCCGCTGCGAATACTCCCCAGTTTGACGAACGTGGATCGCCGACCAATGTGTGCAAACCAGTGGCCAGAGTATTTCGGGTATCGTCGCTGCCAGTTAAGGTCAAGAAGGTTTGAACTAACAAGAAATCGTTAATCAACCCAATAAATGAAAGTAGCGCAACGACAGCAAGAATCGGTGCGGACAGCGGCAGAAGAATCTTGAAGAAAATCTGTGCGGGAGTGGCGCCATCAATAGTTGCGGCTTCATCTAATTCAATCGGAATTGTGTCAAAATAGCCTTTGATTAGGTAAGCGTTGAATCCCATTGCGCCGCCCAAATAGATGAGCAACAAGCCCAAGTAAGTGTTTTGATCAACACCTGGCCAAATAGCACCAAGTCGCTGAGCAACTTTAATCAATGCCACAAGACCGAGAGCTTGCGGGAACATCTGAATTATTAATAGCCCGCTGATTGTTGCCTTTCTACCTTTAAACCGTAAACGGCTAAAAGCGAATGCAGCATATGCGGCAATCACACACTGAAGGAAGGCAGCAGTTACAGACAACAAAAGTGAGTTGCGGTACCAAGACCAAAACGGTGGGTGCGAGGCTGGCAAAGTTGGATCTGAATTCGGATCTTTAAAGTCAACAAACAAGTGTCGGAAATTGTCCAAACCATAGTGCTGCGGAATTAAGTGTGTGCCGTCAAGAATTCCAAGTGAGTTGAAGGCGGTTGAAAGCACAAATAACACTGGAAATAGCGAGAAACTAATCGCAATTAACCCAACAATGTAGCGCCACCAAACTGTTCCGCGTTGATTGATGCTCACAACTTTTTTCTTGCTTGGCTTCTGCGTAACCCTGCGGGCTCTGGTACTTGTCGACATGTCTATCCCCTAGCTCATGTTCTCAGACGACTGCGCGCGCTTGAACCCATAGATGGAGATTGGCGCAATGAAGAAAAAGATTAGAACCGAAATCGCACAAGCTAAACCAAACTGCTGACCCGAGCCAGAGTTAAACGCCATTTTCCAGGTGTAACTCAGCAAAATATCTGTATCCCCAGCATTTGGATCGTTGCCTGTGAACGGCCCGCCGCCGGTGAGCAAATAGATATTCATAAAGTTATTGAAGTTGTAAGCCAGCGAGCCAATCATCAACGGGGTTAGTGGAAGCAGCAAGAGCGGTAGTTTGATTTTGCTGAGTACTTGCAGCGGACTTGCTCCGTCGACTTCTGCAGCTTCAAAATATTCAGTCGGAATGGACTGCAATGCACCTGTTGTGATTAGGAAGAAGTATGGGAAGGCCATCCAAAGATTTACTAGTAAGACGGATACCTTAGCCCAGGTTGGATCCATCAACCAGCGGATGTTCGTGCCAAACATTCCGTTGATAAAGCCATAATCATCATTGAGCATGCCTGCCCAGACAGAAACGGCGACGATACCCGGCACTGCATAAGGAATGATTAACAGCGAGCGCATAGTGCGACGCATTTTCATTCGCGGATGATTCAATGTGAGCGCTAACGCTAG
>Ga0194055_10004057_pt1 | contig 11099 bp, 7 predicted proteins | sample SepL449m_MetaG_FD_155482 | JGI IMG/M metagenome (GOLD analysis project Ga0194055, IMG submission 155482) | Anoxic zone freshwater microbial communities from boreal shield lake in IISD Experimental Lakes Area, Ontario, Canada - Sep2016-L442-9m | ecosystem: Environmental > Aquatic > Freshwater >... | reverse complement strand
ACGGTGTCTGAACCTGACATCACCTTTCCACGCACATTTGCCCCAGCAAGTGCAACCCCAACATCAAGCGGTGTTGATGCGCCACCATTGCACAACGAGTCAGTCTGGTCATCCACCAGGCACAACGCGCCGCCTGCCACCTTCACGTATTTTGAAACGCTGGCATAACCGGCATAGGTATTGTTCCAAAATGGTGCTTCGGCCGTTATTTTATAGATGCCATCTGCGTCAAGGTTCATGGCAAACCGACCGGTACCACTCGTCTGCGCCCACAGATTCACCCACTCAAACCATTGGCCGTTCCATCGCTCAGCGCGCAGTTGACCGCCAGATACAGGGTTTGCACCTGCGGTGACCGTTCCCGTCAGATTCGCGCTACTGAGATGGAGGTCAAATCGAGATGAGGATGATGGTGACGCACCCAATTCACAGAACGAATAGACGGCGTCACAAACCACAGCTCCAGCCACTACTTTGAATTTAAAAACACCACGCGAAAGTCCACTTGCAGTGTCCTGTGGCCGCGCATTGACAATGACCTGATATTTGCTATCTGGATTTGTCGTTGTATTTCCTGCTGGCAGAGTTGTAGCAAAACGGCCTGTTGAAGAGGTGTTTACACCACTGAGTTGCGGAGACCAACGATATTGTTGCTCAATTTGGTTCCATTCCTGAACTTCTATCCACGAAGAGCTCACAGCATCTGCAGCGTTCGATAGAGATCCATCTGCCGAACGAGCAGAACTGGTTGTTTTCGCTACATATCCAGCAAAGTTAGGAGTTCCTAGCAACACCTCATAACGATCATCCGCTTGATTGAGCCTTTCACACGGGGTAAGAGCCGCATTTTCAGCACACGCCTGCGACTTTGCAACACCCGCTGATGTCACCATGCCACCAGAAATTTTCACATAGGCAACAGCCGGGGTTACCGATCCCTCATTCTGAAAGCCAGGACGAGCCGTCAATTTCCAAGTGCCATCGGACAAGGAGGTTGAAAATTCACCCCGTGCATTTCCGTTAGCCCACGTTGATGACCCTTCGAACTGCTGGATGTCTGCATTCCACTTCTCAAAACCCACATTCGGATACGGCTCAGGTGTTGAAACCACTTTGACCACACCCTTAAAATTGGCTGAGCTCAGAGTAAAGATATAGACACCGTCCGTCGGCGAAATCGGGTTTCCAGCACGTGTAACCGTAAATGTTCGATTTGGCGAAGTTCCCGCAACGACCACAGTTGTCTCGGTACGCGTTGCACCAGACGTGTCATTCCAGGGTGGATTGAGAATCATCTTGTACGTTCCTGCAGTACCAAAGTTGATGCCAAAAAAACCAGATTGGTTAGTTTGTGCACCACCGAACCACTCGTAGCAGTTTTCACATTGATTGGTATTGAGCCGCTGAATTTCCACCCATGAATTCGAAGAACCGCTAATACGACCTTGGAACTCTGCGGCAGCAAACTGCATCAGCAACGGAGAGGATGGAGAAATATTGAGCGGAGTCGTTTCGCACACTAGAGCATCGTCGATATCTACTTCTCGGTCGCCATCTCGATCTGCTGATAATGATGATTCAAAATCTGTGCAGTTGTAAAACGTTGAAGTAGAACTCGATCGAGTCACTTTGATGAAAGCAGTCAGTTCGGGATATGGCTCAGTGGATGAGTTACTTGCCACAAGCTTGAAATAACCGGGTGTAGTCAGGCTCAACAATGCTCGACCATTTGCGTCAGTTCGCGAAGAATCGACCCACCTTGTGAAATTCGCCCACGAACCCTGCACCGTCAGTTCCTGCACACTAACCCAGCTGTTTGAAATGGGAGCACCTGGCGAGCCTGGGGTACGAACATCAGCAATGAAGTTTGCAACCGCAAAACTCAAGTTATACACACCTGACGATGGTGAAATGACAACATCGTTTTGTTTCACCGTTAGCGTTTTGGATTGACCCGAAATTTCTACTGCAATGAACACTTCAGAGCGTGTTGCGCCAGATGTACCACCCTGTGGAGGATTAAGTACAAGACGGTAATAGCCAGCCTCATCAAAGTTCATGGAAAACGAACCAGAGGCATTTGCACTGGTGCTTAGATTTGAAAGATAGTCATAACAATCTTCGCAACGACCCACATTGCGCTTTTGCACTTCCACCCAGAAATATGCAGAATCACTTACTCTGCCGGTGAAATCAGCGTCGCGATATCGCAGCTCGAATGGATTGACCCATGTCATTTCCGGGAGTGCAACACAACCACCCAACAAGCCAGTCAAATCGTTAAAAGTGGCGCATTGCTCTATTACAGAGCCACTACTTAAGACCTGGATATACCTATTGATCTGAGCAAAATTCTGGCCCTCTGGTGAAGATATCTGAATTTGATAGGTGCCATCTTCAACACGAATCAGGAATTTTCCATCCTCGCCTGTCTGCGTTCCAATACCGCCCCCACCAAAATTAAAATTCCCTCCGGAATTCACAAGCGGACGGAGTTCTACAAAAATGTTGGCATCACTTGATACCGCAGTGCCATTGGGCGGTAACGTCACTTGGCCATAAAAGTTTGCGGGCTTAATCTGAAATGGATACACACCATCTGTGGCAGTTAATGCAGTCCAAGTTGAGGTGCAGCGGCTGGAGTCATTCAATGATTCCTCTAATGAAAACGAAGCGCAGCGCTCAGCTGTTGAACCCGCAATCCGCACAACAAGTACCGATTCAGCAAAGGTTGTAGAACTGTTGGGGCGAAATGTCAGTTTGTAAATTCCGTCCGATAACTGCAGACCAAAACGCCCGGTTGCATCCAGCGATCCAAAAATTCTGGTTTCTTTTTTATAGTCCCAGCCCGGGTTTCCGCCCGAAACCGTTGGACTAAATAGTGCTGCATCAACATTGCCACATCCCGTGAATGGATTTCCTTGAGCATCCAAGACGATTCCTTGAAAATTGCGATCACCTACTGATCCACAACCATCATTACCTCCCGGATTCCACGGAGTTGTTGAAAACCCTTGTTCACCCCCACCCCACGGAGTTGATTCTGAATACCGTGTCGTCAGTGATTTGAAAGGCGTACAAGTAGGTGCTTGTATCACAGATTCATTTGCATAATCTGTGCAAGACGCTTGCTGATTAAAGTCTTTACTGTGCGTCGCAATTTCTGGTACTCCGTTTGCACGAACATTACGACTGAAAATATTGATAGATGCATTGCGGCTAACGCCGTCATTCAAATTTGGAATGGTTCCATCGAGTGACGCCGATGGGATGGTGGTCCACGCAGCCCATAGAGTTGCCGACACTTTCGGTTTACTTTCACCACTGAAAGCCTCCAAGGTGATCGTTGGATCAGCACCTCCAATAGATGCCTCGAGAAACTTCAGATTGCCAAAAGTGCCAGCACCGTCAGGATCTTCCTCTTGGAACACATTGTTAAACGAGGCCCAGCGACCATTGAATGCTGCCAAGTCCTCTGGCATACCCGAAACTTCAAATGATGTTGGCGCAACTTCGGGTGTGTCGGCGAAGTAAAAACGAACCACGTTGACTTGATCGTCATATTCAGACATGGTTGTTCTCATTGCAACAATGTCAAAAGGAGCAATCGTTCTGCCACGAGCCATTGTGCAGCCCGCCACTTTGCTGTTTAGGGTTAACTGATTATTATCAGTATCAAAAGCGAAGCATGCAACGTTTGTTGGACCAGTTATGTTGTCCATTTCTTCCTGAGAATAAAGGGACATTCTGTTGTTGGCAGGAGCAAGCAGCACTTCCCCTATCGACAAGTCACCAACACCTGGTGCGACTCCTATGGTTCGGCTTCCCAATTGCGTACCGAAATCCGCATTGTGCTCAGGAGAGACAGTGATTGCCGCCCCAGCGATGTTTCTTAGTACCTCAATGGTAAATGTGCCACCTGCACCAGTTTCAACACAACTCATTTTGGATATCTGAAATCCATCCTCGGTACTCTCAATTGCAAAACTGAATACCAATGCTCCGACTACTGGGACACTTCCAACTTTTACCGTTCCTGAAGCAGTCCGTAAAACATCTGAAGGTTCGTAACCCCAGGGTGAACTTCCACTTTCAACTTGGCGCACTTGATCGCAACTATTTTCATCCTCGATGAAACTGAACGCTGGACTCGTGCCCCGAAAATCTCCTCCAAGTTCTGAAATGCCAGAAGCCCCCGATTGTCCGGGAACCGCTAACACGATCACCGAAGTAAACATCGCTGCAATAGCAATCAACTTGCTTAAATGGCTGTTTAGTCTCAGCACAATGTCCACTGGCGTCCCCTAGCTTTCCAATTCATCCTGATGCTACACCGTTTTAGGTATAGCATTGAAATAACGTGCGAGAAAAGTAAATTGGGATTAAAGAGGCATTACCTTGAACAATTGGGCCCGCGTAACTTTAGGGACTCTCCTAATTACGGCCTCTATCTCGTTGCCACAACCTGTTATGGCAATAACAAATGTGAGCATTGGAAACGTAACTTTGGGCACTAAATCGGGCTCCCAGCTTGGTCGTGACCCTCTAACTGCCTACCCCACCCTCACATACTGCATCACCTACCAAACAGATAATCAAGCAATGGACTATGGCTTCGAGGTCATGGATTCCAATGGAGTCAGGCCACCTTTTGGTTCGGCATTTTCATCATTGTTTATCTTCGTCCCAGATCCTGATTGGAACTCCGGTTCAACTCTTGGCCCACGAACGGTTTGCAACAGTACGACGTTAGAGAACAATAAGAGCTACACCATTCGTGCATGGCTGTCCAGCGGTCGCTACGCAACCAGAGGGACTTGGGTGTTACCTCCTTCATCTGCTTCAACGTCAGCGTCATATGTTTACACTCCGACAAACTCAACATCCTCAACTATTCCCACAACGTCCCCGACAAATTCATCTTCTGACCCAGATGAATTAACAAAAGAGTGCCCCCCTGCATTCCCCTTAGGCGTTGAATCAAACGGTCAAGTCAGATGTCTGACCAAGGATCAATACTGCACATCAGTTCAAAACGGTTTAGACGCTCAACTAAACATTCAGTGCGACGAAGCATCTGTGGCTACTTCCCCGTCAATCGCTTCTCCATTAAAACCCAAGTGCACCGCAACTCTGATTTCTCAACAGGGCGGCCGAGCCTCAATTCAATTGTCATCCATTGGCTTGAAAAATACGAAGACTCGCTTTGATGTTCAACGAATTGGCACCTGGTTCATCATGGGTTCTACGACGTTCACACGGAGAGGAACAGCGGTTTTATCTACCCGCTCTTCAGTAATCAACACACCTGGCAGGTACACCATTCGTGCTGTCAATAGAGGTAGAACAGTGTGCGAAGGCGTTCTTGTTGTTCGAAAGAAGCTTGCGTTGCGCGGACCAGCACTTCCCGCTAGGCCATAAGTTTTTGCTGATCTGAATCAATCTCCACTACTTCATCTTTTATTTGTATTGCTGTCGGTTCAGAGGGTTGGCGATTGCTGTTTCGTCAGAGGTACTGCTCTGCATCCGTTGGACGTTGTCAAGAATGAAGTGAAAGAATTCGTGCATCATTTGCTCGATGGATTAGATGCTGATGTCAAATCTATGCTCGGTGATCAACCAACGAAAGCCAAAGTTTTCTTTACAACAGCACCTATGCCCTACAGGGTTACCCTATTAGAAGCTGCACATGCTGGCGCAATGATGGCATCAATTGGAGCGGATCCATCTAGTTGCAAATTCTATAAAGGTTACGGTTTGGATAAGCAGCCACAGGACCCAACCGAAAGAGAATGGTTCCAAAAGTAAGTCTCAAACGTTAAGGTGCGCAATTTCCGATATCAGATCTTCCCAAAATGAAGTTGCCTTCTAGAAAGATCCAGTATGCGGCTTCAAGGACTATGGAGAAATTAATTTCATGAGAGGTCACAACGGGGTCACAAACTACGCAGACTGAGTGACATCAGGTAGTAGTGCTACCGACACCAACCCATACCCCATCTATCTATACAGACAACACAGACACCAGCATTCGCTGCTGACTTGTCTTCGGATCAGAGGGTTGGCGGTTCGAGTCCGTCCGAGCGCGCCAAGCTGTAGGATGCAGATCATAAAATTACTTGACCGAATGCTTCAGCAACAGCGAATAAAACGTGTTCGCCACCACGTTCGCAGTGAGGATACTGTTCTGGACTTTGGTTGTTTTGATGGACAATTGTTTAAGAAACTCGGACATCTAATGGCGGGTGGAATCGGAATTGATAGTGACCCGAGCATCGAAGGTTGCTTCGACGGGCTAGGCGAGAATTTTCAATTCTTATCGGGTGGACTTGAGTTATTAACTCGCGAGAATCTTCCCAAAATCGATCTCGTTGTTGCTCTCGCTGTTATTGAACATTTACATGAAACCCAAATTCGCGAATTCGCACTAAGACTTGGCTCACTAGTTGAGCCAGGTGGTCGCATGCTACTTACCATCCCGCATCCATTCGTTGACAAGATTGTTGCCGCAGGTTTTTCTCTCCATCTCCTTGCTGGGCCAGACTTTGATTCGCATCATGGACTGAAACCCCTTGCGGCATCAAACATAATTCAGTCGTCAGGATGGGTTTTGAAGTCTTGGAAGAAATTTCAATTGAGATTGAATAATGAATTTCTCTTCATTCGCTCATAGCTGACATTGTCTAAACAAGGCCAGTGGGGTTTGCTCATGCAGTTTGTAAAAGACTGTTAAGATAGACTCGGTAAGTGCCTCTGAACACCACTAATTTCTTTGCAGGTCGCCGTTTTGTCGCACTTTGCGGTGGTGCCATGGTTTTCTATGTGTATGGGTGGCTCACTAAATGGTCCTTTGATCCATCGGTTGCATGGACCATCCGAGCAGATTATTTTTTCACAGCTCAAGCAGATGCTCTGCTTCGCGGTCGCCTTTGGGTTGACCCGAAGTCAATGCCATTTTTTGCTGACGAGTGCTTTTACGTCGCAGGTAAGTGCTACGGATATTTTGGTTTGACACCAAGCATCCTTCGCATCCCTATCTTGCTTGTGATCGGGCAAACCACCCAAAGTTTCGCAATTTTGATGATCCCGATTGCATCAGGTTTAGCATTTGGTGCATCACTTGACTTGTGTCGACAGTTCGCAAAACCGATGGCGCACCAACTTCGTGGTGTTGTATTCATGTGTGTTGCAGCATTGGCGCTTGGTCCAGGCAGCGTACTTGTCCTCCTGGCTGACCCGTGGCTGTATCAGGAAGCAATTGTTTGGTCAATCGCTGGGGTGATGCTGGCAGTCAATTGTTATTGGCGTTGGCTACACAGCAGCAACAATCGCTATCTTGCGTCTTCTGTCTTTTTCTGCATCTTTGCAGCCGGCGCACGACCAACCACTGTTTTGGTTGGAGTGGTGATCGGATTTTCTCTGTTCATTGCACACCGAAAACGTGTGAGTTTCCGTTCCAACATTGCTGTGGCATCTTTAGGCTTCATCGTCTTGCCAACACTTTTTTCTTTCAGCATAATTTTTGCAAAGTTTGGTCAACCTTCGCCACCAGCCAACGCCTACAAAAACCCAACCGGCGTTGAAATTGAACGAGTTAAGTCATGCGATCTCGCATTTGAAAACCACCCGAAGTTTGTGCCAACGAATTTGTTTGCATACTTTCGCCCTGACGCTGTTCGCCTCTATCAAGAATGGCCAAATGTTCGCTTCAGGACAGGTTCTTGCATTGGGCCGAATCGCCCGACCTACCTTTGGCCACTGAAGGTTGGCGATATGTACGTGGAAAAAACCACAAGCCTCCCAAATACCATGCCAATCCCCTTTTTGGCTGCGGGGATTGCTTCATACGCGGCGATGCGCCAACGGCGAACCACAGAACTATCGCTCCTTGTCGCCGTAGCAACCAGTGGCATGCTTGTGAGCATGACGGTGGCAATGACTTCGCGATATTTAGGGGACTTTTATCCACTACTAGCCACTGGACTGGCAATGTCGGCATCAATGCTTGGGGTAGCCAAACGAAGGTCAACCCTGGTCGCCTTGACCTGTGTCGTCCTTGTGCTCATCCCCTGGTCGCTACTTGCAAACGCAAGTCTCCTCACGCGATATCGATGGTTGTTAAGATAATGATCAAGACAGTCATCCTCCTTAACCTAAAACCTCAAGATCGCCTGAAAAAATATGTCAGCTGAAATAGAACTCACAATCCTGATGCCATGTTTGAATGAGGCGGAGACGCTTGAGGTTTGTATCACTAAAGCCATTCAGTATCTTCGTGATAGTTCAATTGATGGCGAGGTTTTGGTATCAGATAATGGCAGTTCGGACGGCTCAAGGGAAATAGCCGAACGAGCAGGCGCCCGTGTTGTCTCTACATTGGCGAAAGGTTACGGATCTGCCTTACTCAATGGTATTGATAATGCCCGGGGGACTTACATCATCATGGGGGACGCCGATGACAGTTATGACTTTTCAAAATTAGACGAGTTCGTGAAATGTCTGCGGAATGGAGCAGACCTTGTCATGGGGAATCGCTTTGCAGGCGGGATTATTCCAGGTGCAATGCCCCCCTTGCATCGTTACGTTGGTAACCCTGTACTGAGCAAAATTGGGCGGGTGTTCTTTAAGTCAACTATTGGAGACTTCCATTGCGGCCTCAGGGGTATTCGAAAGAGCTCTATTAAACAGTTAAACTTAATCTCTTCCGGAATGGAATTTGCGAGTGAGATGGTCGTTAAAGCGACCACAATGGGTTTGCGCGTTGAAGAGGTTCCAACTGTTTTACACCCCGACGGTCGGAGTAGATATCCGCACTTGCGCACATGGCGAGATGGGTGGCGTCATCTGCGCTTTATGCTGCTGTATAGCCCGCGGTGGCTTTTTCTCTATCCAGGTTTTCTCTTATTCGGGACCGGTCTCGCCATGTCTGCTCGTTTGTCCACAGGGAGCATGACTGTTGGGGCAGTTGTTTTCGATATCAACACGCTGCTGGTCAGTGTTGCTGCAGGAGTAATTGGATACCAGTCTCTATGGTTTGCGATCTTATCTAGGGCATTCGCGAGTAGGGAGGGACTGCTACTGCCCGAAAATCGCGTTCAGCGTTTCCGAAATTCATTTTCTCTAGAGAAACTGATTGTCTTGTCATTTGGATTATTTCTTATTGGGCTCGCTGGCCTTATCTTTACGACTAGCCAATGGCGCAACAGTGATTGGGGCCCACTTGATCCAGTATCAAGTTTGCGCTCAGTGATTCCTTCGGTTGGCATGATGGTCATCGCAGCACAGACCGCCTTGGGATCAGCCTTGCTATCAGTCTTTTCCTTAGGAAAACCAACCATCTACGAAATAGAGATTTAAGCCAAGTCCCAATTTGCGATAAATAGAAGCGATTACAAACTTTTACCGACCAGAAAAGAAAGCACCAAATATGCAACCATCCGATGATTGGGATTCGCATTGGCAAAGCCTCAAGCCCGTAACAAAGCAAATCCCATCCCAAGCATTTCGCCATCGGCTGGTAATTAGATACGTCATCAATGCAAAACCCAAAAAGATTGTCGACATTGGATGTGGTCAGGGTGATTTGCTTTACGAATTGTCGCGTCACTTTAATGCTGATGCACTCGCCGGTTTAGAACTGAGTACAACTGGAGTGAAAGAAGCGCTCGGAAAAGTTCCACAGGCAGCCATTGAACAATTTGATCTTCTTTCCGCTCACCCTTCTCCACTTCCTCGTGATTTTGATTGTTTAACATGTGTAGAGGTTCTTGAGCATGTAGACGACCCAATCAGATTCCTCCGTGCTGCTCTCTTACAGCTAGCGCCAGGTGGCAAGGTGGTCATTACCGTGCCGAGTGGACCACGAACTGCCTTTGATAAATCAATCGGTCACCGCAGGCATTTCAATAAGAAAGAACTGTTAACAATCCTAAATTCCGCCGGTCTTGTTAACGCTCAAATCCGAAGAGTTGGTTTCCCATTCTTCGATGTCTATCGCTTCGTTGTTCTCTTGAGAGGAAAGAGACTCGCGTCAACTGTTGCGGATTCATCACTGGATAAGTCAAAAACTGCTCGCATTACAATGTTCACGTTTTCAATTTTATTGCGAGTCAACCCAAATTTCATTCCGCTGGGTCTTCAGTTGATTGCGACTGCAGATTTTGTACCGCAAGTTAAATCCGACTCGGTTGATATTCCATAAAGACCTATTGGTTCAATCCTGATTTTCGCTTCACTGTCTGGCGGAATCTACGCAGTGTTCCTTCTCTTACGTGGAACAAAACAAGGCGACTTCTTTGCCTATGGTCCGTTCCTTTTTTAGGAACTGCCCTCGCAATCATCTCGCCACTGTGATTTACGAACGCGCCTTATGAGATTTACAGCTGCAGACTCTTTATTTGCAAGAACTCTTCGAAGCCGTATTCACCCAACTCGCGACCAATTCCCGACTGCTTGTATCCACTAAATCGAGCATTCGGGTTAAACGCCCCGCCGTTCACTTATACCTGGCCGGTGCGTGTGCGCTTGGCAATACCAATGGCCTTGTCTTTGTCGGCAGAAAGCACCGTTGATGCAATTATTGCTCCTGCTTTTTGGGGTCTGATTGGCGGAGCGAGCGGAGCACTTGTTCATCGCGACGTAAACACACTTGATTCGATGGTTGGCCACCACTCCGAACGGTATGAACATTTTGGCTGGGCCAGTGCACGACTTGATGATGTCCTGGCATATGTCCCCGCACGCATAGGCGTGTTACTGGTTTGTGTACATTTTCCTGATCGCGCGGAAGAGATTTGGCGGATCACACGAATCGGGTGGACTTGAGTTGTTAACTCGAAAATCCATTGACGTACAAACCATTCTCGAACTACTTGGAATGGTTTATTCTGATGAAGAAGAGGTCACAACGGGGTCACAGAACACGCAGACTGAGTGACACTAGGTAGCACTACTACCGACACAAACCCATACACCAACTACTCATGCAGACCTGACAGACACCAGCATTCCCTCTTTACTTGTCTTCGGATCAGAGGGTTGGCGGTTCGAGTCCGTCCGAGCGCACCAATGTTTATAAGGGTTTGATTGCAATCAGACCT
>Ga0194055_10004056_pt1 | contig 11100 bp, 1 predicted proteins | sample SepL449m_MetaG_FD_155482 | JGI IMG/M metagenome (GOLD analysis project Ga0194055, IMG submission 155482) | Anoxic zone freshwater microbial communities from boreal shield lake in IISD Experimental Lakes Area, Ontario, Canada - Sep2016-L442-9m | ecosystem: Environmental > Aquatic > Freshwater >... | reverse complement strand
AACTGCGTTTGTATTTGTTTTGTAGGATTTTCATTATCTTTATCCATTTTATATATATGTGTATATGTTTATATAATAATAATAATAATAATATAACGTTATTATTTTATATTATTATTTTTGGAACTATATTATTTATTACTCCTAATATGTTGTAACCGGATTAGTAAGCTGTGGAATTCCAACATAATAATAATTTACATTATCTAACGTTAATGTGCTTCCAAATTGGGCTCCATTGTTAATATTTGTCCAAATACCCCATGCTTGTTGTAAAGTCAAGGTTACTTGCGAAGTAGTTAGTTGAGCTTGTTGGTTAAGAATTCCATTTGTAATACTGGTGTTATAGTAGCCCCCCCCCATACCGAGATAAACCCCATATCCAGCCCATGGAGCAATAAAATACCCTGTAATACCAGCAGAATTATTAATTAATGTAGAAACTGTTACTCCAGTACCATTAGGTAGATTTTGAGGAGGAGTTATATTATTTGCATAAGGATAATAAGCACCAAATACCGTCCCTGGTAGTATATTAATACCTCCAGCATTCCAGCCAATTGTTAAAGGATCTGGGGCATTAACACCTGGGGTATTTCCTGAAAAAGTAAAAATTAAATACTGTCCGTTAGATATATTAGTAGCAGCGGGTCCAGCTATACCACTAGCAAGTGAATTAATTGTAACAAGTGCTATATTTGATGCTGTAGATGGTGATAATGCCCCCAACCAACCCCCTGCTGGATTTGGTTCAATAAATACCATATAATTATAAATTACACTATTATATGTCGGTGTTGTAGTTGAATTCAAAGTAAAAGAACCTTGACTCCCATAATTAGAAATAGTTAAAGCAGAATAATTATTAAATCCGAATGGATAAGAATCCGGAGTTATACATATCGCCATTCCAACTTCAGACCAAGTGGCCGGAGGCCATATTCCTGGATTATTAAATATAATAACTTCTGGAACTACAGATACGTAAAAATTTGGTGTTTGAAATGAGGTAGCTTGAAAGTTAGTAGTAGCATTACTTATAACTTGTAGCGAAAATATACCTGGAGCGTTGCAATATACTGTATTATTCTGTATGCTAATAGTACCAATTCCATTCACAATAGTAGGAGTTAAACTATATGTTACTCCTGGGTCGGTATTACTGTTAGTGGTAAATAATGAGTATACACCAAATACAGCACCAATGTAAAGAGTATTAATTTGAGTATTGATCCATGCTGAATTCATAACAACATTAGGTGTAGCTTTGGCTATATTAACATATGTATAAAAACTTTTACTCGCAAAATTTTCTGTTGGTGATACAGTAATTAACATAAGAAAACTACCCGCGGTTTTTATAGTAAGTGTATAACCGTCTGTAGCATTACCACTTATATCACCCTGCCCGCTATTCCCGGGTTGTATCGTATAAGTTATAATAGGTGGCGGTGTATCGGTATTATTTGTGGGATTTGACGGTAAATTATATTGTCCGCCACCATATACATAACCAGCATTAATAAAATTATATGTTAGTAAAACAGTTGAAGGAGTGATTGTTATGGGATTTGTTTGAACCGATGCTGCAGCTGTAAAATTAGTCGTTACTGCCAAATCAGCTTGTATTACAAAAGAACCAACATCATTAATTGTAATTTGCTGTGAGAATCCTAATGGTAGTGGTCCTTGTGGAGTTATTGGAGTTATAGTAATATTACCTTGATTAGTATAAAAAACAACACCAGATGTTGACGCAATACCTGACACATAACTAAATATACTGTTTGAATTCGCAACACCTGTCCAATTTGATCCGTCGGAGGAATAAGCTATTGAATTTCCTCCATAACCGAAGGCAACAGCAACCCAGTTTGAACCACTCCACGCAACCTGTAATGACCTGTATGGAAATATACTGTTTCCATTATTAGAACCTGTCCAATTTATTCCGTCGACAGAATAAGCAATCGTATTTCTTCCACTACCAACAGCAACCCATATTGAACCATTCCACGCAACACCTCCACCCCATGTTGTAAATATAGCTGTTGAAATATTAGAACTAGAACCTGTCCAATTTATTCCGTCGGAGGAATAAGCTATTGAATTTCCTCCAGATCCATAACCTACGGCAACCCATATTGAACCATTCCACGCAACACCTGCACCCCATGTTGAAAATATAGTTGTTGAATTATTAGAACCTGTCCAATTTAATCCGTCGGAGGAATAAGCTATTGAATTTCCTCCATAACCTACAGCAACCCATATTGAACCATTCCACGCAATACCCATTCCGCTAGTTGAAAATATAGTTGTTGAATTATTAGAACCTGCCCAATTTAATCCGTTGGAGGAATAACCAATTGAATTTCCTCCAGAACCTACAGCAACCCATATTGAACCATTCCACGCAATACCATTTACGGTAGTAAATACCGTTAATGCATTAGAAGAAGGAAACCAATTTATTCCATTCATTGAATATGCAATTGAATTTATTCCATAACCGCCAGCAACCCACATATTTCCATTCCATGCAACACATACAGTATTAGATATAATGCCAGTATTACCAGAACCTGTCCAGTTTATTCCGTCATATGAATATGCGAATGAGTTTGTTCCACTCGAACCCACGGCAACCATTTTAACTGTATTATTACTAGTAACTGTATTATTACTAGTAACCAATGAATATGTCACTTGATTGGAATCAGTATATCCAGAACCGGCATTTGTTATTACGTTTACAGAATTTATTAGTTTATATGATTCTCCAACGTCCCATCCGCTTCCAAAAATCGAAGGAAAAGGAGTAATTGTCGCGGTTGCTTGTATTGCATTATAACTTGTATATGTCACACCAGCTGTATATACCAAACCGGAAGGATATGTATATGTCACGGGATTATAATTTATGGTAGCTCCTATGGTAACTAAAATTTGAAATAACCCAACTGAATTAATTGTAATCGTCGTTCCAGTTATACTAGAGATTGCGGTATTGGGCGAACACGTAACTGATCCCGATATAGTAGCAATTGCAGGATTAGTCGATATATACGTAATCGAGGGTGCAGATGGTGCAGATGGTGCAGTATCTGTATTAGTAGTAGTTATAGGATAAGGAGGTGAAGTCGTATAGGGAATCGTGTATATATTTCCGTAAATAAACTGTGGAGGTAGTGGAGATAATGAAGATATTGTAGGAGTTATTGTAGGAAATGTAGTTATAGTGGGCGTTGCCGATACTATTTGTATAGTTTCAGATGCTAAAGTGTTTCCTCCATAATCGCCATTTGCTGTAGCGGTTGCAGTGGCGAGTATTTGAAAATAACCTACACTATTTGTAGTAAGAGATGTTACATCAGGACTAATCGTAGCTATTGTAGAAGGTGTAACCCCGTCTGTATCCACAATAGTATAAGTTAATGTCTGCGCAGTATTATTTGTATTATTTGTAATAGTAGCTATCGGTCCTGAAAACGAATATGGAGATGAAGGTTGACAAGTATATTTAGTTAAAAAATTGGCGGTATTAAATACAATATTAGGCATTTCTAATGATACTGTAATGGGAGGTGATAAAATAGGTGATAATGGATTGAGAGGTAGAGCAAAATAATTATATTGATTAATATTAGTAGGAGCACTACAATATACTTGAATTTGAAATGTTCCGACAGAATTTAAAACGAATGATGGAGATGATGCCGAACCCATCATTGTAGCTACTGTCGAACCGACGGGGGAAACACTATATGTTAATGTCTGTGTTGAGTCATTATTTGTCAAAGAGGGAGGAACAAAATTATACGTAGAACCAAATGTAACAGAAGTTACAAATGTTGGGGGAAGTGGAAATGTAATAATGGGTGTCGCCGGTCCTGCATAATAACTTGTATATGTCACACCAGATGGCGGTGGGTTTTTATATTCCAAACCCGAAGGATAAGTATATGTCACGGAACAAAAATTTATAGTTTCTGATATATTAACCCAAATTTGGAAATTACCTACTCCTGTACCTACTCCTGTAATATTAATCGTATTCCCCGATATTGTAGCAATCGTCGGGTCACTTGTTGAATACCAAATAGTGGGTTGAATTATATCATTATTTGACGTGAGTATGCTACTAGGAGGAGGTATAATTCCTGGATATGGTTGCCCAAAAACCCACGTCTGTTGTGCCGATAATGCTGTTGTTGGAAAATTCATAATAGTAGGTGTAGCTTGTATTACGTCATATATTTGCGTAGATGGAGAATTAAAAATTTGGTTATAATTTGTCGTCGAGTTTACAGTAGTCATTATATTAAAATGTCCTACTGTTACTAGTGTGACTGTTATTCCAGATATTGTAGCAATATTTGCATCACTTGTTGAATACGTAATTACAGGCCCGTCCATATTTGATGTTATTATGCTTGTGCTTATTTGAGACGGATCGGGAGTGATCGTATATGGTTGCCCGTATACTAATGTAGATGCTGTTACTCCTGGGGGTAGAATTATTTGCGGATACTGAAGAATTTTTGGATCTGCTTTTATTATAGTTAATGTATCAGAAAATGCGACACTAGAACCATAATCACCATAAGCATCGACGGTAGCACATATCCTGAAAGTACTAGTGCCGGTAGTGCCGGTAGTGCCACATGAGACAGTATTTAAAAACCATCCCGTGGGATCAATTGTAGCTACTGTAGAAGGTGTTATGGTGCTATCTGCATTTACAATCTGATAAATTAATTTCTGCCCGGTAGGCTGTCCGGTATTATTTGTAACTGTTGCAGCACCTCCAGTAAACTCATACGGATCTCCAAATATATATGTGTATGGAGACTGTAAAGTAACTGTCGGTGAAAACACAATATTAGGTGTATCTGTATATACAGTAATTTGTAATGAAGTTAATGTAGTTCCAGTATAGTTTAGACTTGGAGATACTGTTGCTACTATATAAAAATTTCCGGATGAATCTAATACAATAATGGGGTTAGGTGTATTTGCTCCTGATGTAATAGTAGCAACTGCAGAACCAGTGGGACCCGTAGGACCAGTGGGACCCGTAGGACCAGTGGGACCCGTAGGACCAGTAAGACCAGTATTGCTCATTATTTTGAAGTTTATTATATAATATAATAACTATAAAAATATATTTATTATTTTATTTACCTAATATATTTATTTACTACAATGGTAATTATTTACTTCAATGGTAATTATTTACTTCAATGGTAATTATTTACTTCAATGGTAATTATTTATTGTATACTATATGTAACTGTTTGCGTTAATGGTTCACCGGTTACAAATTGAACAGGTACCAAATTATATGAAGTATCATATGTTGCGGATTGATCAACATTAAATGTAATATCTGGTGTAGCTTGTCCCGCTTTATAACTTGTATATGTCACGCCAGTTGCAGGTGGATTTTTATATACCAAACCGGATGGATAAGTATATATCACGGCATCATAATTTGTAGTTCCTGCTATTGTAACCAAAATTTGGAAATTACCAACTCCTGTAACTCCTGTAACTCCTGTAACAGAAATAACGGTTCCTGATATTGAAATAATATCTGGATTATCTGTTGAATATGAAACTATCTGCGCTGATGTAGCATCCGTATTGGAAGTTGTAGGATATGGTATATTATACGAGACGTCATATATAAAAGGAAGTGGTGGTGATATATCTAACCTCGATGTAATAGTTGGCGTAGCTTTAGTAATAGTAATAATACCAGAATAGTTGTCATTGGAAGAATAGTCGTGATTTGTTGTGTGAGCAACCTGTGCGTATATTCTGAAACTACCTACTTTGTTCACAATAAGAGATGTGTTGTTGGAAGAAATAGAAGCAACATCCGAAACAGTATCACTGTCTGCTTCTACTACAGAATAGGTGAAGTATGATTGTGTTTGAACGGTATTATTAACAACCGTTGCAATAGGCGAAATAGGTGAAGCTATTATATAATTCAAATTATATGCATATGTAATGTTGGTGCTACCGATTAAACTACTCGAAAATGTAATAATCGGGATTTCTCCTCCTACGCTTATAGTATTAGAAAGACATGGGTTAATACTATTAGATGCAGTATAATTACCATTAGCAGCACACGAAGCTTGAATTTGAAATGTTCCGAAAGAATTAATTGTAATAGATGCTGGGTTTGTTGGATCTGAGAAAGAGGCAGCTGGAATATTATTGGGCGAAGAAATAGGAATAATACTATAAATTATTTTTTGAGAAGGATCATTATTTGATATTTTAGCAGCAGTAAAAGTATATGGATTATTTCCATATTTCCACGAAGAAACGAATTTTTTAGGAAATGTAATAATAGGTGTAGCTATGAAAGTATAATAAGTAGATGGTGAAGGGTATATTTGCGTCGCCGATTTATAATTTGTTGTAGCTGCTATTGTAACACTTATTTGGAATTGTCCTACACCCTTACTAGTAATAGTATTTCCTAATACTGTAGCTATTGTTGTATTGGTTGGAGTTAGTATACTATATGAAAATCCAGGATTTGGGTCTGTATTCGATGTTGCAGGGTATATGGGATATGGTATTGTATATGTTTGAGGAATTATGCTACTATATACCCACGAAGATGGTATAGTCAAAGTCGATGGAAACGTAGGCGTAGCAGGGTTAATAGTAATGATGCTTGAAAATTCGTGGTTCGCACCATAGTCTTTACCTTTACTTACAGTTTGAGCGCATATTCTTAAACTACCTACACGTGTTGTTGTGAGATATAAAATTTGAGATGCTCCTGTTCCAATGGAACTAATTGTGGCAACAGGTGAAAGTGTATCGCTATCTACTTCTACTGCCGAATATGTTAATATCTGCACATTATTATTTGTAATAGAAGCGATTGGAGATGATGCTGGGAATGTATATGGTGTAGGTATTAAAGTATTACTATATGCGTATAAATATGAGGTATTAAAATTAGCAGTATTAAATACAATGTTCGGGAGTTCTTTAGTAACTGTAATATATGGTGTAGATGCTGTAGATGCTGGAAGGAATTGTTTTGCTCCGGTATAATATAATTTAGGAAAGGATGCTCCACACGATGCTTGAATTTGAAATGTCCCTATAGAATTTCCTGTAGGATTAATTGTAACAGATGGTTTTGTCGGATCTAAGAAATAGGCGACAATTGTATTAGGGGGGGATATACTAATAATGCTATAAGTTATTGTTTGAGAAGAAGGGTTAGAAGAAGTGTCGTAATTTTTTATTTTAGCGGCAGTAAAAGTATAAGGAGAACCGAATATAGCGGATTTAACAGTTTTTTGAGGGAATGTAATAACTGGTGTAGCCTGTCCTGCTTTATAACTTGCATATGTCACGCCATTTTCAGGTGGATTTTTATATACCAAACCGGACGGATAAGTATATATCACGGCATCATAATTTGCAGTTTTTGCTATTGTAACTAAAATTTGGAAATTACCAACTCCTCTAACATAAATAACCGTTCCTGATATTGAAATAATATCTAGATTATCTGTTGAATATGAAATTATGGGTGCCGGTGTAGTATCAGTATTGGAAGTTGTAGGATATGGTATGTTATACGAAACGTCATATATAAAAGGAAGCGGTGGTGATATAACTAATGTCGCTGTAATAGTTGGTGTTGCTCTATTAATATTAATAATATTTGACAAAAAACTACATGGTCCATAGTCGAGAGATGGAGTTTCAGGAGCTTGTGCATATATCTTGAAAATACCGAAACTATTTGTATTAAGAGATGTGCCGTCAGAAGAAATTGTGGCTATGCTATTAGATGGTGTAATAGATGGTTTAATAGGATCCAGTGTGCTATCATAGGTTACAATAGAATATGTTAATATTTGGTTTGTATTCGGTGGATTAATAGAAGCGATAGGTGCTGTTAAATTATAAGTGTAGGGAGGAAGCGATGATGAACTATTATATACATATACATATGAGCTTTTAAAGTTATTGGTATTAAATGTCACTTTAGGAATATCTATAGAAATTGTAATAGGGGGTGATAGTGATAACGGTTGCCCACGGAGGACTGCATTATAATATCCATTAGTAGACATAGGACAAGATGCGCTAATTTGAAATTTTCCCGTAGAAAGAATTGTAACATACGGATTTCCTTTGATATATTTAATTGACGCAACATTTAAATATGGGGGGGTGGGGTAAATACTATATGTTATTGGCTGGGTTAAAGGGTCATTATTAGTTACAGAAACGGGTATTAAATTATAATTATGATCATATCGTAACTTTGTAACAAAAGTCCCAGGGAATTTAATAACAGGTGTCGCTTTTATAGAAGTATAATAAGTTGACGACGAAGGATATATATACGTAGCTTGTATATAATTTTTAGTTGGCGATATTGTAACACTTATTTGGAATTTTCCTACACCTATAATAGTAACAGTTGTTCCTGATACCGGCACTGAAGCAATATTTGAATTACCTTTATTTATTATACTATATGAAAATACAAGATTTGGGTCTGTATTCGATATTGCAGGGTATGTGGGATATGGTATGTTATACGAGACGTCATATACCCACGATGCGGGTATAGCCAAAGTCGGCGGAAATGTAGGCGTAGCTTGAGTAACAATAATAATACCAGAATAGTTTTCACCGGAAGAATAGTCGTGATTTATTGTGTTAGCAACCTGTGCGTATATTCTGAAACTACCTACACTATTAACAATAAGAGATGTGTTGTTGGAAGAAATAGAAGCAACTGGTGAAACAACTGGTGAAACATCCGAAACAGTATCACTGTCTGCTTCTACTACAGAATAGGTGAAATATGACTGTGTTTGAACGGTATTATTAAAAACAGTTGCAATAGGCGAAATAGGTGAAGCTATTGTATAATTCAAATTATATGCATACGTAATATTGGTGCTACCGATTAAACTACTCGAAAATGTAATAATCGGGATTTCTCCTCCTACACTTATAGTATTAGAAAGACATGGGTTAATACTATTAGATGCGGTATAATTACCATTAGCAGAAGCAGCACACGAAGCTTGAATTTTAAATGTCCCTACAGAATTAATTGTAATAGATGCTGGGTTTGTTGGATCTGAGAAAGAGGCAGCTGGAATATTATTGGGGGAAGAAATAGGAATAATACTATATGTTATTATTTGAGAAGGGTAGTTATTTGATATTTTAGCAGCAGTAAAAGTATATGGGTTATTTCCATATTTCCACGGAGAAACGAATTTTTTAGGAAATATAATAACAGGCGTTAATTTAGGAATAATTACAGGAAAATGCCCAAACGAGCTAAAATAATTTTTCGTCTCAGGCGATTGAACTTGTAACTTAAAAAAACCAGCATTATTTATTTTAATCTGTGATGATGTGATGGGTGAAAGTGCGACATTTTTTGGGTTTTGATTAAGTATTGTATATTTATATTGAATATTACTACTATCACTATCAGTATTATTGCATGTTATTCCTGTTCCTATCAAGCTATATGGTATAGGAGAATTAAATCCCCACGTAGAGCTAAACACTGGTAGAAAAGTAATAACTGGTGTAGCTTTTATAATAGTTATTGGAGGCGACTGAGCACTTGTAGCGCCACTACGTCCATTAAAATTAGTAGTTGGAGGACATGATACATATATTTTAAAATTTCCAACACTTACCATACTAACCACGTTACCTGAAATAGTCGCTACCGAAGGTGTATCACTACTATACGATAATGCAATCGCTGTATTATCTGTATTTGTTGTAGATACACCAAGTATTTGATAAGTAGAATTTGGAGAATTTATAGATTGTTTAAAATATGTTACTTGTTTCATAAAAGTAGAACCGAATACAATTTGTGGTGTAGCTGGCGAAATAACAATCGGAATTGATACGCCCTCTGCTTGCGAAAAATCTAAACTAGTAGTTTCTATAACAGATGCTTTTATTTTAAATGTTCCCACACTATTTATTAAAAGTTGTGTTCCTTCAGGATTTATAGTTGCAACAGTTGACGCTGTTACACCATCAATCGCACTAACAATTGAGTAAGATATATTCTGAATATTATTATTAACTGTTGCTATGGGTTGAGGTAGGGGATAATTCAAATTATACGCATATGTAATGCCATTTATTAAACTTTTCGAAAATGTAATTTTGGGAACTTCTTTAGCAACTACTACTTTTTTTGAATCTATATTGTTAGCAGTATAATTACCATTAGCAGAAGCCAAACAAGACGCATTTATGTAAAATGTTCCATGTCTATTAAAATAGAACGGTGGTAACGGTGTTGCAATATTAGCGAATGTGACGGTTGTTATAGGAATCCCTTGTGATATAGTTCCGTATATATATGGTGTTGAGCCATTTGTAGAACACACTGTTCCACTTCCCGAATATATATCATATCCCGAAACATTTTGCGTAATTTTACCTAGTAACCATAAGGATATCGTATATGAATGTATAGGGTTCATCATAACAGAAAAGCTAGTTAAGTCGAAAATTTGAGGAGTTGTTATATTTGCAGGTATACTTATAATACTACATTTACTGGTTAATATAGATATATAGTTTACTGTTATATACATAGTGCTGTTAGTGGTGCCGTTAGTGGGGTCAGTAGTAGTGCTTAGATAATAAGATGCATTTGAACCGCTTTTAATAACAAGGGTAGCATTTGCAAGTTGTGTTTCTGTTAATATAACATTACATGAAATATTATACATATATAGCGAACCTCCTGAAACACCGACAGGAAGTGTAATAGAAGTTGGTGTATTATTTGTTAAATTTACCGGCGGAAGTCCAGCAATTGTATCTTTTACAACTAAGTCGCACGCGAAATAGTTTGTAACTCCAACACTTGCAGGATAAGCCAATGCTATAGAAATATTATTAATATATACATCATCCTTGGGAGTTGACAAAATTGCAGTTGAAAAATCTGGGAAAGGAGGATAAATTGGGTTAGGAGAATAAGAACTCGACGACATACCCCCGGGTGTAATATATGTATAGTAAATAGAATTTATA
>Ga0194055_10004055_pt1 | contig 11100 bp, 12 predicted proteins | sample SepL449m_MetaG_FD_155482 | JGI IMG/M metagenome (GOLD analysis project Ga0194055, IMG submission 155482) | Anoxic zone freshwater microbial communities from boreal shield lake in IISD Experimental Lakes Area, Ontario, Canada - Sep2016-L442-9m | ecosystem: Environmental > Aquatic > Freshwater >... | reverse complement strand
TGAACCCAAGACGCCGAGGGGGAGCACGTTAGCAGTGCACTCAGCGGAATTGTCAATGATGGAGTGGAACCACACGAAGGGATTGTGGCGAGTCACGTAGCCATCAGTTGAAGTAGCAAAGGACGCAGGAGGCGCATTTGGCGCTGGATGAGCGCAGGCAGTGCCACCATCTCGAGTGGCATCATTTCCCATGTCCTCTTCATAGCCACGCCATGACGCAACGTGGGTCGTGGCGTTTGGTGGATGAAGAGCATCGAGCTGATTTGCAATCGTCTGCACCCCGGAAGGGTAGACACAGCCAGAGGTGCCATTGACTTGGCCTAAGGCATTTGTTCCCGTGACAGGAGTGCCCGGGGTGACGTCGGCGTAACTGGCAATGCAGTCACCTTGAGTCGTGGGAGTTGGAGCCTGCCCCGAGATTTCGGCGACGTAGTTGGGCAAGCTCACGTGGGCCGTTCCAAAATAATTCTGAATAAGCACGCCCTTCTTCTTTAGTGTTTGATTCAGATAGGTTGCGGGAGAAGACGCTCCAAACGTGGTGGAGTAGGACTCATTCTCAAAGTTAATGACGACGACGTGAGAGATTCCTCCCTTGGCCGGAACACCCGCAGATGCCACCCCACCGAGAATGAACGATCCCATCGCACAAAAAATGACGACACAGAAACGAAGTACTTTTGTCACGCTAACCCCCTAAAAGATTCCTCCACTACTCTATTCCGCTTCGTGAGCACCTCGCTGAAGGTCGTAGGTTCGCTTCTTTTAGGGTTCACTCTCTTGTAGGAGAGGTGTCACCAGTCGTTGGAACTTCGTTCAAGTGGTGATGCGAAGGTGAAGGGTCGTCGAAGAGGAACGGGTTCGAAGTTTTCATGGTCACTAATAGAAGGGCGATTTCAACGTCTCCATGGTTGAAGAGCGTTGGAGTCATCCTTGGAACGATGGCACTCCTTGGGAGTGTTCCCGCAATCTCTTCGGGGGCGACTAGCCAAGGTAGCTCCGGGACTATCTCAACCACTGAGCCACCAGCCAGCCCGAAGACCCCGACGCAACCAAGTCCTCTCGTCTACCCAAAACAACAAGCCTCGGATCTGCTGAAAACAGTGAGGGATCTCACCACGTCACTTGATCAACTTGGCAACCAGTATCAAATCAACAAAGCGAAAGCGACGGCGTCCGAACAAGCCCTCAATCAGGCGACAGCACTCTTGGCGTCGACAGAGAGCGACTACACCTCGTTGGCTCATGAGGCCTCGGCCCTGGCTGCGAGCATTTATGTTTCTCGGACGCCCGCACGAAACGAACTTTCACGATTTCTTAGTAATCAAACAGCCGTGACTTCTCAAAATACCGGCGTTTATAACAAGATTGGGCTTTCAAATCTTGAGGTCAAGATCACTGCGGTCAATGAACTGAGGAAGCAACGCCAACACGCTGCGGAGACTGCAGCGGCCCAAGTGAAGGTCGCCACTGACGCGCGAGATGCTGCAGCCCAAGCCCTCGCCACCGCACAAGTGACGCAAAGTCGCCTCTTGAGCACGCTCTCGAGTCAAGATCCAGATGTTTTGAACGCAATCCACGACCTACAAGCTGTGGGGGACTCGAGTATTCAGGCGCTAATGAACTCCGGGTCATTGATGCTGCGCCAAGGAGTCGAAAATCCTCCCGCTGTTCTTGCGTCAGCAAGCACGGCATTGGCATTTCTTCTTGGTCAACTTGGAAAACCATATCTTTGGGGAGGGAATGGTCCCGAATCTTTTGACTGTTCTGGCCTCGTACAACAAGCATGGGCAGCTGCGGGGGTGAGTCTGCCTCGAGTCGCAGAAGAGCAATACAACACGACCATCCCAATTTCATTTTCGGACCTACAACCAGGTGATTTGGTGTTCTTTGAAGAGCCTGTTGGTCACGTTGGGATCTATATCGGTAATGGGAGCATGATTGATGCCCCTTATACCGGAGCTGTCATTCAAATTGACAGTATCTTCTGGAAAAACCTTGATGGCTTTGGTCGAGTGAAGGCGAACTAGCCCAGAGTCGATAGAGGGAGAAGTGTCAACAATCATGAACACGAGAACCTATGCCGACGAAGAGGCGCCCTGTCCCCGCTCAGGAAGCAGAAGGACGGCGCCAAGAAGGAAGAAGACGGCACCGACAAAGGTGCCGAGGTTCGAGAGATTGTTGGCCTTCACGCTGTCATGAAATGAATAGAGATAGGGAGCAATCGCAGAGACGCCGAAGGCCACTGAGCCAAGAAGGTTCACGACGGTGACCCACCAGGAGTACTCACCAGGAGACCACGACCACCATCCATCAGAGACCTCGATCCATGCGAGAAGGCTCGCAACAAGGAAACAAATCGATCCAAACATGTCGGGTCGATAAGAGACGTCGATCAAGGTTGCTTGACTCACGTGGGTGAGGCTTGCTCCTGCGGTGCTGATATTAAAGAAGAACGTTCCAACGAGTTGCACCAGGCAAGCCAGCCAGCCAATTCGAAGGAGCCCGCCTTTTTCTAAGAGCGATGCAGTTCGCTTCTCGAATGCCAGGACAGCTTCTGCTGACTCGCGATATTGCAAGAGTGCGGCCGACGTAAAAAAGAGGGAGCCAACGAAAAATGTAAGTGCGTCAGCATGTCGATGAACGAGACGGGCGTAGGAAGGGACCGCACCAAGGGCGAATAAGAATGAGCCGATTGCAAATAAGACGCCAATCCACCAGCCTCGAGAGGTCGGCGCCCACCAGACGCCCCACCCATGCGTTGGAGAGGAGAGGTCACGTTTGCGATATTTTCTCGACTTCCAGACTTCTAATTCACCGCTCGGAAGCTCTATTTCGAGGGTTGTCAGAAAGCGACCAAACCCGCGCTGCTTTCCCATCCGCTCTTGAGGTGAAGTTTTCTCAGGGGTCACTCGTACCTTTCGAGGTGCGGCGTTTTGGCGGGAACAGATTCAGTTTACGAAACGGCCAGGGTTGGCATCACACAAGAAGAGTCTTTCAAAACTCTGGAGGATGTCCGGTTGGTGGAGACAGCGCCTCAATCAATCGAACCCTTGGGTACTATCCATTGGGATTTTTGGGTAGTCACTTGGGCGATGAAGTCAAAATCAGCATCGTAGTGAAGGAGCGTTAATCGTTGTTGTTCGGCGGCAGCGGCAATAAGGAGATCAGGAATCTTTCTGCCACGAAGCCCACGCTGAGCCAAGAGGTGCTGGACGTAGCGAGCCCGAGTGACGTGCTCTTGCGAATGTTCGATGAGGGCGAATACGTGGAGCGAATTCTGGAGCGAGAGCCACGCGTCTTCATTTTGAGCTGAGAATCCGATTTCTAGGTCTGATATGCCGACTCGCGCAACGCAATGCTGGAGCAAGAGCGGTTCAAGAATGGCTCGAATTTCGGTTCTGTGAACACGAGTGAGAACACTCGTGTCGACGAGGTGCGTCAACGCCATCCGGCGTCGCGTTCTTCGAAGTTGAATCCAGCCAAGGTGGAGAGTGCAGCGCCAACCGTTTCCTCCCGATCGGAATCCACTCGCCGAAGCGCCTCTTCCACCGTCGCCTTAATGGTGGGTGTCTGCAACGCTGCTCGTGCAGATTCCAGGAGATCATCATCAATTTCAACAAGGCGCTTGGTCATAGCATTATTATATATCTGAAAGATGAGATATATACTTTCTTTAGAGAAAAAGAAGTTCCTCTGCGTTCCTCGTCGTGTTGCGACTAACCGTGCTGCCAGATTCGACTCTGGAAACTCCTGACGCCACCAAGCGCAGCAGAGTCCAGGCGTTCAACATCATCACCGTCAAGCGCCCAGCCGAGCGTGCCTGCATTTTCTTGGGCTTGTTGGCGGTTCTTTGCTCCGGGAATCGGAATCGCACCCTTGGCAATGATCCAATTGAGGGCAACTTGGCTCGGCAGTTTGCCACCATGCTTTTCGCCCACCGCTTTCAACTCAGCCACCACTTTGTCAATGAGTTCCATGGGGTGGTCGCTGAAGCGTCGCTTGCCGGGGAGTGGCGTGGCAGATGAATATTTACCCGTGAGCCGACCTTGGCCGATGGGCGAGTAGGCAAGAGGAATTACGCCGAGCTCGGCACACGTTCCAAGCAATCCGCCAGTCTCTGGAGAGCGACGAAGGAGCGAGAATTCAATCTGATTGGTGGCGAGACGCAGGTCACGCTTCTCAAGTTCTGCTGCGATGCTGATCGTCTCTTTGGCTGAGTAGTTTGAAACACCCACCGCATCGACGAGGCCTGCTTGATGCGCAGTGGCGAGTGCCTCGGCGAGCGCAGCATGACTTCGCAGACTGATAGGTCCGTGGATTTGGTAGAGCGCGACTTTCTTGACGCCAAGGCGGCTCAGCGATGCGTTGAGCGATGACATGAGTGCGCCACGGACGTTGAGTTTCCAGGGAGACGGCATGAACTTCGTCGCGAGGAATGCCTTTGAGGCTCGTTCTGGGTCGGCGGCGAGAAGCCGGCCGATGATCCGTTCAGATTCGCCGGATCCATAGACTTCGGCGGTATCAAACAAGGTGGCACCGGCATCAATTGACGCATTCCACGCCTCGGTGATGGTTGCTTCCGTCAGCGACGTGTCATACGAACCCATACCCCAGGTCGATGAGTCACCCCACGCCCACGTGCCAACTCCGAGGAGCGGGATTCTTAGATCAGTACCGGCAAGAACGTGATTTTCAAGGGTCATAGTTCGTACCGTACCAGTGATCATCTCCAATCAGATGAGCTGTTGACGATTGGGTTCTCTGGCGAGAAGCCAACTCATTTTGAATCTTCAGGAGTTCAGCCACCCGTTCGTCAGTCATACCTGAGTTCTCAAAGAGAATTTCTAAAAGATACTTACCTTCAATTTGTTTTTCCTGCAGCTTTTCTTCAATGCCAGCTCAGTCTTGCCGGCGGCCGAAAATTCTTTGAAGACTCAGAATTAATATTGCTTCGTGCCTGCCTTCCTTGAGCACTGAACACAGCAATGTATTTGTCAGAGAACGGTCAACTAAAAACTTAATTCCGTCATTCTTCCCAACTGAGATCTTGAGCGATGGCTGGGAGCCGTTCAACCAGAGCCATCATGAGGGTAATCGCATCGACCGTGGATTCAGGTGTGAATACATTTGGTTGATTAGGCAACAACATTGTTTGCGCCAACACAAGTGAGATCGCGAGAGTAAAGACGGCTTGTTTTGTGCGATCACTCAGGCCAGGATCGATGCCGAGCCGCTCGAACGTGCGAGTGCGGAACTCCTCAGCAAGCTCTACTGGCGCAGCAAGTCTCTCAGGAGGAATTCCAGAGAGAAGAAGCGACGTGTAGAAGGTTAAAAAGAGTGCAACAAAATCGACTGGCCTGAGAACCTCATTCGATGAAGTTGACTGAGGCGAAATATTGGCTATTATCCGTTCTTCAAGTTCGCGAAGAACAGCAATAAAGAGGCCTTCCGTATTTCCAAAATTGCGGAAGATCACATTCGGATCCATCTCAACTTCGGCGGCGATACGCCGAGCGGTGATCTCAGGGAACGGGGTGGTCTCTAGGAGATGAATCACCGCCTCAATCAGGCGGAATTTCGCCTCAGGACTTGCGATCCGGGGTTTTCGGGTCTCAGGGGTTTTGGCCATGATTTTCCTTTTGAGGCTAGCGGAAGAACCATTTCACCGCCGACCTCTTGAGTATTGACAACTTAGTTGACGTAGAGTACTCTTTTTAAGTCAACAATGTTGACAACTGTTCAACACCACCAAGAGGAGATTTCAGAAATGAGCCACCGAATTAGAAACAAGACACTTGCCAGCTTGGCAGCTTCGGCTTTTGTGCTGACAACCGCTATGGGAGCGGCGTTCTCCGCAGGAACCGCAGGAGCAGCTGGCTCATCGTCTCCTTGGAACGGCAATGGTGCGCCTTCTTATCTCATCACCCCTGCAACGGGAACCCCAATCACGGCTGCTTCAGCGAACACGATCTTCCCGTGCAATAGTCCGATCCCGACCCCTACCGGCCTCAAGCCAATGCCCGCCGGACTGACCGCAGGGGCGACGTCATGGGACGTTGGAAACAAGGTCATCTTGTCGAAGGTGCCAGCGGTCCCTGGAAACAAAAAGCTTCATAGCGTCTTCCACATCACGACCACGAACACGTCACGCATTCTGACTGGAAACGGACTCCCAAGTACTCCAGTTGGGACGTTCCCAATCCCACAGACTTCATCTGCCTATAAGTACTACGCAGCGCTTCCTGCAGTTGGTTACGCCAACGCAGCGGAGATTCCGATCAATCCCTACAACTTGAATGTGACAATCCCAATTCATCCCGTTGTGAATGCAACGCCATCGTGCATCCCGTATCTGCCAATTGGTGTGACGCTGACTGGAGCTTTGTGGCACATCGAAATGGCCCCAGACAACAATGCCAACCTCTACAGCCCCGACTCAGCACTCCCTCTTGACAGCTGTTCTGGCCATCCGTACATGGGGGAATACCACTACCACGGCTACTCATGGCCGTGCTTCCCGTCAGCCCTTCAAGGTAAGGCAGGGAAGCAGTCTCCTCTTATGGGCTACGCCATGGATGGTTTCGGTATCTATGGTCCACGTGGTGCGAACGGGAAGGTGATCACGAACGCACAACTTGACGAGTGCCATGGCACGACGAGCAAGGTCATGTTCAACGGCAAGTACCAATCGATCTATCACTATGTGTTGAACAACGAGTACCCCTACTCGGTTGGTTGTTTTCGTGGCACCCCCGCAGAACTTCCTAGTTACATGGCGTTTGGAAGTATGCCGATGTCCTCGTCGACCAGTGCTTCAAGCATGACCACGACTACGACGACAACCATGGCAGGAATGTAGGACACTCCCAATGATGGACTTCGATGCAACGTCAGACGAGTTTCTAGCTGATCGGACAGAGGTTTTTCGTGCCATGCGCGATGAGACTCCTGTCTATCGATCACCTGACGGTACGTCGATGAGGCTCTCTCGCTACGACGATGTCGTGGCAGCAGCCCTTGATTGGGAGACGTTCTCTTCTGCGATCCTGGGGGAGAATCCTCCGTTAGAGATTTTGAATCTTCTTGATCCTTCACCACATACCGACCTGAGGGGGAATCTCTCGCTTGCCTATTCACCCCAACGAATTCTTGCTTTGGAGCCCGAGATTCGCTCAATTGCGCGCTCGTTGATCAAAGAGTTGAAAGCGAATGACTCGGGTGACATTGTTCGCCAGTTCACTCGCCCCTTCACGACAAGAGTAATGGGTTTACTCCTCGGCTTTTCAGACGAACAGGTCGCTCTCTGTCAAAACCTCACCGATGCTGCTCTGCTGTCGAACGACGGCATCGCACCTTTCACAGCCTTGATTCAAGAACTCGTTGCCGACCACCGAGCTAATCCAAAAGATGACCTGATGTCAGCCTTACTGAGTCTTGGAGACGCAGAAGACGTGGCACTCTCCGAAAGCGCGCTCCTTGCGTTTTGCTGGGGAATCATCTTAGGAAACAACTGCACGACGATGGACTCGATCGCCAACGGAATTTATCTTTTGGCTCAAAGTCCTCCTCAGTGGCAAGAGCTAGCAGACGATCCGTCGCTCATTCCACAAGCGTTTGAAGAGATGATGCGTTGCGGACCCCCCACGCATAGCAGTGAACGTGTCACGACCAAAGAAGTTGAGTTACACGGCGTCAAAATTCCCGCGGGAACGCTCATTTACTTGATGTGGGGTGCGGCAAGTCTCGATGAGCGAAAGTTTGACAACCCTGATCGCTTCGACATTCATCGTCAAGGAGGGCATCACTTGGCACTCGGGTGGGGACACCATCTCTGTATCGGTGCGGCGCTCGCGCGACTTGAAGCTCAAGTGGGCTTTGAGGAGCTCCTCGTAGCTTTCCCCCGGGTGGCAATCGTGGGGAAACCCGAACGTATCCCATCGGCATGGCAGTGGGGTTTGGAATCACTCATTCTTGAATTTCACTCAGTAACCTAACAACCGACAACGGAAGAGAGAACATGACTGAGACGATCATTCTAACGGAAGAGTCCACGCAGCCATAGAGCGTTGGAATTACGCCAGCCGCGCTGTTCGTTGCGATGGTTGGATTTTTCACAATAGGTGCAGGGATGATTTGGAACTGGGCCACTCCGTCAGCTTCCTCGTATCTGTTGCTCGAGGTGGTCGAAAGTTGGGTTGAGGGTGTCGGTACCATCCGTACGCACCTCGCCGACTTCTCCTCAGAATGAGATCGTCGGAATAACGAGCTACAACTAGGTCTTGAAAAATCAGAATAAATATGGAACGTCCGTCACCTAATCTCATGAGCATGCAGCGCTACGGCTGCACTTGCGAGAATTCTGGCAACGGTGCGTGCGAGAGTTTCTTCGCTTTCGCCTTTGAGATTCCAATCAGAGGTAAAAGGTACTCAACAGCCTGATCAACTTTCTCAGAATCAAGTGCTCTCGTCTGGTCGCGTGCTGGGAGATAAGGACTACAGGAAAAACGGGAGTTTTACTGCCCAAAAGGAAGCTTTTTTGGACCAGTGTGATAGTGCTTGAAAATGGCGGTTCTCCAAGTAATATTGAGAAAACAAATTTGACCGGAATAAAGAGGGGAAGATCTATGACGACAGTCGGTAATTTCTTAGTGCTGAGTGACGGACAGTTTAATGCCGTCTACAACGCACTTTCTTTTGTGTTCGCAGCGATGCTTGCATCGTTCGTGTTCTTCTTGTTGATTCGGCCACGGATTAGTTTGAAGAACCAAGCCGCATTGATTTTGACGACCCTCGTCGTTCTGATTGCCGGATATCACTACCTGAGGATCTTCAACTCATGGAATGATTCGTTCCACTACCAAGCTATTCAGGGTCGCTACGTTCAGTCCGGACCTCCATTCAATGAGGCCTACCGTTACGTTGACTGGCTGCTCACCGTTCCATTGCTCCTGGCCGAGCTGGTCTTGGTGCTGCGACTCAAATGGGAAGAATCCCGTAGCCTGATTATTCGTCTAGGCGTTGCCTCGCTCATCATGATCGGTCTTGGATACCCTGGAGAGTTGGCAGCATCTGACTCAACGGCACGTCTCGTTTGGGGTGGATTGTCAACACTGTTCTTCCTCTACATCCTTTACGTGCTCTTTGTTGAGCTCACCCGCACTCTTGGCAACCAGCCCCCTCGGGTCAAGAGCCTGGTTGCAGCAATGCGATGGATTCTGTTGGTGACGTGGCTCGTCTACCCAATCGCCTACATCCTGCCGAGATTCATCTCGAATGAGGCGACTGCCCTTGTCGTGCGACAGATTGGTTACTCGCTGGCGGACGTCTTGGCCAAGCCACTGTTTGGATTGCTGGCCGTGGCGATCATGATCCTCAAGACCAAGGCAGAAGAAGGAGAGAAGGAGCTGCTCTAAGCGCTGGACATCCTTGGTCGTTGCTGGGTTCGGTAACGACCAGCTATTGAGTCAAGAAGAACTGAAGGTCAAGCCCTGGTGTTTTCTCAACACCAGGGCTTGACTCTTTCCAAACTTGGGTTGGAGTTCATTCCATTGAAGAGTCGAGCGCTGCTTAACGGAGTCTTCGCGGGCGACTTCCCCTCGTCGCAGAACGCAGTGGCCGCAAGCAAGGCGCCATTCGACAACAGTTGGGTGGTGATCAGTGCGCTGTACTGCTTGGGATGGCAAAATGACATCTAATGTCTAATTCGGTAGCGGCTACTCCACCTGCGTCTCTCTTTGGCGTGCGCCAAGTCGTCGAACAGTTCATCAAGAAACCGCCGCTGCTCCTCGGAGTGATCCTTACGACCCTTCCCTTGGTGTACCTCGTGGTCTATGGAAAGGAATCTGCAGCGGGAGTCGTGATGCTCGCTGCCATGTCACTCTGGGTGATCACCATGACGGGTGGGCTGAAAGTCGGTATGGTCAATGCGCCGATCCTCGCCGTGCTGATGGCACTGAGCTGCCTCGCGGTCGGTCGGCCGCTTGCCGCAGGGGCGCTGGCCCTGATCGTGGCGTTGTGGGCTTCCCTTGGCACGGCTAGTGGCAGAGGGATGCTCATCGCGATGGCGGCATCGATCATGACTATTCAGATCATGATTCCACCGCACGTCGCCCATACGGCGAGCTTTCATTCGTGGAGCAATGTCGCCGCCGTATTCGGTTATGCGGCCATTGCATCAGTATGGGGAATTCTCATTGGACTCCTCTTGCAGCGCGGTAGGGAATTCCCTTTGCCCCCGCGAGCAACCTGGAAGTGGGGAGTAACTCAAGGGATCATGATTGGTGTCGTCATGGCGGCCGTCGCTGTATTCGCAACGTCGCGCAATTTGGGCCAGGGCGGAGCGTGGCTCCTGTTGACGACCTTTCTTGTTTTTAAACCCCTGACGCCTACCCCATGGAAACGCTCGTTGCATCGAGTACTTGGGACCGTCCTCGGCGTAGCGATCGTAGCCATCTACCTTCATACCCTCCCCGTTTCAGCACCCACAATGGCCATTTTGATCCCTGCCGCCTTGATGTCAGTTGCTGCGGCCGTGACGGCGTTGTCGCAGCGGTGGCCGTATTGGTGCTACGTAGCACTCTGGACGCCCGCCGTCATACTTTTTGTGGCAACCATGAGTTCGACATCGAAGGCCGTGTCAACCGCTCGCTATCTCGACACACTACGAATCGAGTACTCGTTTCTGGGCATCGTCGTTGCGTTAGCTGCCCAAGGCCTACTCATCGGGATCAAAGCAGCATTTCACCTCGAGGAGAGCAGGTGGTTCGGTACTCCGGCACAAGCAGATCCTGGTGGATCATGACTGGTGAGCCGTCTGGTGACAAAGAAGGTGCCATTTGACGAGTGTTGGTGCTGAACAGTGCTTTTTGGGTAAGAAAACGACGTGGCAGAGACCTATCTGGAGTTTGGTAACTACCCCGTGGTGGGCGAGGCGGGACTTGAACCCGCACATCCTTTCGGACACAGGAACCTGAATCCTGCGCGTCTGCCAATTCCGCCACTCGCCCATGAGAGTGCCGCCGAACGGAGTCTCCGCGGGCTAGGAGGTGAAGAGCTTCCTAACCTTTCTAACTGCACCCTCCTCATAATGGGTATGAGCGA
>Ga0194055_10004052_pt1 | contig 11107 bp, 3 predicted proteins | sample SepL449m_MetaG_FD_155482 | JGI IMG/M metagenome (GOLD analysis project Ga0194055, IMG submission 155482) | Anoxic zone freshwater microbial communities from boreal shield lake in IISD Experimental Lakes Area, Ontario, Canada - Sep2016-L442-9m | ecosystem: Environmental > Aquatic > Freshwater >... | reverse complement strand
TCCACCAGTTGAGTACTCGCCATGATTCCGGCGAGTGCATAATAGTCGTCGGTCTTGATCGGATCGAACTTGTGGTCATGACAACGCGCACAGGCGACCGTCAATCCCAGAAAGCTGCGAGTGACCGTGTCGAGTCGCTCGTCCCACTCGTCAGCGACAATGACTGAAATCACGTCGGCAGCCAGTTTCGGTTCCTTGTGGTAAACGGGTGATAACCCAAGAAATCCGAGTGCCGCCATTTCTGATCGAGGAACATTCAGCAGATCAGCAGCGAGTTGACGACGGACGAATTCATCGTAGGGAAGATCATCATTGATGGCCTGAATCACCCAGTCGCGATACCGGAAGGGAAATCGAGGCGGCTTGCACGTTGCCTCGGATGTCGGATTGTCTTCTGCATAGCGTGCGACATCGAGCCAGTGACGAGCCCACCGTTCACCGTATTGAGGGGAAGCCAGGTAATGATCAACCAGACGCTCATAGGCATCTGGTGCAGGGTCGGCAATAAACGCTTCGATCTCGGCAAATGTTGGCGGCAGACCGATCAGGTCTGATGCGAGACGGCGAATCAATGTCGGCCGGTCTGCTTCTTTCGCGGGGTGCATCTGCTGACGATCAAACTGCTCAACGACGAACGAATCGATCTTCGTCCGCAGCCAACCAGGATTCGATTCCATCGGTGAGGGGTGAGCATGAACCGGTTGAAACGACCAGAAGCCGCGGCCCTGCTCAATATCAACAGCTCGCGGCCTGGCAGCGGCTGGGGCCGAATCAGCAGGGAACGCCGCCCCAAGTCGTACCCACTCGCGAAAATCGGCAATCACCTGATCAGGCAGCTTCGAATCGGGTGGCATTTCTGACACGACGCCCGACCATTGGATCGCCTTAATCAACAGGCTCGCATCTGGCTTTCCCGGAGCAACGGCGGTTCCTGAATCTCCCCCTTCAATGAGGCTCGATTTCCGATCGAGTCTCAACCCACCTTTGGGCTTTGCAGTCTCCGATGAATGGCATTTGAAACACCGCTCCGCCAAGACTGGCCGGATCTTCTTCTCGAAAAACTCCAGCCCGCCATCGTCGGCCGCAGCCAATCCGGTGCATGACATCAACCAAAGGGAAAAGGCGATCCACGGTGTGCCGTGTTGAACAGTTGATGGAATCTCCGAAATCCGCACAGTCGATCTCACTCGCAGCCAAGCGTCATCACAACAACCATGATCCGAAAATCATTGTACCGAAACATGGCGAACTCGCGAGGCATCAATCCAGTTTGATGCATCATTTGACCGACTTAAGACCGACGCCGCAGGCATGACTGAGAAGTGAAATCAAATGACACATTGCCGCAACCATCACACGGGCCTCGTCCGGTCGCCTTTCTCCGTACCTTTGCGACTCTGTGAGATCATCAGTCCTATCTCGGCCCGAAGTGAATCCCTCGGATGCATCGCGTGGTTCTGAAGTCACCGACTGTCGGTTGCGGTGGGAGAGGATCGCCAATTGCCATTTTGGTGCAGTTCGATAATGAGTTAAGGTCTCACTGGAGTCTTCCCCATTTCACCCAGCAATTCCATCCCCACAACCGTCAGGACAGCAACAGTCATGACGATGCCGATTCCTGTCTGTATGCCAGACTTGCCCTCCAGTCTGGTTTCACGAGACAGCGTCAGCCCCTGCCCGATCGCAGCACGGAATCCCATTCCCAACAGCGACGTATAAACGGCAATTGTAATCCACCCGATCGGAAAACCGGCCAATAGCGCGCCAGGGATCAATGGCCTGCGCTGAAGAGCAAAAAGTATTCCGAGGCAACTCACGCTACTGACAATCCAGCCTGCATACGTGAAAGCAATTAACTCTGCCTTCGGGTCCGGCTTTCCTCGACCACGTTTCGACTTCTTCCGTCGTTCGCCAGTTGTAACGGATTCGCCATCATCACTTTCGTCTGAATCAGGGAGTGACGACTTCTTACCGCATACGCGGCATGACACATGATCTCCCGCGCGATCATCGGAATACTTTCGCTTCGTACCGCATTCCGGGCAGACAAACTGAATCACGGAACTTCCCCACGAGGATGATTGTTTACGCCTATCTATGGCCGCTTGGTGATTGGTCGATTAGCCTTCCAACAATCTTCGCAAAATGATGTTTCGTACGTCGAATATTTTCAAGCGCGATGAGCGGACTCTGAATGGCCACCAAACATCTTCGAAATATCGAAGAAGACCATATTTATGGCAGGAACGACCACCAGCGTCAGTACCGTTGCGAAAATCAGCCCCCAAGTCAGCGTGATGGCCAGCGGAATCAGAAACTTTGCCTGGAAGCTCGTTTCAAACATCAGCGGTGTCATCCCCACGACTGCGGTGATGGTATTTAAGACGATGGCTCGCATGCGTAGCTTGCTACCTGCGACACTCGATTCAAAATGGCTTGTCCCACTGCGAACGCGACTGTTGATGAAGTCGACCAGGACCAGTGAGTCGTTGACGACGATACCATTGAGTGCGACCAGTCCAATGGCACTCATGATCGTCAGGTCGTATCCCATAATCCAATGACCGACGATCGCTCCTTGAACCCCAAAGGGGACCGCGATCAAAACGACGATCGGTTGAATATACGAACGGAACAGTGCTGTCAGCAGGACATAGATGATCGCGAGTGAAACGGGGAATGCGATCACCATGCTGTCCATGAATTTTTTGTTTTCCAACGTCTTTCCTCGCATTTCGACCCGGACATCGGGATTCGATTTCCGCAGATCCGTGTCGATCCACTGCTGGACGTTGGCCGCAATTTCGTTGTCATTGTGCAGATCATCAACGTCGGCATAAATTGAAATCGCCCGGCGGTGTTCACTCCGCTGAATCGAATCGTGGGCGCGATCTTCTGTCAGTTCCGCCACTTCACGGAGTGGAACCCAGCGATGTCGTCCCGTTGCCCCTGCCGGTGACGGAATCCACATCGTTTCCAGCATCGAATCGTCCTGCCGGTAGATCTTCGGATAGCGGACCATGATCTTGACGTCTTCGCGATTGCGCGAAATCCGGCGGGCTTCGCGTCCAAAGAACGCGTTGCGAACTTCCTGCCCCAGTGTGGCCACGGTAATCCCCGTTGGCCGAGCCGTTTCATGCAATCGGAGCTGCACTTCACGCAGACGTGCGTTGACGTTGTCGTCGATGTCAAACACTCCGTCGTACGTCGCGAGCTTTTCCCGAACTGCTTTTGCGGCTGCAAGGCTGTCGTCGAAACGGTCGGCGGTCACCTTCAATTCCAACGCGCGACCTGCTGGTCCGCCGTTGAGCGACGACCAGGTGACTGCGTTAACACCACTTAGTCGTTCCGCTTCCTGTCGTAGTTCGATCAGAATCGCTTCGCTCGTGCGTGTTCGCTTGTGAGCTTCTTTCAATTCGACGATTAATTGGCCCAGGTGTGAACCAAGATTTTGTCCGACCGCTCCTTCGCCAGCGATATCGACCTGAATTCCGACGTACATCTGGACGTTGACGACTTCCGGAAGACTCACCAGGTGATCGCTCAATTGTTTCAGTCGACTCTTGGTCAGTTCCGCGGGGGTACCAATCGACATTTCAAGCGATCCAACCAGTGTTTCGCTGTCCATCTTCGGAACGGGCACAAACGGAACGATTCCCCCTTGAACCAGTCCGACGGCGATGGACAATGTTGCAACAGCAGCAGCCAACGTAACGTATCGCCATGTCAGCATCAGGCGGATCAAACGGTCGTACCAGACATCCACTGCGGTACTCAGCACGGCGTCCTTAGTTGAAACAACCCGCCCCCAGAACTGGCGCCATCGCGATAAGGGTGCAACCGCTACAGATGCTGGTGTGGAATCTGAATCTTTGCTTCGGCGTGCTTTTGTCTTCAGATGGCCCAGGTGAGCGGGCAGGATCACGAGTGCTTCCAGCATGGACATGCTCATGGCCGCAATGCAGACCATTGGCAACTCTTTCAGGAAGTCACCGAGTTGTCCTTTGATGAACAACAGGGGAACGAAGGCACCAATCGTCGTGCCGGTCATCGTCACAACCGGCCACATCACTTCTTCTGACCCGGTGATGGCTGCTGCTTCGGAGGTGAGACCTTCTTCCATATGCCGATAAACGTTTTCCCCCATCACGATCGCTTCGTCGACGTCGATGCTGAGGACGATAATTAACCCCATCAGGCTGACGAGGTTCAACGAAACCCCCATCAGGGACATCATCAGGAATGTCCCAAGAAACGTGACCGGCAACCCCGTCGCGGCCCAGAAAGCCACACGGTGATCGAGGAACACGACCAACGTCAGCAGGATCAGGAACAGCCCCTGCAGTCCATTGTCGACCATCAGATCAATACGTCCCTCGACAAACCTTGCCAGATCCGTATGCAACGCCACTGAGAATTTGTGGTCAAACGGCTTCGACAAACTTTGTTGATAGTAGTACTCGGGATCAGGATGCCCGATGGCACTGTTGGCCAGCCGGGATGCGTGAGCCCAGATGATCGCGAAGGGGCGCCAGTACCACACATGCAGACTGGCCGCCTCAAACCCATGCGGATCGAACGGCAAACCTTTCTTGGCAAGGACGTAGGCCTTCACCAGTTGCGAAATCCGAATCGCATCCTGTCCATTGTTCTGGTAAACGACGCAGTTGATCCCCGGTTCACCGTTGAAGTATCCTTCCTGGTCAATATCCACAAACGCATCGCGCACATCAGCAACATCAGACAGGTAGACGGTTCGGCCATCCGGGAAACTGCGTACGATGATCTTGTTCAGATCGACCCCTCGTTGTTCTTCTCCAAGTGTTCGAATGGAGAGCGAACTGCGGCTGGCATCGATCTGTCCGCCCGTCACATCCAGGTTAGCCTGTCGTATTGCGGCTGCCACTTCATCGAACGTGATGTCATATTCCATCAGCTTCGCGGGACGAATTTCGACACTGATTTCGTCTTCTTTCGCTCCTGACATCACGACATCGCTGACACCAGGCAGCAGCAGCAATTCATCTCGCAAGGCTCGGGCCGCTCGTTTACGATCGGCATCGCTGCCGGGCCCATAGATCGCAACGCCGATCACCGGAAGTTTCGGTTCGAGCTTCTTGACTGTCGTTTTCTCAGCATCGACCGGCAGGTCTTCAATCGCGTCGATTTCCGCCTTCACTTCCTGCAGGACGCGATCGACATTCCGAATCCCGGGTAGCAGGCTGAGTCGCGTGGCACTCATCCCTTCGATGACAGTGGAGTCGACTTTATCGACCCCTTCCACATCGCGGACAGCCTCCTCAATCTTGATCGTCAGGACCTTTTCGATTTCCTGTGGTGAAACACCCGGATAGATCGTCGTGATCAACAACTTTTCAGGCCGCGACTCAGGAAACATTTCGCGAGTCAGTGTTAAGGCGCAAATCATTCCCGCTGCAATGATGACGAGCATCAGCAGATTGACGAGAACCGGATTTTGAACGCTGAATCGTGGAAGCGACATACTGTGTTACGACCTGACGCCGGTGAACTACCAAACCTGAGTTCCTGACTCACAGGGCTGAGGACTACTTTTTCAATGACTCCAGATACGCGAGAATCGCAGCAAGCTGATCGACGTTGAGTTTATCGACCATCCCCAGTGGCATGACCGAGATCTCGCGCTTGCCGCGTTCTTCGATTTCATCCTTTTTCAGGATGACCGAGATTCCAGCGACGTTGCGAAACTCGACTTCTTCTCCGGATTCGCGAACCACAAAGCCTTCGTAGATCTTCCCGTCGTTGGTGGCGAAAAATTGAGATTCGAAACCTTGAGCAATCTTGGCGCTCGGTTTGACGATCGATTCAATCAACTCGTGGCGTTTGTAGCGTTTGGCGATGTCCAGCAGCAGTGGTCCCTTCAAAGGTTCCGTCGGCGAGACTGAATGGCAGGCGACGCATCCCTGTCGGCTGAAGAGACGCTGGCCATATTTTGCATCCCCTTTCAGGGACTCCGTCGATTGGACCACGTCTTCAAACTTCATCGTCGCGATCAGTGGTCGTTTCGGGTCGATCGGCGGTTCTTTGTCGAGTTCCAGCCGCATGACAGCATATTGAGCCGCACGCTGAACTTCGGGGTTCATCGACTTGAGTTGCTGTTGAATCTGCAGAATTTGCGATTCCTGCTTGGATCGGCCAATCGCTCGCAGCAAACTGATTGCAGCTTCCGGTGTGGACCAGGCGCGTTCGACCACTCGCATGGCAGCATCGCGTGCGTCTTTGGGGGCGGGTGCCGCATCTGAGACGAAAACCAGTGTTGCATAGGCCAACTCCTGCGTTGCCGAGTCGGTTGATTCGGCCTGCTTCGAAAGAGAAGCGACTAGCTTGAACAGCTTCGGTTCACGAACGAATTCGTTCCATGCAGCGTCCACTTCGCTCTGCTGGTCTTTCTCCGAAACGGCGGCAAAACTGCGGAAGACAACGTCGAACAGCGCCGACTGATCGACTCGCCGTTGAAGACCTCGCAACGATTGAACACGCACTGCTATATCACTGGGATCAATTGTCGCACCGACTTCCAGCAGATGCGCAGCTTCCGTCGAGAGTTGTGAAGAACCCGTTCCGATCAGTTCGATTGCGACGGGGAAGAATTTCCGATCGTCCGCAACCAGCTTGACAATGCGTTCCTGCATCCCGGCAAGTTCGATCTTGTGCCGCCGCAATTGCGGCAGCAGTTGCTTCACAACCCCTGCGTCTCCCTCGGCCAGTTCCTGTCGCAGGACAGCGCCAATCCGTTCAGTCTCTGACCAGAGAACATGCTTGTAATAGGGGCCGGTCGTGTCGGGCCGGGTTCCCCACCAGTCGCCCGTGTAGTCGGCTTCACGGAAGTGCAGGCGGCAAAGGGCACCGAGGACCAGCGAACGCGTCAATGCATCGCTGATCACCTGACCTGTCGGTCCGGCAGGCTTTGGAGTCAACGGGCGTTTCAACCAGTCCAGCAATCCAGTCACAACGGCTGGATCATGCAGCCCTTGCAGTACTCGAATCGCCCCGACCCGCTCCTCCACGCGACCAGCATCCAAGGCTTCCAGACAGACCTTACCAGCATTCAGTCGTACGAGGCTGTCGATCGCGATATGAGAAACCAGCGGATCACGATCGATCGTCAACGGAACCAGTTTTGCGGAAGCGATCTTCAGTTCTTCGGAGACTTTTGATGTTCCATCGGCTGGCCGAGAAAATCGGCCAATTCCACGTGCGGCCTGCAATCGCACGCGTGGATTCGGATCTTTCAACGCAGAAACGAACGGTTCCACCGATGTTGTCGCCAACTGGGTCTCCCGGTCGGCAACTGCTCGCAGGATGTGTTCTCGCAGTGCTGGTTCAGAAGCAAGAGCGAGCAGACTCGCGTGAGATTTCTCGCCACGAAGCTGCTTGAGAGTGAAAATGGCAGCAACCCTCGAAGGCAGACCCGCTGTTGACGCAGCAATCTTTTCAAGGCCACTGGCGATTTCAGGGCGGTCACCCCGCCGCAGAATTTCGCGTTGGGATTCCAGTCGAAGCGTGTGACTGGTTCCGGCGATTCCCTGGAGAAGTTCCGCATCAGAAGCGGTGTGAATGGGCTTCCTTGCGGTTGTCGTCCCCTTGGCTGGGGGTTTTACCTTAACGACATAACCGACATTGGGATTGCTGAAGTTGAATCCACCATCCTTCCAACTGCTGATATACATGTTGCCTGCGGCATCGATTTCCATGTCAGTTGGTCGTGGTAGTTCGATGAACGACTCTTGCTCGGCAGTAAACCCAGCACCGTTGGAAGTCAGTGGATGGCGATAGATGACACTGCGTCCCCAATCGCAGGTATAGAGCGAATGAGACAGTTCGTCGGGCAGCGCCGATTCGTCGACGAACAGTGAACCACAGGGCGAACCACCTCCGTAGTCAGCCAATGGCTGAACGATTTCGTCGGGGAAGTTAATAAACAACCAGGGGTAGCCCATCTGGGCGCCATGCGGCACGTAGCTGAGCCGCACGTTCCAGCCACCGCCATCGTTCGTGTTGTCTCGAGTGAACAGATCCATCAGCGGACTGACGGCGACATCGTAAATGTTGCGTTGTCCCCGTGAGACCAGTTCCAATTCGGAACCATCAGGCCGGACACGGGCAATCCCGCCCCCCTTCATCTGGACTTCGCGACCGTCGCTTCCTGTCGCTTTGATAAAGCCATAGTCTCCCACAGCGACATAGATCCAGCCATCAATTCCGATTTGAATGCCATTTGTGGTGTGATCTGCCCCGCGAAAATCGAGATCAAAACCGATGTTTTTCACGAGGATTTCCGAGCGATCCGAAATACCGTCGCCATTGTCATCGTAGTAGCGTGAGAGATGTGGCGGATGCAGAACGAACAGCGATGTTCCGGCAGTTCCACTGACAGTCGCGGTGGTCGTGACAACGATTCCGCGCGGGCTATCGACCTTGGCAAAGTCAACGAATTCGTCCGCCTGACCATCGCCATCAGTATCCTTGCAGCGGACGATGCGGCCACGTCCAGGCTTTTTATCGAGTGATCCGTTTTCATCGATACCGACGTAAACGATTCCATTGACGTCGCTAGCCAGGCACACTGGATAGCTGACCTTGGGAGGGGCGGCAAACAGTGTCACTTCGAATCCGGCAGGGGCTTTGATTCCCGCCAGCAGTCCCGTCCCTTTGATGTTCCGTGGCTTGACGGTATCCCCTGCGCCGATGAGGCGTTCTTCCATCTTCGTTCCATGGACTTCAAATTCGAAAAAGCTTCCCCAACGACCAGCGACCACTCCTGTGATCGAAAGTCGCACGTGCTGCAATTCGGTTTTGGCGAACTTCAATACCTGAGACTGCTCTTTCAAATCGGTCTTCGTCTGGTCGGACAGCATGCGCCAGGTCGTTCCGTCGTTCGAACCTTCGACCTTGTACCGGTAGCTGGTGTCGTCCATTTCCCACAGAATCCGGCAACCGGTGACTTCCTGCATCGACCCCAGATCGACTTGCCACGACTGTCCGGCAGAAGCGTCGGGGGAACACCAGCGAGTCTCTTCATTACCATCAATCGCATGTTCGGGCGGGTGTCCATCCTGCGATCCCGAAGCGGCGGCCTTCTTGCCGCGTGCCAGGTTGACGGGTACCAATTCCTTCTTGGGAATCGCAAATGGCTGCTGATATTCGGGGGTCAACCGATCGACGGACCAGAGCAGTCCGCGCGTGACGAGGTCCAGATAGCGGGGATCTCCCACGGTTTCATTGTTATGACCCAGAGTCGTGCTGAAAACGCGTGCCTTACCATATTGATTGGCCCAGGCAACGACTGCGTCATCCACTTTGTTGCCGACATCCTGGCGACCGCGAGCCAGAGGAACGACGGTGTCAAACAGCTTCACATTGTTGTAGAGCTCTTCGTTAATCGTCGTCCAGTTCTCCAATCCCTTTGCCACAGGATGGGCACGGTCAAGGAACGTGATGTCGATCGGCTTCTGAGGCCCGTGAGATGTCGATTGAATGCCAACGAACTGGAACCAGTCGTCTTTTCCGGTCCGATAGCAATGCATGGCACAATGCAGATTGACAGCGGCCACGCCAGCCTTGTGAGCATTCAGGATATTGTCGACGTACGGCAATTCCTTAACGTCGGCGGAACATTCGTCGTGAATGACGACGTCGTATCCCTTGGCCCAGTCGGGGTTGTCGTACATGTCGAAGCGAGCTTTGGTGCTTTTGTCGGATGAGTGCACCAGTGTCACTTCCACCATGGCCCGAGATTCGATCCCTCGTTTCAGGAGTTCCTTCTGCTTTGCGTAATCATGGCAGCACCCACCGGTAATCAGCAGAGCCTTGATCGGTTTCGGGCGAGGCGTTTCCTGCGACCAGACAGCGTGACCGGAACAGATCAGAATCAAAACAGTCAGAATGACACGACTCATGGACAATCGATCCTTGGGACAACTCAAAAACAGAAGGCATTCCAAAAACGTGGAAACCTAGTTGATACAACGGATTTCGCTGCGAATCAACAAGCCCTTTGGAAGATCCTGGAAGATCAGTCCATTGTGACAGGAAGGGTGTCGACTTGACCTTGCGACCTTGTTTTCGTACTCTTGGCACATCTGATTTTGAGTGATCAAAACTTTTTGTTGTCCCACACGACTTTCTATTGAGATCCATCAAAAATGTGGTTTCGCCCTAAAAAAAATCGCCGAGCAGGATTTACTTTGATCGAACTGCTTGTTGTGATTGCAGTTATCGCCATTTTGATGGCATTGCTCCTTCCCGCAGTCCAGCAGGCGCGCGAGGCGGCTCGTCGCACTCAATGCAAAAACAACCTCAAGCAGCTCGGACTGGCACTCCATAACTACCATGATGCTTATTCGGTGTTTCCTCCGGCGTATATCGGAAATCCGTATGTCTCCGGAACGAATAACGGAGTGACGTATCCCGATGACAATGGAAATGGGCTATCAGGATTTGCCTGGGGAACACTGTTACTGCCCGCCCTCGATCAGTCATCTCTCTACAACCAGTTCGACATCAATCAGCCTTGCTGGGCATCGCGAAATTCCACATTGGCGAAAACGAAGCTGACTCTGTTTTTGTGCCCTTCGTCAACCGGCGGAAGCGACGGATTTCAGGTGGAGCGTTACAACGGCTCACCCGCTTATGCTCCCAGGAATCCAACTCCCTTCAGTCCTGCGATCACGTTTGCACATTCTCACTACGTTACGAATGCAGGCATTCACCAGCCGTGGGGACGCGTGACGAACTATGACGATTTCTCGACACCGGAACCGATTCCAGCGAACGGAAATCAGCCAGCGATGATCGACGGGCCGTTCTATCGGAATTCCCGGATCTCGTCGTCAAGCGTGACGGACGGGTTATCGCAGACGATCTTTCTGGGCGAACACAGTTCGATACTGAGCAACAAGACCTGGGTGGGTGTCGTTCCATTTGCAGCGACATGCCCCAAGGGTTCATTCCCCTCGGACTGTAATAGCGCTGGCTGCCTGGTGGGTGCTCACAGTGGTCCTGATACGCATGACCACCCACAGGTCATTATTCACGCTCCGAACAACCCGTTTGGACATACCGATGA
>Ga0194055_10004050_pt1 | contig 11109 bp, 20 predicted proteins | sample SepL449m_MetaG_FD_155482 | JGI IMG/M metagenome (GOLD analysis project Ga0194055, IMG submission 155482) | Anoxic zone freshwater microbial communities from boreal shield lake in IISD Experimental Lakes Area, Ontario, Canada - Sep2016-L442-9m | ecosystem: Environmental > Aquatic > Freshwater >... | reverse complement strand
CGCGGGCCGCCCTGGCGGACGCCAAGGATGCGCTGGCGAACGCGGAACGGGCTGCGAGTGCGGCGGACAAGGCCGCGCAGGATGCCCACGACGCTGCCAATGCGGCCCGATCCGCGTGCACGGCCGCCCAGACGGCCGTCGCATCGCTTTCGACTCCGGCAACGCCCGCAACGCCCGCAACGCCCGGGACGCCCGGGACGCCGTGATCCAATTCCTCAGCGAGTACAAGCACGCCCGGGGCGGTGCCACGGGGCTTACGGATCCGTGCAAAGCGCCCGGCGGCGTGATCTGCGAGGTGGGTGTATCCGACAACCTGCCTTATCGGCGGATCTATGGGGCCTTCTCGATCTTCAACGCGAGCGGCACCTTCCGGATCCGCTTCTCGGCGCTATACCAAAACCGCGAGGTGTTCTGGATCGAGTCCGATCAGAGCGTTAACATGCTCTCAAGCGGCGCGGATGCCTGGGGCTCGTTCGCCACGGCCTACGCCCAGGCGGCGCCGCGGGCGTGGTTGCCCTTCGCCATCGAGTGCCAGCCCCAGGGATTGGGGTACGCCTCGCAGATGCAGCCGCCGGCCGACTCGGTGCGATCGGTCTACAACTACTACGACGGCATCGAGTACACCCACGCGATCGTCACCTGCTCGCCCTTCAATACGATCGGACGATGGGACAAGATCCGGTGCGTGCTCTCGAGCCCGGTGAATCCGAGCGGGATCTCGCATTCGCTCACCAACGGCGTCTTTGGCGCCTCCGATTTCTTCATCGCATGCCACTCTCAGTCCGTCCCCTGAATCGCCATGTTCAATATCGGCGGACCCAGCATCGATCAGTCCACGAAGATCAACCAGTGGACAGACAGCTTCAACCAAACCAGCTCCTGGGCGCAGACGCTCTCGGACGTTGGCTCGACCAAGGTTGAGATCAACAAGCCCGGCAACGCCCTCCAACAATTGGTGCCGGTGTTGATCGTGGGACTGGCCGTGGTCGCGGTCATCTCGATCTTTCGTCCCAAGTAACAATTGGACCCTTCTTCTCTTATGGGTGGTGGATACAGCGCAAGCGACACGACGAGCACGAGCGCGTCGCAGCAAAACCGCAACGGGGGCGCCCAGAGCGGCGGGTATCACAACACGATCCTCATGAGCTACGCCTAGGGCGGATCGAGCCTCACCTCGGCGCTCTCCGCCGGGGGCACCCTGCCGCCGTGGTCGTTGGTCGCGATGGGCCTCGCGCTCGTGGGACTGATCTGGTGGGCCTTGAAGCACCGTCTATGACCCTTGTCGATTTTTTTTATCCCGGCGAGACCGCCCGGGCCCGCGACCTCGAGCGCCGAAACAAGGAACTTGAGGCGCGGCGCGTCGCGGCCGGTATCGACACGCCCGAATGGGCCGGCGCCCAGGAAGCGGCGTTCGGCCAGAACGGACCCGATACCTGGAATGCCGACATGGAACAGGCGGCCGCGGATGGCGCGCTGCAAGGGTTCCACGATCTCCCGGGCAAAGTGCGTGGCACGCTCACCGGTGCGGTGGGATGGTCTCTGGCGTGGGTGCCCTGGTGGGGATGGTTGGTGGGTGCCTTCCTGGTATTCGTCTGGCTGGGAGGCATGGAGATGATGCGTGGGCGATTGGCAAAATCCTGACGTGTGCCGGACTACGGAAATTTCGATCCCCTCGGCCTCGGCTTCGATGGACCCGGAGCCGGGACTCCGTGGTATTGGTACCCTCCGGACGGACTGGCGAGCCCGCCGGTCGAGCGGGGCACCGATGGTCTCATCTCGTTCGGGACGGACGCCGGCGAGCGCTGGTGGGTGCTGGTCGGATCGATCGCCTGGGACCGATGGAAAGACCAGGTGTTCGCCGACGGCACCAGCGGGATCTCGCTCTACCGGGGCGTCGAGCAATCGCAGGGCCCCACGCTGGGCACCGTCACCCTCCAGGTGGATCCCGGCGGCATCGAGACACCTCCGCCTCCCCCGATGATCCCCGACGTCGTCAATGATCCCAGCGCCGGCCCCGTGATCGCGGGCAAGCCCACGGACGGAGGCATTGCGTCCACGCTCTGGCGCCTGCCGGGCTCGATGGTGGGCCGCTTCATGCCTCCCGGACCCGTGGGGCCCGTGGCGGGCGTGGTGCTGCTGGCGCTGCCATTCGGGATCCTGGCACTGATCGCGTGGTGGCTCTATCGAAAGGCCCGCCGATGACTTCCCAAGAAGCCACGAATTCCGTCGCGTCGACCGGGGTGCACGCGGCCGAGGTGGTGCTGGTGCATGCCGGCACGATCGCGACTTTTTGCAGCGGGTTCAATCTCTTCGCCCAATCGGTGATCGGCATGCTGACGATCGCCTACTGGGCGCGCGTGTTGTGGCGCAGCACGAGCCCGACCCCTCCTCCTCCGCCCGTGGTCAAAATCGATCCTCCCAAATGAAACCTCCGATCCGAATCCTCGCCCCTGTCATCCTCGCAGCGGCCTTCGTCTGGTGCGGATGCGCGATCAACGCCCCCTATCTGACCGAGACCACGACGCGGGCCGTCGGCACGAACACGGTCGAGACCACTCATCGAGCGATGCGGATCCCGACGGTGGCGCTGTGGCCCGCGACCGCGACCCTGGAGAGCCAGAAGGCAGCCCTCGGCAAGACCCTCAGCGTGGGCACCGTGGGAGAGCGCGCCGACGGGGGCGGCACCAACATCACGCAGACGTTGGTCGAGCTGAACAAGCTCCTTGGACGATGAGCCTCGGCCGTCATGCGTGGGCCGTGATCCTCCTGGTCGGATCGATCGCCGGGGCGTGGATCCTATGGATGCGCAGATCGGCGATGACGGCCGATCCCCTGGCGGGCCTCACGGTCAAGGGCGCAAGCGTGAGCCTCTCCAATATCGAGGCGATCCAGAAAATCCAGATCTGGGAGTTCGTGGGCGATAACCTCGAGGGTACCTATGCGGCCGGAAATCCCACTATGAAAGGAATGTTCCTTACCGGCAAGATCACCTTCCGTCCCGGGGATTGGTATTCGCTGCTACCCATGGCGCCCAACTGGGGAGTGCGCGGCACCTACCGCACGGAGACGAACGAAGGTAATCTGATGGTGCCCTGGGAGAGCTTGTGGAAGCCCCGGACCGTGACCGTCGGGGATGCCGACGCGCACGGCATCATTTCGACCCCGGTGTTCGCCCGAAAATAAACCATCCCGATTATGCCACTCCAAATTCAGGCCACCCTTGCCACTCCTCTCTCGCAGGCCAACGACAATCCCCGGGCCATGGCGGCGCGGCGTGCGGCGATTTACTACCAGAACGCCATCCCGAGCGCGGCCTACACGAGCACGCAGACCAGCTCGACCTTCTTTGTCGGGCCGGCGCAAACGCTGGACGTGTTTTTTGTTCCGACGGTGGCCGGTGGTGGGACTGGCGTGAACCCTCGCATCGAAACGCAGGATCCGCAGTCTGGCGCATGGATCCCGGTGGCCGGCACGGCGGCGGCCCTCACAGGCGCCTCGAACATCGGGTACCAGATCGGTCCGTCCGCCACGAAATTCGGTGGGATGTCTAATTCTTCTTTCAACGCGTACCAGTTCCAGCTTCACGGCCTCTGCAGGATCATCGTGGCGCATAGCGATGCGGCCAGCTGGACGTACAGCGTAAACATCAAGGTATCCGGTCCGGGCTGATGGCCCAATACTCCGCCGCGGCCGTCGGCGTGACCAAAGCCCGATAGTGCGCGAACAACACGGACCCGTTGTGCCCGGCCTCCAACGCCGGAGCTGCGGACGATGAGCCGGATCGTTCCCGGTCGCATCCCTCGGAGCGTCCCGCCCAGATCCAGCCAGGCATCGAGATTGGGCGGAATGGTCACGATGCGCCTTCGCCTGGTCTTCGCTTTGCTGCCGGGTACGACAATAATCGACTCGTCCCGACGGACATCCTATTCCCGCAGGATCATGGCCTCTTGTGTGCGTAGTCCGGCAAAATAGCGGATGGCCAACTGGCGGCAGACGTCCGGATCCGCGGCCCGGGCCGACACGAGCACCCGCCGAACCTCATCGGGCGTGTGGATGGCCGGCGCCCTGGTATCGATCATTTTCGGGACCCGTACATACTGCGCGACGTTGGTTGGGCACCATCCGCGGCGATGGGCCCAGGAGAGGAAGGTCCTCACTTCGTTCAGGTAGATCCGGACCTGCCGTGGCTTCGTGGCTTCCATGGGGTGAAAGATAGAGAATTGGAGTGCACCGCCAATAACTGCCATTGACTCAGGTCGGGAGCTGTGGCATCAAGTGCCCCGTTCTGAAACACACCATGGAAATCATACCCACCATTCCAATCCCGATCCCGCTCTACCGGAGCCGGCTGGCCGCGGCAAATGCTCGAATCGGGGCGAGCTGGCTCACGAGCGCGAAAAAGATGCACTTCGAGGACCTGATCTCGAATGCCGTGAAGGAATCCGCCCATTGCTTCGATCTGGCACGCTGGTGCCACACCCACGTCGGAGGTGCGCTGTGAAGGTGACTATCACCCTCGAGGACAAGCCGGAGGGAGGGGTTAGAATGGTGATGCAGTGCATCCCTCCATTGCCTGAAGGATGCCCCCCTCCAAGTTCGGTGATTTACGCAAAAAAGATGTTGGGGATTGTCGCTGAAGAATTTACGGAGGATGCCGAATGAGCATGACCCAAGGCGAACTCTCGACGGCGCTGGGCATGTCCCGGCGGACGCTCTGGCGTTGGTTGGCCCGGCTGGAGATCCGGCCGAGCCACACGCTCGGAAGGATGGCCTGCTATCCCCCGGACGTGGCCGACCAGATCCGGCAAGCCCAGACCAAGGCACTCCATGACCGGGTGGATCTGGTGCGGGCGGCGATCGGCCGGCGGCACGGCCGCACGGTGCTGGCGACGGGCGAGACGGTGGAGGTGGGATCATGAGCAAGGTCATGGATCGCCGGGACCTGATGATCCGGTGGAAATGCAGCCTCCGCACCGTGGTGCGCTTCGAGTCCAAATACCGCCTAGAGCCCATCACCTTCACCGGACTCGAGCCGGTCTTCGACGCCGAGGACGTGAGGAAGGCGGAGCAACGGCGGCTTGCGGATCGACGGCGCGCGATCGCCAAACTCCGGGCCTCGAGGATTGGAGGCAAGCGATGAGCCGTCTAAACCCTGTCCGGAGGCCGGATCCGGTCGAGGACAAAACCGGACCGCCGAACGACGCGGCCTTGGAACGCGCGGCCATCGGGTGCGTGCTGGTGGCGGCCGCGTTGGGAAGCCAGGCGCAGGTGGACGCGATCCTCGAGGGATTGCATCCGGGCCTGTTCTACAATGGCCAGCCGAGGCTGGCGCTCCAGGCTTGCCGTGAAATCCGATCGGCCGGCCATGCCCTCGACTCGGTGACGTTCAGTTCTTGGGCGCATAAGCACCACACCTTCGGAGACCACGCCATGACCGTTTCGGTACTGGCGTGGTCGGACGATGTGCCGTCGCCGCTGATGTGGACGACGTACCGGGAGCAGCTCGAGGACCTGAGGCGCCGCCGCGAGTTGCTTCGGTTGGCGATCACGGCAAAGCAACTTGTAAATGATCCGGCGATTGATCCCGCGGCCCTGCGCCGGGAGTTCGCCGAGATGCTGGACGGGGTGGCGGCCTCGGACCGGGCGTCGGCACGAAAGCCGGTGGAGTTCCTGCAGGTGGTGCACCACGCCGAGACTCAGCTTCGGAACGACCTGTGCCTGGTTGGCAATAGCGATGTGACCAAGGGATACGAGGGGATCATGGTGATCGGAGGACCTCCGGGATCCGGGAAATCGCTGGCGGCCATGTCGTTGGGAATCGCCGGGGCGGTGGGAAAAGGCTACTGGATGGGACGGAAGGTTCACCGCCAATTCCACACCATGGTGATCCAGTCCGAGAATGGATCCATCCGGCTCCAGTCGGAGTTTCGCGAGATGCTCAGGTACCATGCCGACCTTCGGGATGATTTGGCGAAGTTCATGCGCATATCTAAGCCGCCGGAGGGCGGTCTTCCGTTCCACCGTCCGGACTTCCGGCGGGAGCTGGCTCGGGCCATCGAGGAGTTCGCGCCGGACGTGGTGATCCTCGACCCGTGGACGGCCGTGGCGGCGGAGGACAGCTCGAAGGACATCATGGATAAGCTCTCCGAGATCCGGAGCGTGCTTCCGCCTGGGGACGAGTGTCCGGCGCTGGTGATCGTGGCGCACACCCGGAAACCTAGGCCGGAGAACGGGCAGGCCCGAGGCAGATCGCTCATGTACTCCGTGAGCGGAAGCCAGGCATTGGTGGCAACGGCCCGGTGCGTGCAGGTGCTATTCCCGTTCACCGACGACATTCAGGATGACCGGGTCCTATGGGCCTGCGCCAAGCTGAGCAACGGCGAGGCGGCCGCGGACACGGTCTGGCACCGGAAGCTGGGCACGTTCTTCACCCATTGCACCGACGATCCCGAGGAGTTCTGGAAGCCGAAGGACAAGGAGGAAGACCGATGGCTTACGCCGCAGATGGTGAAAAAGCTCCTGGGCAACGGTTCGATGACCATGAACCGGCTGGCGACCACGGCGGCCGACGCCCACAACAACGGACGCGGCGCATCCACGGTACACAAGTGGCTCAAGGCGCCGGAATTCGCCCAGCACCTGGACAAGGCGGGAGGGCTGGTCTCTTGGAAGGACTGAGCCGGTCCGGACCTACACGGCCCCCTGGGAGCGATCCCCGGGGGCTTTCTCGTTCCAAGGATTCACCACGGACACGCCGGGGAAGTGGTCCGTGTTCCGGGTGGCGACCGTCATCCCGTGGTCTTGGGCGACGGCGGCGATGACGGCATCGGGCCAGTCCTGTGACTCGCCGGCATCGCGCCGATCCTCCTGGAGCCTGGCAAAGGCCGCGGCGGTGGATCCGCGCAGCTCGAGGGCATCCTCCTGATAAAAGTCGGCGACGAAGCCATCGACGACCGCCTCGAGGGCGGCCCGGCGTTTGCCCTCGGGCATGATGGCGATGCCGGCGCGCAGCTCGGCGACGGTGATCCAGCAGATCCCCACCTGGTCGCCATGCTCCCGAAGCCAGGAGACGACGGCGGGATCCCGGCGCTCCTTGGTCAGCTCGGAGATAATGTTGGTGTCGGCGATGAATTTCACAATGTGGGGATTTTTACCGGCGCGGGTTTGCGGTCGGGAAGCTGGAATCCCAAATCCCGGAGTCGGTCCGTGTGTTCGAGGAAGGTGTACTTCCGTTTTTTGCCGGCCGGCTCCAGGAGGACCAGCTCGATGCGACCCCGGTCCCGCTTCACGATTTCCCAAACCTCCCCGACGGAGACGAAATCGCCCAACGCGACCCTGTGCCGATGATCTGGAGTGCAAGTAGGCATGCGGTGGGCATAGCCCACCGAATTGATTCCGGCAAGGGGGCGCGTGGAGGAAGGTTCTCGCTCTCTACGTCGGAAATGGGTCCGTGGAAGCGTAGAAGGAAGGGAGAGAGAAGGTCTTACCCCACACTTCCGCACCCAGGCATGGGGCCAACTCTCTACGGCAAAGTGTTTCTCTCTCTCTCTACCACCCCTTACGCGCGCGCGTATACACGCGCGCGCACGTAAGGCGGCGTAGAGAGAGAGAAGGTCTTGTGGTGGGGTGTGTCTGGTTCTCGGACAACGGTTCCTTCGCGTAGAGAGAGAGCCATGAGGACCTTGACGCGGCCGATGCGATCCCCGGACGAGGCTTCCGGCGGCGACCCCACTCCCCCCCAACCCTCGACGGCTCCACCGGCCACGGCCGTGGTCCAGTCCGGCACCGCCTCCGAGGGCGACGCGGCCGAGTTGGTCCGGCTGCGGCGCGAACTCAAGGAGCGCGAATTCCGGTTGGCGAGCCTGGAGGACGAGAACCGACGCATCAAAGACGTGGCCAGTCCGGCGAAGGCCCAGAAAAAGGGATTCCTCGATGGGCTCGCGACCTTCTTTCCAAAGGTGGACTGACCGGATCCGCTCATGGAAACACCGAAGACGAATCCGAGCGGACTGGCGCCGGGCGGTCCGCAACCGCCGCCTCCTGGATCGGTGGGTGTGGGAGCCCCTCCTGCGACCTCGGAGGAGCAACGCGCCCGCTGGCGGGACAAGGCCAAGCTCGCCTACCAGCGGCGAAAGGCTCGCGAGCGCGGCGAGGCGCCTCCTGTCGCCCTGGCTGGAGCGGCTGCGGCTCCAGCGGGTGATCCTGCGCCGGCGCCTGGCGATCCGCCTCCTGTGCCTTGGGATCCAGCTCTTCTCCGTCCTCTGTTCGAGACGACCATCGCCGAGGTCGAGAAGCTCGACATCGCGTCCCTGACGGCCAAGGCGGCGCGGATCGACGCGGATCTGGCCAAGGAGGTGGCCAAGGACGCTCCGTGGAACCCCGTGGCCAAGGCGACGATCTTGACCACCGGACCCGAGGTGGCGGCCAAGGCCCTCACGGCGATGGCGATCCCGGCCGAACACGCCCCGGCGGTGGCGCTGGCGGCGGCCATCGTGGCGATCTTCAGCGGTCGGCAACGCCTGGACTCGAAGCTCGACCAGCTGCTCAAGGCCAAGGCCGACGAAAAGGAATCCAATGCCCCTGGACTTCAGCGCCCGTAGGGCATGCACACTGGTGGCCGGGATCAGCGGCACGGGAAAGACCACCTTCGCGCTCAAGTACCTGGTAAACGACCGGGCATTACATGCGCGCTTTTGCTGGGACGCCGACGGCCAGATCGCCGACCGTTTAGGTCTTCCCCAGGCGCAGAGCGCCGAGGAGTGCGAGGCCGCGCTCGAGGATGGATGGGTGGTGTTCAATCCGGACGTGATGTTCCCGGGCCGGCATGCCGACGGCTTCGCGTGGTTCTGCGCCTGGACCTACGCCGCCGCGGAACGGCACGGCGGCAAGAAGGTGCTCCTAGTGGACGAGGTCTGGCGATATTGCTCGACCAGCACGATTCCGCGGCCTCTGGCCGAGGTGATCCAGACGGGCCGGGTGCGCGGACTCTCGTGCATGTTCGCCACCCAGCGTCCGAACAGGATCAACGAGGCGATCCTAAACGAGGTCAGCGAAATGGTGGCCTTCCGGCTCCAGGGCCCCAATGCGCTGCGCGTGGTTTCCGATCTGGGAATCAACAGCGACGAGGTGGCGGCGTTGCCGCCGGGCCGGTACGTGGCGCTGAACACCGAGAGCGGGTCGGTAGCGAGAGGGGAAATGTGGCGGGGTATGTCGGATTCTCGGACAACGGTTCCTTCGCGTAGAGAGAGAGCGTCCTTGGAACAGGCCGCAGGCGCCGGGGGAAGATCCCTGGGGGCGGACGACGATCCAGGGGACCGCGGCTCGATGCCGCAAAACAAAACGTGTTCGCCAAACTCCGTCCCTTCATCGGGCCCGTCATCGTCACCCTCCTCGTGATGGTGGCCGTAAATCGCATCGGGTTCCTCAGCAACCTCATCTACGGATCCCAGCCCGCCAAATAAGGCCGGCAAGGACCTTCCCCTCTACCCACCATGGCACTCTTCCCCAGGATCCGCGAGCAACGACCGTTACTCTTCGGCAGTGCGGCGACCTTTACGATCAACTCGGTCGGGCCGGTCACGGCTCCGAATCCGATTCGCTACGTGATCCCGCGTCAGCCGCGGCGGCTCGAGCGGATCACCGTGCATATCAACGTGACGATTGGCACACCGACCTCGACGGCGAGCTACAACGGGCTCGAGGGTCTGATCAAGGAGTGCCGGCTCATCGTCAGCGATTCGGCCGGACAAAACCGCACCATGGTCAAAGCGGGTGGTCCCTCATTGCTCTCCTGGCATCGACGCAACACGGGCCAGCTGGGCCGGTATTCCCAGCAGTCCTTCGGCCAGAAAACCGCCGGTACCTACGACCTCTTTATCCCGATCCACCTGCGGAATCCGGCGATGAGCGAGATCATCGGCCACCGTACGTCCCTCCCGTTGGACGCGGCGTTCATCGCGGCCGATCCCATCCTGGAGATCGATTTCGGTACCTGGGCGGATGCCGGCCTGAGCGCGGGCAACTTCCTCATCAACTTCGCCAAGGTGAACCTGACTTACCGCGAGGTGCCCAACGGCGTGCAGTATGTGCCGACGGAGTTCGTCAGCAACGCCATCACGTGGCCCTCCGGCGGCGGAAAGGGCACGTACGACCTTCCCTCGAACGGATTCCTGGGCGGTGCGCTCATCGAGAACTTTTCCTCGGCCACGGCCCGCGGCGAAGTGCTCGCGAGCACCGGCAGCTGGAAAGTCCGTTACGGGCGATCGGAGATCCAGGACGTATACGAGAAGCTGTGCCAGGAGGAGGACGCGTGGTTCACGGGCGAGTACCCGAACGACGTGGCCTCGGTGAGCATCAAGAACGATCTGAGCCAGTTCTACCTGGACTTCCTGCATGACACGGTGCTGGGCGACGCGGTGAGCGGCGGCTCGATGCCGAACCTCTACGCGGACAACTCCGGCGATCGCGTCCAGATCGAGGGCACCAACCTCAACGCGTCGGCTCTCTCGACGATATCGCTCTACAAATTCCTCGCCAAGGATCTGACGCCGCTGGTGGGCGCCTGATCGGCCGGCGAAACCAAAGGAACCATGCCCGACTGGCTCGACAACATCGGTCGCGCGGTGGCCACCGCCAGCGCGACCGAACTCAACCGATCGCTCGGTGGGGACCAATCCCTCATCGATACCAAGCGGGGCGAGGACGTCACCGCGTCGAAGAGTGCGGACCGAAAAATCAATTCGGTGATCGTCGGCGGGTTCGCCCTGGCTGCGATCATCCTCCTGGTAATGATCGTAAAAAAGCGCTGACGATGCCCTTCCTGAACAAAACCGCACCGGAACTCCGTGCCATTGCCGATCAGCTGTCGCAGTGGCAGAGCGATCCCATGGCGCGCCTGGCATCCATTCTGGCCGACGAGGCCGAAGCGGGGCCGGTCACGCATGGCACGCCGACCGCGAAAGTGGCGAGCGACGATGCGCGGGCCGCCCTGGCGGACGCCAAGGATGCGCTGGCGAACGCGGAACGGGCTGCGAGTGCGGCGGACAAGGCCGCGCAGGATGCCCACGACGCTGCCAATGCGGCCCGATCCGCGTGCACGGCCGTCTGGGC
>Ga0194055_10004049_pt1 | contig 11112 bp, 8 predicted proteins | sample SepL449m_MetaG_FD_155482 | JGI IMG/M metagenome (GOLD analysis project Ga0194055, IMG submission 155482) | Anoxic zone freshwater microbial communities from boreal shield lake in IISD Experimental Lakes Area, Ontario, Canada - Sep2016-L442-9m | ecosystem: Environmental > Aquatic > Freshwater >... | reverse complement strand
CACCAGCACTGTCGCTGTCGTGTTCAGCACTGCCGTGTTCAGCACTGTCGTGTTGGTCGTGGTGTTGGCCGGTGTGGTACTTGGTGTTTCGTCGCCCGTCCAGGACGGTGGCGAGTGCTGCGCCGGTGAGGTGGTCGAGCCAACCCGCTAACAGCCATCCGTCTGCGACGGGGGTGAGGCGGCACCATTGTTTCCCGTTGGCTTCCACGGCTGCTGCTCGAGCCCCGTCAGGATCGACGGCAGACTTGATTCGTTTGAGGGCAGCGGTGGTGTATTCGACGTTGTAGTCGGTGGAGATGTGCAGGAGCACGGCTTCAGATTCAGTGCGGGCTTGGTTCTGCAGTGCGGGTTCAACTGCTGTGACGATCTTGTCTAAGCCGTTGACGATCACGGTGGCATGCTCGGCTTGGATGTCACCGCGTAGCCACGCATCACGGGTCGCGGTAAACGAGGTCCCCAACAATCGCGCAGTACGCAGTGATGACGCGCAGTGGCGTCGATCCCACCGCAACGCTGATCCCATCCACGATTTCGTCGAGGCGAACCCTTGACCACGTAGGACTCCACACCGATCCACGCGATGCACTGCCACCGACACTGCTGCTGACATCGAATCAATCGAACCCACAAGAGAGGCGATCAGATCAGGAACGGCGACATCGGCGCACTCATCGAAGCCACCTGCTGCAGTGAGCTCAGCGATCAATGCAGCAGTAGCGGCTGCTGTGGCAACAGCGTCGGCTAGCTGGGTTCGCAGGGTAACTCGACCATCGTACATGTGTATTATTATGGCATAGGCTACTGACAGTTGTAAACCCCGAAACCCCAATGGGGACAACTATTTCCAGCGACTTCGTCGGACACAGAGCGCAGCAGAGATTTACCGTGGCGCAAGGAGGTTTCGGAAGGTCAGCCATGACGAAGGGGACCGAGCTCCAGAGCGGAGTTCGGTCCCCTTCAGGTGCCAAAGAGTTAGTTGCCTGTGTGGGCGAGGAACTGCTCCTCGATCACGGTGAGGGCCTCGTCTAGTAGGTGCAAGGGCATTACGAGAGGCGGCAGGAAGCGCAACACGTTCCCGTAAGTGCCAGCGGTCAAGACGACGACGCCTTGCGCGTGGCAAGCCTTGGCGATGGTGCTCGTGAGTTCAGCATCTGGCTCATGCGTACCTGGCTTGACGAGTTCGACCGCGAGCATGGCGCCGCGTCCACGGACCTCACCGATCACACCAGTCTTCTCGGCCAGTGCCTGCAGGCGGGGGATCATCACCGATGCGATCTGTCGTGCTGCGGCGGCGAGATCGAGCTCCTCCATTGTCTCGATCGAAGCCAGCGCTGCGGCGCATGCGACCGGATTTCCACCATACGTGCCACCTAGGCCACCGACGTGGACCGAATCCATGATCTCTGCGCGGCCGGTGAGACCAGCCAGTGGTAGGCCGCCCGCAATGCCCTTGGCTGTGGTGATGAGGTCAGGGACGATGCCTTCGTTCTCGCATGCGAACCAGTCACCGGTGCGGCAGAAGCCGGTCTGGATCTCGTCTGCCACAAAGACGATGCCGTTGTCGCGAGCGAAGTCCACGATGCGAGGTATGAAGCCTGCGGCCGGAACGATGAAGCCACCCTCGCCGGCGATCGGCTCGATGATGATCGCGGCAACGTTGCCGGCGCCGATCTCCTTCTCGATCTTGCTGATCACATCAGCAGCGACGTCAGCACCGCTGCGACCGTCGTGGAACGGGTAGGACATTGGCACTCGGTAGATCTCGCTCGCGAATGGCCCGAAAGACTCCTTGTACGGCATGTTCTTGGCAGTCATGGCCATCGTCAGGTTGGTGCGGCCGTGGTACGCGTGCTCGAACACGACCACTGCCGGACGCTTGGTGTACGCACGCGCAACCTTGATCGCGTTCTCCACTGCCTCGGCACCGGAATTGAATAGGGCCGAGCGCTTCTCGTGAGTACCGGGGGTGAGGCGGTTCAGTGCTTCGCACACCTCGACGTAGCCCGAGTAGCTCGTCACCATGAAGCAGGTGTGGGTGAACCGCGCTACCTGCTCCTGCACTGCGGCGACAACCTTCGGCGCGGCATTTCCAACGCTCGTGACTGCGATGCCAGAACCCATATCGATCAGCGAGTTGCCGTCGACATCGACCAGGACACCGCCGCCGGCATCGGTGATGTAGATGGGCATCGTTGCGCCGACGCCCTTGCTGACGGCAGCGTTGCGGCGTGCCTGAAGGACTTGGGACTTGGGGCCTGGAATCGAAGTGACCAGGCGACGTTCCTGCGGAAGACCAGCCGAGGTCGAGTCAGATGTAGTCATGCAAGGAAGGGTAGGCCCCCAATGCCTGATCGCAAAGGCGACTGGATGGTTTGCCCCGACTCGGCTACCGAGTCGCGACACTCAGGCTAGATCCACTCTGGCGCAGGCTGATTGTGAGTGAAGAAGTAGAGCACGATGGAGCTGATCAACTGGCCTTGCTTGTTGCAGATCGGGGCGTGGCTTATCTTGGCGTAGCGGTTGCGTGACGTCGCAATCGCTACGGGTCGGCCATGTGCGGGTTTGACCGTTCTCGCGGCACTGTCATACTGACTGACGAGTCAGTAGAGTTCTTGAGACGAGTGCGCGCATCCGTCACCTTCGACCCCAGTGGAGAGCCGATGTTCCGCGACCTGCCCACCGATCTGGTCCCCTTGTCCGTTGAGCAGCGCGCGATCGTTGAGATGGTTCGCGACTTCGCCGACAACGAGATTCGTCCGCTGGCTCGTGAGGTCGACGAAGCTGACACCGTCACTCCTTGGGACCTCTGGAATAGGGCCTCAGCGCTGGGCATTACGGCGTTCATGATCCCCGAGGAGTTCGGCGGCGGTGGATTCACCGATGCCTTCACCCAGTGCCTAGTGCAGGAAGAACTCAGCGCCGGAGACTCAGCCTTGGGTAACTTCCTGGGGTCAAGTGGATTCTTCGCCCATCCGGTACTCGACCTTGGAACTCAGGAGCAGAAGGAGCGGTGGTTGCCGGCACTCACGACCGCCACCCCACCGCTGTCGAGCCTGGCGATCACCGAGCCTGACGTCGGTTCGGATGCAGCGGCTATGACCACTCGGGCGGAGAAGACCCACGGCGGTTATCGCCTGTACGGCATGAAGACTTGGATCAGCAACGCGGGCTCCGCCGACTTCTACGGCATCTTCGCCAAGACTGATCCGAGCCTGCGGTCAAAGGGCGTGTCGGCCTTCCTGGTTCGTAAGGGCGCAGAGGGCATGACCTTCGGCGAGCCGATGCGGAAGATGGGCCAGCGCGCTCTGGTGAACCGCGAGATCTACCTCGACGGAGTGTTCGTGCCTGAGGAAGATCGACTCGGTGATGAGGGCCAGGGCTTCTACGGTTTGATGCACACGTTCGACGCATCCCGCGCGATCCTTGGCGCATCCGCCACAGGTCTTGCTCGCGCCGCCACTGAACTCGCCCTGGAATACGCCAAGCAGCGCACCCAGTTTGGTAAGCCGATCATCGAGCATCAAGCAGTGTCGTTCCGGCTTGCTGACATGGCTACCCGGGTCGAGCAATCGCGACTCATGGTCTACCGCGCCGCGAAGATGCTCGACGCGGGAACCGAGGCCAGTGCTGCATGCGCGCAAGCCAAACTCGTTGCATCCGAAACGGCGATGTTCTGCACGTGGGGTGCAGTGCAGACTCTCGGTGGCTGGGGTTATTCCCGAGAGTTCCTAGCCGAGAAGTGGATGCGCGACGCCAAACTCGAAGAAATCGAAGAAGGTACGTCCGACATCCAGCGGTTGGTCATCGGTCGACGACTTGCCACCTCAACATGAGTGACACAGCCAGTGCAGACGTGGTGCTCACTGGCGTTAGTGGTGGCGAGGTGGTCGTTGCCTCGTTGGCGGCGCATGGTGTTGAGGTCACGTGGGGTATTCCCGGCACTCATAACCTGAGCATCTTCGACGCTCTTGGTCGTTACGGGATCCGCACAATCGCCACGACTCATGAGCAAGGCGCCGGATACGCAGCAGATGGATATGCGCGCACTAGTCGTCGTCCTGGCGTTGCGATCGTCACTAGCGGGCCAGCCGTGTACAACGCGGCAGCGGCAATCGCTCAGTCATATTCAGACTCCGTTCCAGTACTACTGATCTCGCCAGCCATGCCGCGCTCGTTGGCAGTCGGCGGCCCAGGCACTGGCTACCTGCATGAGGCAAAGGATCAGCGTGGTGCGATGGACCGAATTGCTGCAGCTTGCTTGCACCCGATCACCCATCAGCAGATCGCTGACGAGATTGCCTTTGCCTTCACCTACTTCAGCGGACGTCGTCCACGTCCTGTGCACGTTGAGATTCCACTTGATCTGCTTGACGAACGTGGCGATGCGGTAGTCCGAGTGATTGCGATTGCGCCGGTTGCCCCCGCGGCCCCCGACTTGATCAGTGCGGCGGCTGCGCAACTTGTTGAGGCGGAACGAGTTGTCATCGTGGTGGGTGGCGGAGCGGTTGGTGCGGCCGACTCGGTTCGTCAGTTGGCGGAGCGCCTCGGTGCGCCCGTCGGTTCGACAATCAATGGTGCGGGTGTGATCGCGGGCGATCACCCCTTGTCGTTCGGAGCTCGTCTCTGGGCGCCATCAGTGGCCAATGCGGTGAATACCGCTGATGTTGTGCTCGTCATCGGTTCCGAGCTGGGGCAGTCGGATCTGTTCAACGGACCATTCGCTCCCATGGGTCGCGTGATCCGTCTTGATATCGATGCGGACATGGCTGATGTCAACCTCTCATCGGAGCTGATGATCACTGGTGATGCGAAGGATTCGGTGGCTAGCATCGTCGCCGAAGTCGACCGACTGCTTGGTGATCAGTCCAAGTCGCCGGGCGAGTGGGTGACGCGTGCCCGAGCTGCGGTTGAGGAATCGGCGCGCAGCAACGCAACTCGTTGGCTCCCATGGATTGCTGCAATGCAGGACTCCATCGACTCGGACGCAGTGATCGCCACCGACAACGCCATGTGCGTCTACTACGGCTTGATCCCCAACTACGTGCTTCGTCAGCCAGCGTCCTTGCACTTCCCGACTGGCTTTGGCACGCTCGGCTTCACTGTTCCAGTTGCGATAGGCGCAGCGGTTGCCGCGCCCGATCGCCAAGTTGTTGGCATCAGTGGCGACGGCGGGCTGCTGTTCACAGTGACTGAACTTGCAACCGCTGCCGCCGAGCAGCTGCCGATTGCGATCGTCGTCTTCGATAACAGCGGCTATGGCGAGATCCGCAATGAGATGGTCGATCGAGGCGAGGCTCCTCTCGCGGTAGCAGCGCCGCCCCGCGATCTCGTCCTGCTCGCACGGGGCCTAGGTGCCAAATCGTTGAACGTCGCCACTCCGGAAGAACTAGGTGCGGCAATCCGCGCTGCTCGTACCCATCCCGGTCCGACTGTGATCGTCGTCCCCGAATCCCCGCGCGAAGAGAAGTTGTGAGCATGTCTTACCTGGAACTTACCTGGACCGATGACGAGACCGGAATGAACGGATTCGTCGTGATCGATCGATTGTCGAGGGGTCTGAGCGGCGGCGGGTTGCGGATGCGCGCAGGCTGCACGATCGACGAGGTGCGCGATCTGGCTCGAGGCATGTCGCTCAAGGAGCCGGTCGTCTACACGCCGGGGGATAAGTACATCCCACTCGGTGGGGCCAAGGCTGGAATCGACTGCGACCCATACGATCCGCGTGCCCGCGAAGTGCTCGGCCGGTTCGCGCGTGCCATCAAGCCTTTGGTCGACACTTGCTTTGCAACCGGTGAGGACTTCGGCGTACGCCAGGACGTTATCGATGAGGTATTTGCTGCCGAGGGAATTGCGTCTTCTGCCGGCGCCGGATACAGAGTGGTTGAAGACGGTGCCGAAGCAGGCATGGCTCGCCAGCTTGCGGCCTTCGCTGTCGAGGTCGACGGTGTGGGCCTGGGTGAGCTCGTCGGTGGCTATGGCGTCGCGACTTGCGTGCTCGCCGCGATTGCACACCGAGGCTTAGTTGCCGAGTCCACTACGGCGGTGGTGCAGGGCTTCGGATCGATGGGCGGGGCCACCGCGCGCTATCTCGCCAAGGCTGGCGTGAAGGTCGTCGGGATCTCTGACCGCGAAGGTTTGATCTACAACCCGCTTGGGCTCGACGTCGAGACCTTGCTACTGACTCGCGACTCCCTCGGTGTCATTGACCGTGGCCAGTTGCGCACAGACGACGAGCAACGTCCGGGTACCGAATGGCTCTGCCTCGATGCCGACGTACTGGTGCCTGCAGCGATGTCTTACGTCATCACGCCGGACAACGTCGGTGAGATCCGAGCGACCATCGTGGTCGAGGCAGCCAACGTCGCCACTCTGGCCGCAGCCGAGAAGATCTTGCATGACCGCGGCGTCACGTTCGTTCCTGACTTTGTCGCAAATGTTGGCACCAACGCCTGGTGGTGGTGGGTTGTGTTCGGGGATATCGAGCCCACGGCCGGAGCATCGTTCGCCAAGCTCTCAGATGTGCTTGGGCCGCTCACGATTGCGGTCCTTGAACGGGCTGCTCGTGACTCTGTTCAGTCGCGCGCAGCGGCCACTGAGATCAGCAACGAGAAGCGTGCCATGGTCGACGCACTACACCCACGAACGGTCAAGGCCCCCTAGTCAATTCGCCTAGATAGCGCCCACAACGGGCACGGAGTTACTCCCAGCGACGAACATCGGAGAGACTGTGCCCATGTCCCCTCGCGATGTCGTGATCCTTGGTAGTACCGGTTCGATCGGAACCCAGGCACTCGATGTGATTCGCCGAAACCGTGATCAGTTCTCGGTCTCGGCTCTTGCCGCTGGTGGAGCCGACGTTGCATCCCTGGCGGCCCAGGTCGCAGAGTTCGACGTGGCAGTCGTGGGCATTGCGGATTCGTCGCGCGAAGCCGCTCTACACGAAGCCCTGACGGCATATGGGGTACGACCGCGCGTGGTTGTCGGCGCCGATGCCGCAACCGAAATCGCAGGCTTGCCAACGTATGTGGTCCTCAATGGAATTACCGGTTCGATCGGGTTGCGGCCGACTTTGGCAGCTCTAGCTGCAGGTAGCACACTCGCCCTTGCCAACAAGGAGTCCTTGATTGCGGGCGGCCCGTTGGTCAAGGCTGCTGCGTCACCGGGCCAGATCGTCCCCGTCGACTCCGAGCATTCAGCCCTAGCGCAGTGCCTTCTCGGGGGTAGCGCCGCCGAGGTTCGCCGGCTCATCCTCACCGCGAGTGGCGGTCCCTTCCGCGGTCGATCACGAGCACAACTAACCGATGTCACTCCTGCCCAAGCTCTGGCACACCCCACATGGACCATGGGCCCAGTAGTCACCACGAATTCGGCCACGCTGGTGAACAAGGGCCTGGAAGTCATCGAGGCTCACCTGTTGTTCGACATTGAGTTTGATCGGATCGACGTAGTAGTCCACCCGCAGTCGGTGGTGCACTCGATGGTCGAGTTCGTCGACGGCTCGATTCTGGCGCAGGCAAGCCCCCCAGACATGCGACTTCCGATCGCGCTCGGACTCTCCTGGCCAGCCCGTGTCGCCGATGCCTCACCAGCTTGTGACTGGACGACCGCGGTTACCTGGACGTTTGAGCCACTCGACATCGACGCATTCCCCGCGGTCTCACTTGCACGCAGGGCTGGGGTTGCGGGCGGTACGGCTCCGGCCGTCTACAACGCGGCGAACGAGGAGTGCGTGGCCGCCTTCCTCGAGGGTCGACTTCCGTTCCTAGCCATCGTCGACACCTTGTCGATCGTGGTCGACGAGTACCTTGCCGCTGGGGTAGGGAACCCTCGCGACGTTGCTGACGTCCTAACTGCCGAAGAGTGGGCCCGATCACGGGCGCGTGAAGTAACTGGGGGAACGGCGTGACGTTGGCACTGGAAATGCTCGGCTGGGTGATCTTCCTGGCCGGTATCGGCGTTTCGATCGGGTTGCATGAAATCGGTCATATGGTCCCGGCGAAGAAGTTCGGCGTGAAGGTGACGCAGTACATGGTCGGTTTTGGCCCGACTATCTGGTCGAGGCACAGTGGTGAAACCGAATACGGCATCAAGGCGATTCCGCTCGGTGGGTACATCCGCATGATCGGTATGTATCCGCCGGCAAAGGGCGCCGACGAAACGATGCTTCGCGCTTCGTCAACTGGCAGGTTCGGCACCTTGATCGATGACGCGCGCAAGCAGTCGTTGCAAGAGGTGTTGCCGCAGGATGCCGATCGGGTTTTCTACAAACTTCCAGTGCCCAAGCGAATCATCATCATGCTGGGCGGTCCGGTGATGAACCTAGTGATCGCATTCGTCCTCTTCGCAGCGGTGATCTCGGTCATCGGCACACCGCACGTCACCAACACGATCGGCCGGATCGTTCCCTGTGTCCCCACGGTGACTCAGCCTTCAGGCGTCGCTGATACCGCTGGTGGCTGTGGGTCTGTGTCACCCACTCCAGCAGCTGCCGCAGGCATGAAGGCTGGCGACATCGTTGTCTCATTCGACGCTAAGCCAACCTCGACCTGGGCTGACGTCTCGACAGCTATCCGCGCAGCCGCACCGGGTGATGTGCCGGTCGTCGTGGAACGGGGTGGATCACAAGTTGCGCTAACCGTTCCATTACAGACGATCGACGTTCCGACATACGACGACAAGGGCAAGCCCACTGGGAAGGTTGAGCAACGCAACTTCCTGGGAGTTTCGCCTGGTGTCGAACGAGCGACTGAGCCGGTCAGCACTGTTCCCGGCTACATGTGGGACACCTCAAAGCAGGCGATGGCCACGATCGTCACACTGCCCGCTCGGTTGTGGGATCTCACCCGCCAAGCCTTCACGTCAGAGCCCCGCGACCCCGCCGGCATCGTCGGACCGCTCGGCGTGGGCCGCATTACCGGTGAGGTCGTCGCTCTCGACAACACTCCGGTGGCAAACAAGGTCGCAGGCGTGCTCGGCCTGCTCGCGGGTCTGAACCTGTTCCTGTTCCTTTTCAATCTCGTGCCCCTATTGCCACTTGATGGCGGACATGTCGCTGGTGCGCTCTGGGAGTCCCTGAAGCGAGGCCTTGCTCGGGTAAGGCATCGGCCAGACCCAGGGCCGGTTGACATTGCAAAGGCCCTCCCTGTCACGTATGCGATGTCCATCGCACTGCTGCTCATGGGCGCCGTCGTGCTTTACGCCGACATCGTCAAGCCGATCAGCATCGGCGGCTGAGACTGCTGCAGTTCTGCTTCGTGGTGAGCGTCACCGGGTGTCGGCAGGCGGGATCGAGGCGAGGCAGGGGATGATGACTGCATGAACGTTTCCTTGGGTATGCCGTCGTTGCCGCCGCCGGTTCTCGCGCCTCGGCGAGTAAGTCGCAAGATCGTGCTCAACCACCCGACCCACCCGGTCGCAGTGGGTGGTGATGCCCCGATCTCGGTGCAGTCGATGGCCACAACTTTGACGTCTGACGTCAACGCCACTCTGCAGCAGATCGCCGAACTCACCGCTGCCGGCTGCCAGGTCGTTCGGGTCGCGGTGCCAAGTCAGGACGACGCCGATGCGCTTGCGCAGATCGCCAAGAAGTCACAGATCCCGGTAATCGCTGACATCCACTTCCAGCCCAAGTATGTCTTCGCCGCGATTGATGCAGGCTGTGCTGGAGTTCGGGTAAACCCGGGCAATATCAAGCAGTTTGACGATCGGGTCGGCGAGATCGCCAAGGCGGCCAAGGACGCTGGCGTGCCGATCCGTATCGGCGTCAACGCTGGATCACTCGACAAGCGGTTGATGGAGAAGTACGGCAAGGCCACGCCAGAGGCGCTGGTTGAGTCGGCTCTATGGGAATGCTCATTGTTCGAAGAGCACGACTTCCGCGAGATCAAAATTTCGGTGAAGCACCATGATCCGGTTGTGATGGTGGCGGCCTACCGACTCCTCGCCGAGCGCTGTGACTATCCGCTGCATCTTGGTGTCACAGAGGCTGGGCCATTGTTCCAGGGCACGGTGAAGTCGGCTGTCGCCTTCGGCGCGCTGTTGTCGCAGGGCATCGGAGACACGATCCGGGTGTCACTTTCGGCACCTCCGGTGGAGGAGATCAAGGTCGGTAACCAGATCCTTGAATCTCTGAACCTGCGTGAGCGTGGGCTCGAGATCGTGTCCTGCCCGTCGTGCGGACGCGCCCAAGTCGACGTGTACACGTTGGCTGAGCAGGTCACTGCCGGACTCCAAGGGCTCGCGGTTCCGCTTCGCGTTGCCGTAATGGGTTGTGTGGTCAACGGCCCAGGGGAAGCGCGCGAGGCCGACCTAGGTGTGGCGTCCGGCAACGGTAAGGGCCAGATCTTCCGCAGAGGCGAGGTTGTCTGCACCGTCCCTGAGTCGCAGATCGTAGAGACCCTGGTGCAGATGGCCCTCGAGATGGCTGACGAGATGGGAATCGACCCCGAATCCGGTGCGGCCCTGGGCGCAGGTCCGATCGTCTCGGTTTCTTAGCTCCTGGCGTTCTCCTCGGCTGTTTTTCCCGTTGGCAGCTGCCCAGGCGAGAGCGGTTTACCGCGCGAGCCAGGTGGATGGTTGCATCTGCCAGTAGTCGTGTTCGTGTGGTTGGAGTCCTGGGCGTGGGGTGATCTCCCACTGCTCATGATGAACGGCGAAATGATGACGCCCGCATAGGAGTGCGAGGTTGTCTAGTGCAGTGAAACCGCCTGTGGCCCAATGAATCACGTGGTGGGCTTGTGTGTGTTTACCTCGTCGTTGGCATCCGGGTGCGATGCAGGTGTGGTCTCGTTTGGTGACTCGTCGTCGTAACCCGGGTGGGACTATTCGTTCGGATCTGCCGTAGTCGAGGATCTCGCTGGGCGCTGCCATGATTCGTGCGATCGCGTGATCTTTGGGTGGGTAGTGCGTGCCGCTGGTGATGATGCGTCGTACGTCGGAGTCGCAGGTGATCATTCGCGCGGTCTCGATGTTGATGGGCGTGGGTTCGTTACTGCCGCTACCGGGGGTGAGTTCACCTGTGCCGATGCCGGCTTGGAGTTCGGGGAGGGTGATGATGAGTTCGACGTGGGGTCGTTCACCGCCGATGGTGCCTGCGTGTCCACCGGCGAGTAG
>Ga0194055_10004048_pt1 | contig 11112 bp, 9 predicted proteins | sample SepL449m_MetaG_FD_155482 | JGI IMG/M metagenome (GOLD analysis project Ga0194055, IMG submission 155482) | Anoxic zone freshwater microbial communities from boreal shield lake in IISD Experimental Lakes Area, Ontario, Canada - Sep2016-L442-9m | ecosystem: Environmental > Aquatic > Freshwater >... | reverse complement strand
TATCACTGAGCAGGCAGTAGCTGCTGGGCACTTCGAACATGCAATCCGCCTCTAAAGAGTAAATCCAGCTGGGGCCAATTTTATCGCTGAATAGTCGGCCAAATCGGGCTAACACAATTCCAACACTGGTCAAACGAGACCGAAACCATCAGCCGGCACTATTACAAGCCTGTCCTTCCCCAACTCACCCAGCCCAATCGCCATCACCAACGAACCCGCAGCAGCAGCGCTCGGAGACGTAACGCCGCCGAGCATCTCCCCGCTAGCGCTGCCAGGGTTGACGATCGTCCTGCCCTGCTTCAACGAGGGTGGCAACATTGCGGCGTCGATCGCGATGGCCACGGCCGCCGGTGAGCGCTGCGCACTCGAACACGAAGTTGTCGTCGTAGACGACGGCAGCAGCGACGAGACAGCACCCATCACCGCCGAGATCGCAGCAACCGACAGCCGCGTGCGCCTCGTAATGCATGCCCGCAACCGCGGATACGGCGACGCGCTCCGCTCAGGAGTGGATGCAGCGACGATGCCTTGGTTACTGCTAACCGACGCCGACCTTCAATTTGACCTGATGGAACTGGTCGACTTCCTCCCCCTCACAACCGACGCCGACCTCGTTATGGGTTGGCGGATCGACCGCCAAGACCCGCCTCATCGCCGGCTCAATGCGGCCGCTTGGAACTGGCTCGTGCGTCAGGCGTTCGACGTTCCAGTCCGCGACGTTGACTGCGCGTTCAAGCTCGTTCGCACGCGCTTCGCGCAGGACGCCAAGCTCACCTCGACCGGCGCGATGATAAGTACCGAGTTCGTTGTCAAGTGCGTGGCTGGCGGAGCGCGGCTCGAGGAACACGGGGTGGTCCATCGTCCTCGCGTTACCGGGCAGTCCAGCGGAGCTAGCCCGAAGGTAATCCTTCGCGCCTTCCGCGAGCTCTTTGTGCTCAAGCGCCAGCAGCGGAAACAGGCCTAAGGCGTGGCAACGCCGACAGTAGAGTTGCCGCGCTCGACGCGGCCGGAAAAGCTGGCATGGATCGGCCTAGCGCTGGTGACCGCGCTGGCGATTGCGCTGCGCTTCGCGCTTTTCGCGCGCGTGCCCCCTAACCCGTTCTATGACGCAGCCGTTCGGAGCATGGGACTGTCCTGGAAAGGCTTCTTCTATGGCTCTTATGAGCCAGCGAGCCAGCTGTCGATCGATAAAGCTCCGCTTGACCTCTGGTTCCAAGTAGCGAGCACGAAACTCTTTGGATTTAATTCGACGGCGCTGCGACTGCCGGAGGCGATCGCTGGAACGCTGGCCGTGCCGCTGCTTTTTGACGCTGTCCGGCGGATGTTCAACAGCGCCGCGGGGCTGGCATCAGCGCTCGTACTTGCAATGATGCCGATCTGTGTAATCACAGCTCGTAGCGACACGATGGACTCGATGATGATGTTCTTCATGGTCGCGTCGTTGTGGTTTGTTGTTCGCGCCGGTCAGACCCAGAAGTTCCGTTTCTTCGTCGGCTGTGGCGTCGCTCTGGGACTCGCTTTTGAAGTCAAAGGGTTTGAGTCGCTTGCAGTGCTGCCAGCCCTCGTCGTGTTCGCGGCTGTCGCAAACCCGCTGCCTTGGCGCGACTTCTGGTGGCGCGCACTAACGACGGCCGGTTCATTTGTCGCCGCGGCGCTCGCCTGGCCGGTAGTGGCGTCAATCCTTCCCGGGAACCACCCGTGGGCGTTTGGCTCGACGAACGGCAGTGTCTGGAGTGCGCTCTTCGACTACAACGGCCTTGGCCGCCTAACCGTTCATCCGAGCGCCGCGCTTGAGTCGCGTGATCCATCTGGCCCGCTGCGTCTTTTCTCGTCGACCACAGGCGCTATCGGTGACAAGATCGCGCACGACGGTACCGACGCGTTCATGATCGGCACAACGCTCGTTGCGGCACTGATCATCGGCGCGATCGCCTTGGCATTTGCGCTCCCGAGGCTTAGGCGCGGTAGTGGGCCGGACCTGCGTTTTGAACGCGCCAGCGTTGCCTCCGTCGCTACTTGGCTGATCGTCGGCCTGATCCTCTTCAGCCAGATGACGCGGCTGCATTCTCGCTACCTCGAAGCGATGACCCCCGCTGTAGCGGCGGCGCTCGGAGTCGGGCTGGCCTCACTGGTCATTCTGGCCCGCTCGCGGTGGAATGTGGGCCTCGTCTTGGTTGCTGCAGGCGCAGTTAGCCTCGTTATCGCGGACGCAATCGGCGCGACCGGCGGCTTGGCCGTAATCGCGGGCGGTGCAGCGGTGATCGTGGCGCTGATTGGCGCCGTGTTGATGCCCGGCAGCCCGCTGGCTAAGGGATCACAGAACAAGAACGTCGCAACTGCCTTACTCGCCGCCGGCACGCTGGCCGCGGTGCTCGCAATTCCCTCGGCGGGCTCGATGACCATCGTCACCAACGCATCGTTCAACTCCGGGCGCCCAGGCGTGATGGGGCCAAGCAACCTCGAAGGCCTCAGCGCCTACCTGCGAGCACACCAAGGCTCAGCGAAGTACGAAGCAGCCAGCCCATCGGTGATGAAGACCGGAAGCCTGATTGCCCGTGACGGGCGGCCAATCCTGTTCCTGACGAGCCTCAACGGACAGCCGCTGCTAACGCCGGCGGAGCTCGAAGCAAAAGTTAGGGCTGGCGAAGTTAAGTACGTGCTGTTTGACCAGCGCACATGCCGCGTTCTCTGGCAAAAGAAGTGCACGCCGGTCGTCCGGTGGGCGCTCGACCACTCAACACCAGTTGTCGCCGCGAATGCCAGTGGCACCCGCTCCCTCAGCGAGACGCACGATGCTGGCGGCATCTTCCGCTTTACCGATGCCCCCAAGTAACTGCCTTTAGCTACAACTTGGCGCTAGCTCCCTGCCACGAGCGATAGCGTGTCGCTTATGGCGACAGCGAAAGCGCTCAACGTTCTTATCTGCGAGGACGAGCCCGAACTGCGCGAAGCGCTGAGGGAGTCGTTCGAACGCGACGGCCACCGCGCCATTGCGTTATCGAACGGCCGCGATGCAATCGAGCAGGCCGGCGCCGAGCAATTCGATGTGATGCTGCTTGACGTTGGCCTTGGCGCGGGCAGCCCCGACGGTTACGAGGTCTGCCGCGAGCTGCGGCGCCAGCGCAACGTGATCGCGATCGTGATGCTAACGGCGCGGCAGAGCGAGGCCGATGCGGTGCTCGGGCTTGAGGCTGGCGCCGACGATTACATCGTGAAGCCGTTCAGGCCGGCCGAGTTGATGAGCCGAATCCGAGCGATTCTGCGCCGCTCAAGCCTGCCCGACCACGACGGAGGCGTGATCAGCTTAGGTGCTGTCGAGCTCGACCTCGCGCAGCGCGAGATGCGCGTCGGCGGCGTTCCGGTAGCAGTGACATTCTCGGAGTTTGAACTGCTGGCGACGCTGATGAGATCGCCCGGAACCGCGATGAACCGCCAAGAGCTGCTGCGGGCAATCTGGGGTGACAGCGCATACCGCGACCCTCGCGCGGTTGATGTTCACGTCCACCACCTCCGCGAAAAGATCGAGCAGGACCCAGCCGAGCCACAATTCCTTCTAACAGTTCGCCGCACCGGATACCGCGTGCAGGCTCCCTGAACTCGTGTTTCGTGGGCTGACAGCCAGAATTACGAGCGCGCTATTGCTGGTCGCGATCGTGACGCTCGCCGTCAGCGCGGCCGTATTTGTCCCGAGCCTCGATAGTCAGATCCGCAGCCAAGAGCTCCTTGCGCTGGCCGACAACGCGCGCGCGCAGCGCCAGCCGCTCGCGCAGATCACTGCCGCGGAGGCGCGCATCCCCGGTTCGCACGCGGTGCGGTCAATCGCGCATTCGATCCACACCGCAGACGGAGCCGACGTAGCGATCTTTGGTCCCTCCGGGCAGCTACTCGCTGCGACCGACCCTGACGGCCGCGGCCTTGAGCCATCGCTCGCCGTACGCAAGGCCCTCGCCAGCGGGAAGAGCCAACACAGCTCAGTTGACTCCAACGGCGAAGCCCAAGTTGTGATCGCCCTGCACGGAGGAGGTGGTCGTGTCGCGGTCGAGCTGGCAAAACCGCTGACCTTTGTTAATAGGGCGACAGCGATTGTCCGCTCGTCGATGCTGACGGCTGCTGCCATCAGCCTCATCATCGCACTGCTGTTCGGCCTATGGATCGCAAGGCGACTGGTGCGGCGCCTCAAAGCGCTGCGCGACACGGCCGATCGTGCTGGTGTGATCGGTCTACAAGCCGAACTCGTCTCCGATGACTCGCACGATGAGGTTGGCGACCTGACGCGCTCGATGGTGGCAATGCAACAGCGCTTAAGGGCTCAAACCTCAGCCCAGCGCGACTTCGTCGCGACCGCATCACACGAACTGCGGACGCCGCTGGCATCGTTGACGGTAATCCTCGAGATGCTCGGCGACGACCTCAACGCCGGTGAGCTCGCCAAGGCTAGATCTCACGCAGCCGGGGCCGCCGCACAGGCCGACCGGCTCTCGAGCCTTACCTCCGATCTCCTTGACCTCAGCCAACTTGATGCAGGCCGAAAGCTGCGCGCCGAACTCGTTCCGATCGACGAAATTGTCCGCTCGGTAGTTGCAGAGTTTGCTCAGGGCACGGCGGCCCGCGGCGAGGTACTCGCGAGCGCGCCCGAACAACCGGTCTGGGCGATCGCAGATCCTGGCGCGGTTGCCCAGGTACTCCGCGTACTGATCGAAAACTCGCTCACGCACGGCGCCAGCGATAGCGCCATCGAGGTCGTCAGCGAAACGACTGGAGGCCGCTCGGTGATTTCAGTGACTGACCAAGGCCCGGGCGTTGCGAGCGCCGACGCCCGGCGGATATTTGAGCGTTTCAGTCGCGGAGAGCCTGCCCACCCAACGCATGGCTTCGGGCTTGGCTTAGCAATCGCCAGCGAGCTAGCCGCACAGATGAACGGCGAGCTGCTGTTGGAGCCGCGCAGCGACGGGGCAACCTTCAAGTTGCTAGTGCCGACCGTGACGGTCGACGGCGCCGACGACCAATGACATTCCGCGGCCACAGCTTGCCGCCGTGGGTTATCTGGGCAATCGCAGCTCCGTTCATCTTTGGCGCGGCGCTTCTACTCAGCGCGCTCATCGGGCTGATCTCAGTCAGGCTAGCTGAGCACCTTGCGGTCTACTTCGTCCTCGCATCGCCGTTCTGGGGCCTCGCGTACCTGCTGCTCTTCTTCTATCTGCTCCAATCGGGCGCCGACCGCACCGAGCGCTAGCCCAGCAGCCGCAGTTCGTGGAGTGGCGCTAGCCGGGCTAGTGGGGCAGCACGTAGAAGAACGCCCGTGCTCGCCGGTCCGGACTGGAGTTGCCTATGTCACTGTCCTGGTGGCAGAGCGTGGCGTCCTTAGGAGCGCCGATACCTTGCGGGTAGTACTGGACGCGCCAGCCGACGGGGCAGCGGCGCTTAAGGTCGTCCCGGCTGGTCTTGACCATCACCCGCAGTGCCTCGGTGCAGGAGATGTCATCGACGCGGAGCTTGATTGCAGCCGCCGCTCCCCCGCAGGCCCGAAGCCCCTTAACCTCTGAGCGCAGCTCGCGCCGGTTCTTCGACGAAATCTTCGGGTTCAGCATCGCGGTCGTTGGAGGGGCCGCGCGGTAATCACCCGGTCGAGCGGCCACGGCCACACTGCCTAGAACCGCGCGGTTGCCCCGTCGAGACGCCCGAGAAGATAGGGATGCGCCGCCATTAATTGTCACCGTGAAGGTGGCGTCTAGGCCCGACCCGGCGGACAAAGTGCAGGTGTAACCCTGACTCGCTTGGCACGAGCCGTTGTTCTTCCCAATCAATGGATTCGAGAAGGAGAATGTTGCAGGCCCCATGTCAACACCGCCATTGATGGACCCTTGGTTGCTCAGCACTAGGAACTCGTTGGTGGCACCGGGAGCGACGGAATCGGCTGGCAGCGACGACCACTCGCCATCGTCAATCCTGGCGCTGTTGCAGCTAAGCGCAGAGTTCGACTGATTGACCACCCGCATGCGGATAGTGAGGTGAGCTTTCGATTGGCCGTTTGGTGGCGAGAGAGCCCGGCGCGCCGTGCCGTATTGCGCGCACTGCGTCCAAGGAGTGTTATTGCGAAGCGCGTTCCAGATCTTCGCTCCACGGTCGGCGCCGTAGCGGGCGAAGACCCCGGCGCGGTAGTCAGCCCACATCGAAGCCGCTGCGTATGCGGCGCCCTTCGCCGCGCGCTGGAAGTTGTCATTTGCGCCGTCGAAACCTGCCGCGGACCGTTCGGAGTGGCCCTTGTCGCCGAACGGAATCTGGCCTGTGGTCCAGTTGATCGTGCCCTTGCCCTCGTCCTTGTTGAGGTAGTCGTTGTGCTTGACCCGATTAGACAACCCCGAGCCGTAGGCGCCGGTAATGACCTGAGTCTGGGCTATGAACGCATCGATCTCTGCGTCGGAGCGCGGGTAGCCCAGCGCGTTAGGAACGATGCTCGGGTCGTTGTGCAGCCCCTGGGGGTTCTCAATGTTAAGAGAGCTTGGGTTCTGATCGATCCAGTTGGAGTGGGAGAAGAAGTCCTCGGTGATGTGGAGCGCCCGGCCGAACGCGATCAGCGCGTTGCACTTCGCCCAGCCACGGTCGTGCGTTTCGCCGGGGTTGAGGTCGGGGTCGTAGTCAACGTTGCAGTCCTCGCTGAGATCGGACTGAGGGGCGTCGAGTTGGCCGTTGGGGCTGACCAGCTTGCCGGCCTCGTCCACGGCGACGCCGACATACTTCTGAAGCAACCGCAGGCAGTCCCTCAGTCCGGCGGCGCGCTGGTCGAAGGTGCGGGGATACGATCCGAAGGGTCCCTGCGAAGTCGGGAACCACGCGTCGGAGTTGTCGCAGTGCGCTCGGTCGCTCGACGAAAGGACGGCCTCGGCGAAGCGGTCAGGGGCGCCGACACCACCGAAGTAGCCGTCCGTCCCCGCCAGCATCCTCATCGAACGTTCGAACGCGAACCACCACGGCTGCTTATTGGAGTCGGCGCTGGAGGGCAGACAAAGGTCGCGCTTCCAGTCGAGGCCAGCGGGGGCGGCCCGGTCCAGCGCGCTGTTGCAGGCGATAGCCATGCGCGTTATCCGCTCGTGCTCGGCGTTGCCGGGCGTGTTCCAGGTCATGAACGCGTGGGCGTTCGCGGGGACCAGCATCAGCAAGCTTATGGTGAGAATCAGGAGAGGTAAGCGGCGCATCCGGGCAACTTATCAAAGACGCGCGGACACAGTGCCAGCTCGACCCAAGCCCTCCATCGGACTCGAACCGATGACCCCTTCCTTACCATGGAAGTGCTCTACCAACTGAGCTAGGAGGGCGCAGGGCGGGAGGATAGCTTGCGCTCGGCACTTTCGGCCTCGTGGAACAGCCGACCGGATCGCTCAGCGGTTGATCATGATCGCGTATGACTGCGCAGGCGCGCTTCGGGTCAGCGTAACTCGAAGCCCCTGCTTACCGGCCGCTCGGATCGCCCGTAGCGACGTCGCTGAGAGCTTCAGCCCGACCAAAGTAGATGATCCCGCGCCAATCGCGCCCACTTTGAGCAGATACGTTTGCTTAGAGGATCGGCGCAGACGGAAATTAGTTTGCGCGCAGCCGTTAGGCGAAGCGCAGCTGAACCTCAGCGTGACGGTCGAACCAGCTAACCAAACGCGGCGTGACTGAATCGCTGCGAGCTTCGCCGCACCGAGCAGCGCGGGAGGCTTGGGCACAGATGCGCGCGGCACAACCGGCGATACGAGAAGCGGCGTACCAACCAGCGACGCCGCCGCTTGCTGGACGACGCTGAATGCGGGCCGCCGTCTAACAATCGGCGCCGCGGGCAACGGGTCCTCAACATCGAGGATCCCCTCTGCCTCGAACTGAGCAGTTCCCCAGTCGCGCTGCGTCACAAACATCTTCTCGCCGCCTGCCCCGAGAATTACTGGCATCGCCGCTGCGAGATAGGCGGCCTGCGCTGCCTCGCCACCAGTGAACTTGACGTCAGACTGGAACGCGCTGTCAGCTGAGTAGCCAAACTCAGTTACCCAAAGCGGGCCCTTCATCAGGTGAGCGTCGTAGTACTTGCGCCACTGGTCGACGCGCTTCGCCGCGTCGGCAACCGAGGTTCGCAAGTGAATCGTGTTGATGTCAACCTTCGCGGCCACCGACGGGTCGGCCGCGAGCACGGCGTCCGTGAAAAGGCTGTTCGTGATCGTCGCTATGCCGCCGATCGCAACGCGGGCCTGCGGGTTCGCAGCATGAATGCCGTCAGCTGCCGCCGACAGCATCGCCGAATACTGCTGCGCGGTTCCGTAGAAAGCGCCAGCGTTGTCCGGTTCATTGATGATCTCGAAATCGTCGATCAGGCCGGCGTAACGATCAGCGACCTCACCGACGAGCGCTTTGTACCGGCCGAGGTCTGATGTTGGGCAGTGATAGGAATCGGCTCGCGTGACTCCAGCAGGGCAGTCAGCGATGAACCAAGGCGTCGCAAAGAGGTTGACTAGGACTTTCACTCCATAGCGATTCGCAAGTGCCGCGTACTGGTCGCTCTGAGTCCAATTGGTTTGATAGAAGACGCGGCCCCGGTAATCCCCACGGGTGAAGATCGCGCTCAGCGCGAGATCAACGCGGATGTATGAGGCGCCGACCGCCTGAGCCTGGGCGAACATCGCCTCCTGAGCGCCGAAAGGGGTGTTCAGGTAGAGCATCGAGTGCATGCCGATGTTGTTATTGGGCGCTGCTCTGAGCGCCGCGCTCGGTTCGAAGCTGGCCGCGCCCGCAGATGTGGCGATCGCAGGCACGATCGCCGCTATCAGTAGCGCTGCAGTGAGTCTCAAGTGTCGATTACTGATCTGAATTTGAAAACCTCCCTTCGCCCACTTACGACCAATGCCACCAGCCGCCGTGACGCTGGCGTCAAAGACATCCGCGGCTGGAAATGCAAACACGAGCGATCGCCCGAAGTTTCCCCCGATTGCCCGCGAGCGCCCTTGAATGCTTACCTTCGCAGGCGCACCGATCGGTTCGCTACCGTGTTAAGCAGGTGATGGCAGAGCTTCGCGCAACCCATTCCGTGCGCGCCGCGTTCGTCGCTGCGCTAGCTACAACACTCCTCGGGGCGCTAGCCCCGGGAGCTTTCGCTGCGCCACTGACGAAAGAAACTTGGCTCACCGGCGTAAAGATCACGGAGTACTACCCCGTGCCCGAAGCTTGGTTCGTAGGCAAACGAGTCACTACTCCCGGACTGGCGCGGAAGAGCCGCGTAGATTGGCTCTACTCTGCGCGCGGCGTCTCGATGGAAGGGGACGGCATTGGCACCGACGGGAAGCGCTACCACATCGATAACAGCGGCGCGAGCGGCTGGATCACGTCACTCGGTGGCCGTGCCAACTTCGGCGGTGGGCCATTTGCACCGTTCTGGCGAGGCGAGAACTATTGGCGGTCAAAAAGCGGCGGCGTGACTTTCCCGCTCGAAGCTGGCGGCTGGTCCAACGGCACGGGAGTGAAGTACGTGAAGCCAACGAACATCAGCTTCGCTAGCGGTCCTTCGCGCGACCTCAGCTACTACCGCAGCGTCGCCGTCGACCCGCGCTTGATCCCAATCGGCAGCCTCGTCTACGTCGCCGCTTACAAGGCGAAGAACAAGGATGGCTGGTTCCGCGCCGACGACACCGGCGGCGCGATCATTGGGCGCCACCTCGACGTCTATCGCCCACCGCCAACAAGTACCTCAGGTCAAGCTGGCTACCTCACCGGGCAACGCATCTTCGTTGTACCTAAGAACCGGATCCCCGCCTACACGAAGTCAAAGTCCGCGGCCACGAAGCGCTAAGCGCGCTCGCGTCAAGGGCTCTACTTAACTAATGCCAGCCGCTCGGAGTAACCGAGCAGATCGGTGACGGTCACAAACTTGTAGCCACGCCGCTTCAGCGAAGTGACGATCTGTGGCATCGCTGCGAGCGTCTGCAAGCGAGGACCGCCGCCATCGTGCGAGAGAATAATCCCGCCGCCATAGGTCTGACCAAGGACGCTCCTCACAATCGAGGAGGTGCCTGGCGTGCGCCAATCGTTCGGATCGGCGGTCCAGAGAATCGAAGTCATCCCGAGAGCGGCCGAGCGGCTGACCAGATCGCTGCCGGTCGATCCATAGGGCGGCCGGAACACACAGGGCGTGAATCCGGTCGCCTTGTGGATCGCCGCATTTGTGCTGCGCATCTGCGAGCTAGCACCGGAGCCACCGCCGCCAAGGTTGGCGTGGTTCCATGAGTGGTCGCCGATCATGCTGCCGTTGCGAAGAATCTCGCGTGCCAGCGCGGCCCGCGCCGCAACCTGCTGACCGACCATGAAGAAGGTCGCCGGCACTCCCAGCCGCGCAAGTTCGTCAATGAATCGGCTGGTGTAGATCGAAGGGCCATCATCGTAGGTCAGCGCAATTCGATTGCCCGAAGGTCCGCGGCTGACCTGAGCTGAACCGTGACGACTACAGCCGACTACCTTGACCTGCCAGATCCGTGCGTCGTAAGTGCTCACTCGCGGCAAACGATGCGCGCAAGGCAACAGCGGTGATGTAGCTGCCGCCGGAGCCGCGGTCGGCACCGTGGCACATCCAGCCGCGTTTGCCGCCACGTAAAACTTTGCTGCGCCGGTGCGTAAATTCGCCGCCGCGGGCTCGAAGCTGATCCGCAGCTGATTCGAGTGGGGGCGAGTTACGGTGCCTGTCACTAGTTTCCCAGCTGAGCGAATCTGCCAACGATTCTTTGCCTCTGAGAGACAGATCGAGCGCGGACTGAGCGAAGCTTGCGTCACTACCGCGCATAACTGCCCTCCGTCGGCGTATGCGAGCGCCTGCGGCGTGATCGCGTCACGACCGAAAAACGTAATTTGCAGCTCCCGGTCGCGCTGACCGAATGAAACCCCAGCGAGGTCTAGCGGACCGCCCTCAGCGGCAACCGTATGTTCGCCGCCTCCCTTAAGCTCGGACGCACTCGCGGGCGCAGCCGCACAAAGCGCCAGCAGCAGGCCAGCGACAACGAGCCGCGCGCGCACTTAACCGGCCTTCACGCTCACGAGGTCAACGTCGAAGACCAGCGCTGCGTTTGCCGGAATCGCCGGCGGTGAGCCGGCGGCACCGTA
>Ga0194055_10004045_pt1 | contig 11118 bp, 8 predicted proteins | sample SepL449m_MetaG_FD_155482 | JGI IMG/M metagenome (GOLD analysis project Ga0194055, IMG submission 155482) | Anoxic zone freshwater microbial communities from boreal shield lake in IISD Experimental Lakes Area, Ontario, Canada - Sep2016-L442-9m | ecosystem: Environmental > Aquatic > Freshwater >... | reverse complement strand
GCTTGGCTCGGCCGCCGAGGTTCGCGCTGAGTGTGATGAGTCCACAGTGATCCAGTCGGGCGCTGACTGGCACATCACTCCCGGGTTGAACGATGGTCATCAGCACCTGCTGATGGGTAGCCAGGTGGGCCGCGGAATCAACTTTGATCGGGTATCGAACCTCGACGACGTTCGTGCGCTGCTGCGCGCCGAACGAAAGCGCGTTGGCCCCGGTGGATGGATTCAAGGTTTCGCCTTCGAATACGCCGCACTCGGTGGGCTCGAATATCACCACGATCTCATCAACGAAGCTGCCGGCGACGGCCCGATGCTCTTTCACGCTCTCGATATGCACACTGCCTTCGCGAACGGTGAAGCGCTTCGCATCGCTGGGGTTACGGGAGCCCGTCGCTTCGCCGATGCATCCATCGTCGTGTGCGACAGCAACGGTGCACCCACGGGCGAGCTGCGTGAACAAAGTGCCATCTACGCGGTGACGGACCATGCACCCATCCCAACAGATGATGAAAAGCTTGGGTGGTATGCCGAAACCATCCGAGCCCAAAACGCCGTTGGCATCACCAGCATCCATCAGATGGATGGAGGTCAGGAAACGATCGACGCACTGCGCGCACTCGAGGCCGCGGGCGAGTTGACTCTGCGCGTTCGTCTCCATCAGTGGGTTGATGCCAAAACCGATCCGGCCGGCATCTTGGAAATGATTGCGCGCCGCGATGAAGCCGGAATAATGTGGACGGCCAACTCAGTGAAGTTCATGCTCGACGGTGTTATCGACACCGGTACGGCATGGCTGGAAGAGCCTGATACACATGGCAATGGCACTGATCCAATGTGGCCAGACATGGACCATTTCCGACGAACCCTTCGTCAATTCCACGACGCCGGTTTCTACATTGCCACTCACGCAATCGGCGATCGTTCCGTGCGCGAGGTACTTGATGCCTACGAGACGTTCCCCGGCGAAAGCCGCCACCGCATCGAACATGTCGAGGCTGCGCCACCTGCAAGTGTGCAACGGTTCGCGCGTCAAAAGGTGTCGGCGTCGATGCAGCCCATTCACCTTCGCTGGCTAAACGCCGACATGACCGATCCCTGGAGCGAGCGCCTTGGTGTTCATCGCTGCGATCACACGATGCCCTCAGGCGACATCTACGCAGCCGGTGCGAACGTCGTGCTTGGATCGGACTGGCCCGTCGCACCTTACGACCCTCGCCTTGGCATTTTCGCCGCACAGCGTCGTTACGCACCTGACGTCGACGACCACCGTTCACTCGGCCAAAGCCGCGGCCTGACAGGGCTCGAAACCCTCGCTGGCTACACGGTCAATGCCGCCCGCGTAACGGGCGAAAGTGGAGCACTTGAAGTTGGCGGTCGAGCTGACTTCGTGGCGTGGGGTGCCGATCCCGCCGACTGCGTTCCCGAGGATGTTGTCGAGCTGCCAGTACATCTCACGGTTGTCGACGGACGGATCGCTCACCAAACGGTGTGAGCGCTCTACGCTGCGATACGAGCCCTTGTCACTATGAACCAGCGTGCTAGGTCATAGGGTTCAGTCATGTCGCTGTTGGATCACACACCGTCGACCACTCCGCCAGATGCGGAGCGGATTGCACGCGATGTCTATGGGCTCGAGGTTACCGCGCACGCGATGGCGAGCGAGCGAGATAAGACCTTCCGGCTCGACACCCATGATGGCCCAGCGTTCGTTATGAAGGTGTCGAATTCTCTCGACACTCTCGAGTTGCTACAGGCTCAGTCGCAGGCTGCCGAGTTAGGGATCGCCGCCGGTGTAGCGGTGCAGGCCGTACGCCAAAGCCTGAGTGGTGAACAGATTCCGACAGTAGACGGCCACTTCGTCCGGCTCCTCGACTTTATCCCCGGCGTGCTACTCGGTGAAGTTACGCCCAAGTCAGCGTCACTTCGCGAAGACCTTGGCCGTAACGTCGGGCTGTTGTCGCGCGCGCTCAATGGTTACGACCATCCCGCCGCACACCGTGAGTTTTACTGGGACGTCGCGCAAGCTGGGCCGGTGTTGACGGGTGGCCGCGAGCACGTCACCGATCCAATCCGTCGTGCACTCCTAGACTCGATCATCACGCGGTGGAACGACGACATCGAGCCACGCATGAAGTCGCTGCGTCACGCTGTTATTCACGGCGACGCCAACGACAACAACGTTGTCGTAGACCCAGGCCATGCGAACGATCCGGCTGGCCGATACGTACGCGTCGCAGGCATCATTGACTTCGGCGATATCGTCTACTCAGCAGTGGTGAACGATGTCGCTGTTGCCGCCGCGTATCACGTATACGATGCCGCGGATCCCGTTGGCGTCGTTGCAGATATCGCCCGCGGCTTTCACAGTGAGTACCCCCTCGACGAAGCCGAGATCGAACTGCTCTGGGACTTAGTCACGATTCGGCTTTCCATGAGTGCCGTTAATGCAGCCGTGCAAAGTACTCAACGGCCAGGTGACCCCTATCTAACAATCGATGAGGAATCGTCGTGGGTTGCGCTCACTCGCATTGCAGGGATTCATCCTCGACGTGCGATGTATCGACTTCGCGATGCGATCGGCCTTGATCCTCATCCGCGCGGTGAGCACATTCGTGAGTTCCTACGTCAACAGACGCCAGCGCCGATGCTCGGCTCGCCATGGGCCGATTACAAACTCTTCCATCTCGATCTGTCTGTCGGCAGTGATCTTTTCGCGGCCAACGAGGTCGATATGAAACCAGCCGCATTCGACGTGCGTATCCGCCGCAAAGTCAATGGCGACATGAATACCGTCGCTGTCGGCGGCTACGGCGAATCGCGACTCGTCTACACCGCGCCGGAGTTTGCGACATCTGACGATCCAGCAGACGAACGTCGCACTGTGCACCTCGCCGTCGATGTGTGGACGCACGCCGAAGTACCTCTTCATTCCCCGATCGCGGGGCGTATTCACCGCGTGAACGACAACACCGCCCACTTGGATTACGGCCCGGTCGTCATCGTCGAACACACGACCGATGAAGGTGTGCCGTTCTACAGCCTCTACGGCCATCTATCGACGCGTACCCTAGAACGGATCCACGAAGGTGACGAGGTCGCCGCCGGCGACATCATCGGCTGGGTGGGCACGCCCCCACGCAACGGCGATTGGGCGCCACACGTGCACCTTCAACTCATCATGGATCTGTTCGATCTCGACGTCGATTACCCAGGCGTTGGAGTGCCGTCCGAGCGATCATTCTGGCTCGGCTTATCCCCGGATCCCGCTCTGCTGCTTGGCCTTTCAAGTGATCTCACGGCGGCAAAGCGCCGCGAGATCACCGAGACGCTGGACGATCGTCGTCGCCTCCTCGGGCCAAACTTGAGCATCTCGTATCGCAAACCACTGCGCATCGTCCGCGGAATCGGCTCGTATCTTTACGACGATCAGGGGCGTTCGTATCTCGACTCGGTGAACAACGTCGCCCACGTCGGCCATGCACATCCGCACGTCGTCGCCGCAGGGCAGCGTCAGATGTCGGTGCTCAACACCAATACGCGCTATCTGCACGAGAACGTCATCGAGTACGCGGATCGCCTCGGTGCTCTCCTGCCGGGCGAACTGTCCGTGTGCTTCTTCGTTAACTCAGGCAGTGAAGCGAACGATCTCGCCCTTCGACTCATCCACGCGCACACCGGCGGCAACGACGTGATCTGCGTCGAGCATGGCTATCACGGCCACACCCAAGCGCTGATCGACGTGAGTCCGTACAAGCACGCGGGTAAGGGCGGAAAGGGCGCACCATCATGGGTGCACACCGCAGCTATGCCCGATCCGTATCGCGGCGCACATCGTGGTTACGGCCCCGAGGTGGGTACGGCATATGCAGACGATGTCGCTCGCTGCGTAACGGCCGCAAGTGCGAACGGTTTGGCCGGCATGATTGTCGAATCGATGATTGGCTGCGGTGGTCAGGTGGTCCTACCCGATGGATACCTGACGGCGGCGGCAGCGCATGTCCGAGCCGCTGGCGGTCTGGTGATCGCCGACGAAGTTCAGGTCGGCTTTGGCCGTGTTGGTCCGCAGTTCTGGGGATTCGCAACACAGGGCCTCATCCCCGACATCGTCACGATGGGCAAGCCCGCGGGTAATGGCCACCCGCTCGCTGCTGTGGTCACGACACCCGAGATCGCCGCGTCGTTTGCTAACGGTATGGAGTACTTCAACACCTTCGGCGGTAATCCGGTTTCCGCGGCGATTGGATCTGCCGTTCTCGATGTGATCGAACAGGAGAACTTGCCTGAGAACGCAGCGCGCATTGGTGAGCGCATCTTGGCCGGCGCCCGCGAGCTTGCCGAGCGGTACGACATCATCGGCGACGCCCGTGGTCTCGGGCTCTACCTCGGCGTCGAGTTAGTGCGCGATCGCGAAACCCTCGAGCCGGCAGATACCGAAGCGAGCTACATCATTGAGCGGATGCGAGATCTCGGTGTCCTTGTCAGCATCGATGGCCCGTACAACAACGTGTTGAAGATCAAGCCGCCGATCGTCTGGGGCGAAGCTGAAGCCGATCGCCTCATCACAACTCTGGATCGCGTCCTAGCTGATCCTGCCCTGCATCGTTAGGTTTCGATCTCACCAGTGTGCGAGATCTTTGCTCGGTTACAACGGTGGATAGGACGGCAATCAGATTCAACCCAGGCCTATTCCATCCGGGCAAAGCCCTCCAAAAGTCGCATACGATGCCCTCCAAAAGTCGCATACATGTTAGACTCACAAAGTGATGACGCAGTTCTCTGGCCTAAAAAGTCGACGGATACTTTCTGTCGCCCTTGAACACATGTTGGATGATCCAGTGGTCTTACTGGAGGGTCCCCGTTCTGTAGGGAAGTCGACACTCCTGCGCGAAATCGCGGCACAGCGAGGCGGCCGAGTTTTGGACCTCGACGATCCCGCGACTCTGGATGCCACCCTGGCCGACCCAGCCACACAAATTGCAGGGCAGCAGTTGGTTTGCGTGGATGAGTACCAAAGAGCTCCGATCATCCTCGATGCTATTAAGGCCGAGTTGAACAAACGAACAGATCCTGGACGTTTCGTCTTGACGGGTTCAGCAAGGCACGAATCACTACCGCGCACTGCGCAGGCGCTCACGGGTCGACTAGACAGACTCGAAGTGCTCCCACTTTCTCAAGGGGAGATTGACGGCACATCCGAGGATTGGCTCGAGCAGTTTCTGCTCAATCCCGAGTCATGTATTTCGTCCGAGCTGTCGCGCACAACGCGCGATGACTACATCGAGCGGCTCATCAGGGGTGGCTTCCCGCTGGCACTAACAGCAACAAGCGATGCGGCACGCAATCGATGGCTGGCGAACTATGTTTCGCTAACACTGTCACGCGACGTAGAAGGACTATCCGCGATTCGACATGGAGCCCTTCTACCCGATCTTCTCGGGAAACTGGCCGGACAAACCGCACAAGTTTTAAACATCGAGAAGGCGGCTCAGGACATTGGTCTTGAGAAGAACACAGCCGCAAGGTACGTGTCACTTCTCGAGCACGTGTTTTTGCTCTATCGGTTGCCTGCTTGGGGCAAGACCCTGAGCGCAAGAACATCACGACACCCGAAGGTGCACATCCTCGATTCGGCCGTTGCCGCGCACCAGATGCGCATAACTCCCGCGAAAATCGCCCGCCATGACGCGACAGCTCTAACGGAGTTTGGACACTTACTCGAGTCGTTTGTCGTGGGAGAACTAAGGAAGCAAGCTTCATGGCTTCCTCAAGCCAACTCCGTTGGCCATTGGCGAACACGCGACGAATCTGAAGTGGACTTCGTATTGGAACGCGAAGACGGATGCGTTATCGCCATTGAAGTAAAAGCGGCGACCCGTGTTACTGGGCCACAGATTCGTCCCTTGAGCTACCTTCGCAACAAACTTGGTGAGGCATTCCTCGGGGGCGCAGTGCTCTACCTGGGAGAACGGTCGTACAACTACGAGGACCGCATTTTCGTGATTCCAGTGGATCGGCTGTGGACACCGCGGTGACGGACTAGTCCACCCGAATGCCGCGTCGCATTACCACCAGAGCAAAAATCACAAGAGCAACGATAGGAACCACTGCGGCCGCACAGAGTGCACCGTACGACACGTACGCCACGATCACACCAGCGATCACGCCACCAACGGCCGCCGAGAGATTCATGATGAGGTCGGAAAGTCCTTGCACAGAGGGACGATCCGCTTGATCGAGATCATCGGTCAGCAGGGTTGAGCCGGCAATCAACGTGCACGACCAACCCAGTCCCAACAGGAAGAGCCCTACCGCTAACTGCGGCACGGCATCGGGAGCAGCTGTTCCGGCAACTCCACAGGCCATCAGCAGAATCGCAGAGCCAACAAGCATCATCGGAATGCGCCCAAGCTTGTCTACGAGCCAACCGACCACAGGCGATAAGGCATACATCCCAAGAACGTGAACGCTAATGACGAAACCGATCACCTGCAGTGACACGTCGACGTGCGCCATATGAACGGGCGTCATGACCATCACCATCACCATGACGACATGTCCGAGTGATACCGAAGCCACGCCGAGCATCGCGCGGACGTGGGTCCGCAAATGACGAAACCCATCGGAAAGCTTTGCCTGCTGCGGCGCGCTTGGCTGACCAGCGGCCGCAATGGACCGCGACAGCAGGTACGGATCGGGTCGCAAGAAAAGCAACAGCGCTCCCACGCCGAGCAGCAGCATGAGAGCGGCCATGAGATACGGGCCGGTCAGTTGCGGAAGGCCCACGGCCAGAGCGATGTTGCCGGCGTAGTTAAGGAGATTTGGCCCCAGCACCGCGCCAATCGTTCCAGCCCACACTACGAGCGACAGTTGCCTCGCTCGATGGTCCGGTTGGGCCAGATCGATGGCGGCATAACGCGATTGATAGCCAGAAGCTGATGCAACACCCACCAGCAAACAACCCAGCAACACGAGCGGCAAGTTTCGCCACGCTCCGCCAAAGACGACCGCGACTGCACCAAGAAGTGCGATCCCGTAGCCAGTGCTCAACGCACTTCGGCGTCCGCGGGTCAGCGCCAACCGCGCGAGCGGTAAAGCTAGCAGTGCCGCGCCGAGCACACCGGCCGTCTGGGCAAGGCCAGCAACCTGCTCGCCACCGATGGAAGCCGCAATGAGTGCGCCGGCAGGGATGGAGCCAGCGATCGCTACGCCGCTAAAGACCTGAACGCTCGAGAGCACCCAGACGGTGCGCCGTTGAACGGCAGCGACGTCAACGGTCTCGGATTGGTTCACAGACGAATCGGCAGCAGACTCCACATCGCGACGCTAATGCATGCGATCGGATTATGGGGTCTGACGAGATCAGCGGTTCGCGAAGATCTCGAACAGCACCGGAATGATCACCAAGATGCCCAGCACCAGCATGACGACCCCGCCAATTGTGCGCAGCACCAGTAGCCGCCGATCAGAGGTCACGAACCAGTCGCGACTTGAGCCAACGATGATTCCCCACGTTCCATCCAGAAGGATGGACAGCAGAGAAAAGATGAGCCCGAAGAACAGCAACTGCACTGTGACTGAGCCGGCCTGGGGATCAACAAACTGTGGAAACACGGCTGTGAAGAACACAATGGCTTTCGGATTTAAAACGCCAACCATGAAGCCTTCGCGCAGAATCCGCAGAACGCCAGGTTTCACCTCGTCGACCTCGACCATCGCGTCGACATGCGCTCGACGATGTCTCAGAGCATCGATACCGAGATAAATCAGGTACAGCCCGCCACCGATCTGCACTATTTCAAGAAGTAGTTGTGACCGCTGAAGCAGCGGGCCAAGTCCCAGAGCGACGAAGGTCGCCAACACCAGCATCCCGCATGCGTTGCCGACGGCAGTTAGAAAGGCGGTGCCGCGGCCCCACGCCACTGCGCGCGCGATCACGAACATGACGCTTGGACCCGGCGCCAAAATGATCGCGACGGATGCCAGCACAAATGCTGCGAGCCTTTGGCCATCAACCACACGCAAAACCTACCGGCAGGTGGACGAGTCGTGCGTCACGTCACGGCAAGGCGCAGCGCATGCCGCACTTAGCAACACTTACACTTTCAACATGGCTTCTTCGAATTCCGTCCGTCCCACCGCTCTGACGTGGATCCTCGTCGCCGTGGGCGTTCTAATGCTCATCGCCGCGGTCGTCTACTTCACACAGCCAGCAGACGCACTACCGAGCTTTTTCCCGGGTGCTGACGCCACGAACACCACCAAGCATATGAAGCATGGAATTGCAGCGGCCGGACTTGGCGCCGTCCTATTCGTCGGTGCATGGATGACCACGGGCTCGAAGAAGAACAACTGAGCTTGACCACGTCGACGGTTCGCCCGACGACATAACCATCGCGGAGCCGAACTCATGATTGACATCACGTACGTCCAAGCCATCGTCATCGGGCTGCTTCAGGGCGTCACCGAGCTCTTCCCCATCTCCAGCCTTGGACACTCAGTCCTCGTTCCCGCATGGATCGGCGGCGATTGGGCTCAGCTTGTCACTCAATATGGCTCTGAAGATTCATCCCAGTCGCCGTACCTGTCGTTCATCGTTGCCCTACACGTCGCAACAGCTATCGCGCTGCTGGTTTTTTACTGGCGCACCTGGATCGACATCATCAAGGGCTTCTTCTCCACAATTAAGAAGCGTTCGATCGACACCTCGACTGAGCGGCTGGCGTGGCTGATCATCGTCGCAACGATCCCAGTCGGAATCACGGGCCTCCTCTTCGAGCACGCTGTACGCATCCTGTTCTCCAAACCCTTTGCAGCGGCCGCCTTCCTTACGTTGAACGGCCTGATTTTGCTCGCGGGCGAGTGGCTACGTCGTCGCGCTGATTCACGGGCCACTGTCGAAGCAACGTCCATGTCCGCGACGCAGGTCGCTGAAACAGAACTCGATCACGCCGTCGTCGGTGGAAAGAACCGCAAGCTTGAAAACCTCAGCTTCCTAGAGGCTGGAATCATCGGACTTTTCCAGACGACGGCATTGCTGGCCGGCATCTCCCGCTCTGGAATCACCATGGTTGGTGGACTTGTTCGCGGACTGAGCCACGAGGATGCAGCGAAGTTCTCATTCCTGCTCGCAACCCCAGTCATCTTCGCCGCTGGCCTACTGAAAATGCCAGCACTTTTCGGACCTGCCGGCGCGAACATTCATGGCCAAGTCGTCGTGGGCGCGATCGTGGCCGGCCTCGCATCATGGTTCAGCATCAAGTTCCTGACGAAGTACTTCACGACGCGCACACTCATCCCATTTGCCGTGTACTGCTTGGTCTTTGGCGCGATCTCACTCATTCACTTCGCCTAATCACACCGAGGCGATGCTAGGCGATATCGACGATCACTTTGCCAGTAATCCCGCCCTCAACTGCTTGATGGGCTTCGGCGATTTGATCAAGCGTAAAATGGGTTTCGGGTGACGCCGTTAGCGCACCAGCAGCAAGTGCCGCCGACACTCCAGTAACGGCCGAGTCGATTTGCTCCTGCGTGAAGTTGTAGACGAGGATGAAGTGAAGCGTGACGTTCTCCGTCATTAGTCGCCGCACTGGAAGTTGCGGATCACCGGTCGGTTCCGCGGCATACGTAATGATCGATCCGGCCGGACGTAAGACGGCGAGATCTAGTTCGAGGTTGGCACCAAGGGCTACCTCAACCACTCTGTCGACGCCGTTCGGAGCTGCCGACTTAATCTGATCGATCGCATCCGCATCGCGGTAGTTGACGACGACGTCAGCGCCTGCCGCTCGCGCGAGATCAGCTTTTTCTGGCGAGCTCACCGTCGTAATCACATGAGCACCAGCGAATTTGGCTAGCTCAATCGCCGCGTGACCAACAGCACCAGCGCCACCGGCGATCAGAATGCTGCGGCCCGCGATCGGTCCGTCCAGATAGAGACAGCCGTAAGCGGTGATGTAAGGGATCGCCAATCCAGCGCCCTGATTGAACGTGATCTCAACCGGCAGCAGAACCGCCTGGGAAGACGGGATCACCGTGTACTCGCCAGCCGTGCCGTTCACTCGGTTCCACGCAGCGTGAAAGAGCCACACGCGTTCACCGATTCGGCTCTCGTCAACGCCTTCACCAACAGCGTCGATAACGCCTGCGCCATCCTGATTAGGAATCTGAAACTCGACTGTCATCGGCGCATCGCCTGAACGAGATTTCCAATCCGTCGGGTTCACTCCCGACGCGTGGACGCGAACGCGAACCTCGCCAGGGCCCGCTACCGGATCGGGCAGATCTTCAACCGTAAGCACATCCTGCGCCGCACCGCGCTGACGATAAACCGCTGCCTTCATGTGATCCTCCATACGTCGTGTGGCAAGACTACGACCAATGCGCTCGGGGCATTGACGCAACGGAATGACAGTCGCCTCACGTCCCCCAACCTCGATACAGTCCGATCATGAGCCGCATCTTCACTACCAGCGTCAGCTCGGTGTACCCGCACTACGTCAACAAGGTCGAACGTAAGGGCCGCACCATAAAGGAACTCGACGAGGTGATCTGCTGGCTCACCGGCCTCACGCCTGCCCAACTGAAGCGTGAGTTAAAGGCCGATACGACCTTTGAAGACTTCTTGGATTCGTCAACACTGAATCCGAACGCTTCGCTGATCACCGGAACAGTGTGTGGTGTGCGGGTTGAGAATGTGGAAGATCCGCTCATGCAGAAGATTCGTTATCTCGACAAGCTTGTCGACGAATTGGCCAAGGGCAGACCGATGGAGAAAATCCTCCGAGGGTAACCGTCGATTGCCTCCCGCGATCGACGGACCCCGCGCGTTCAAAATCCAAATGAAAATGAGGGCGGAGATCAACCCGCCCTCATTTTTATCAGGGCCGACGAGGGGAACCGTCGGTCGCCTCACGGCGACCTCCTCCCAAGTCCCCACAACGACAACATCCAGAAACAACAAAGGGCGGGGAACATGAAGCGCCCCAGGTTTTCTGCCGCTCCTATGCGGGTTGCGGTTCTCGGTTGAGGGCCGCGTAGTGGGCTTGCTCGAACTCTTCTGGGGTGAGGTAGTTAAGGCTACTGTGTAGGCGTCGGTTGTTGAACCAGTCGACCCAGCCT
>Ga0194055_10004038_pt1 | contig 11129 bp, 11 predicted proteins | sample SepL449m_MetaG_FD_155482 | JGI IMG/M metagenome (GOLD analysis project Ga0194055, IMG submission 155482) | Anoxic zone freshwater microbial communities from boreal shield lake in IISD Experimental Lakes Area, Ontario, Canada - Sep2016-L442-9m | ecosystem: Environmental > Aquatic > Freshwater >... | reverse complement strand
CTACGCAATTGATTATTGATGATCCTGTCAACACAATTCGCATAGTAAGCCGCGATACGCGCCTAAAAACCCCAATCCGTTTAGCCGATGGTTCCTTGAAAACTTCTCTGGAAATTCAATTTCTCATTTTAGAAGCAGCCGAAACCTATGCCTCGGCACACGGTCTGAGTTGCGTGAGCAGTGATGAATTTCCCCGTGAAGGAGCAAATATTCTTCAACTGTGGCGTGAAACTCTCGCGAACCTATCGAACGGTGGACAAGGTTCATTGGACACTATTGATTGGTTAGCGAAAATGAGTCTCATCACCGCATACCAAGAAAGAAATGATCTACCCCCAAATGACCCCAAACTAAAGGCTCTCGATTTGCAGTACCACGACATGCGTCAAGGGAAGAATCTTTCATCACGCATGAATTTGAGGAAACTCATATCGCAATCTGATGCCGAACTGGCTCGCACTGAACCACCAGATAGCACCAGAGCATTCTTTCGTGGCATGTGTTTACATCGGTGGTCAGAGTTTGTAGTTTCCGCCAACTGGGACTGCATCATATTTGATGTGGGAGACGGCCCATTGCGCCGAATCCCAATGATGGAGCCTCTGAAAGGAACGCGAATGCTTACGGAAAATCTCTTCAGATCATGTCACACACCAATGGACTTGATTCTCACGCTCGGACTCGAAGATTCTGAATTAACTACTTACAAAATTTCCGATGTGTTCTAATTTCAATACTAAGGTGGTGCCATGACGGAAAAAATTCGCAAAAGTGTTTCCACGCCTGCTGAATCTCCTGTAGAGAACATCGAAGATTTAGCCGTGGCTAAGAATGCTCACGCTGAAAATATCAAAGCAGATCTTGACCATTTACTTGATGAAATCGACTCTATTCTCGAGACGAATGCTGAAGATTTTGTGAATAGTTACGTACAAAAGGGTGGGGAATAACTCCTACACTGTTGCTATGTCAATGCCATTTTTCACACCCGGCGACCACCCTGGTGCCAGCTTTGCTGAGTTGCTGAAACGTGTTGGTATAGACCCGTTTCAAAAACATCTCACCGAATCAACCGCCCAAGTTCATCTTCCCCATGCAACAACGTGCGTTGCTCTGCGGTACGCCGACGGAGTAGTCATGGCAGGCGATCGTCGCGCAACTTCCGGAAATGTCATTTCTCATCGATCAATGGAGAAAGTTGTTTCAGCCGACAAATTCAGTGGGGTAGCAATTGCTGGTACTGCTGGACCAGCAATGGAAATGATCAAACTTTTCCAGCTTCAACTTGAGCACTACGAGAAAGTTGAAGGGCAGCTGCTCTCACTTGAAGGTAAGGCAAATCAACTTTCAATGATGGTGCGTGGGAATCTTCCCGCTGCCATGCAAGGTCTTGTTGTTGTGCCAATATTTGCCGGCTATGACCTACAAAAAGGTTACGGACGTTTGTGGGACTACGACCCAACTGGCGGTCGATACGAAGAACGTGAATTCGTTGCAACCGGATCGGGGAGCGTGCATGCGGGCGCAGTTATTAAAGTTGGTTGGAGAACATCCATGCCGCAAGAGGCCGCAGTTCGACTCGCACTGAAATCTCTATGGGAAGCAGCCGATTCCGACTCAGCTACCGGAGGCCCCGATACGTTGCGTGGAATTTATCCCATCGTTGCATCTATCTCTGCTAGAGGCTGGGAACGCATTGAAGATGCAACGTTGTCTCACTTTGTAGACGAGCTCGTTGCCGAATACCACGAACGAAATCAGGAGGTGTGAAATGAGCATGCCGTTTTACGTAGCTCCAGAGCAAATTATGAAAGACCGTGCCGATTACGCACGTAAAGGAATTGCTCGCGGTAGGGCACTTATTGCAATTCAATATTCCGCAGGCATCGCCATTGTCGCCGAAAATCCTTCAAACACTTTGCGTAAAATCAGCGAAATATATGACCGCATCGCTTTCGCAGGTGTAGGAAAATATAACGAGTTCGACCAGCTACGTGTATCTGGTGTCAGAGCAGCCGATCTTAAGGGTTACCAATACTCACGTATCGATGTAGATGCTCGAAGCTTGGCAAACCAATACGCACAAATTCTCGGCCAAATCTTTACCCACGAAATGAAACCTCTCGAAGTTGAGATTCTCGTCGCCGAAGTGGCAGACATAGCAGACAACGATCAGCTGTTTCATATTTTTTATGATGGCACAGTCCTAGACGAGCGTCGTTTTTGTGTGTTGGGTGGCGATTCCGATGCCATTTACGCCCGGATGAAAGAGTCGTCTCTTCTCACCAAACTCGACACCGCTCAGCTCTCCGATGTCGTACAGTTGTGCCGAAGCGCGCTTTCTGGTCCCGACAGGCAACTAGCAGTTGAAGAATGTGAAATTGCAATTCTTCATCGCTCAGGCGACCGACGCGCTTTCACGCGTTTAGACGATGCTGAAGTTAACGCACTCATACAGGGTTAAATGTAGTCGTGCAAGATTTCTCTCGGCGTATTTATGGGCTAGAGAACGAATACGGAATCATGTGCACATTGAAGGGGCAGCGCCGGCTGAGCCCCGATGAAGTAGCGCGATACCTATTTCGCAAGGTGGTCACCTGGGGGAGAAGTTCGAATGTATTTCTTCCCAATGGCTCACGTCTGTATCTCGACGTAGGTTCGCATCCCGAATATGCAACTGCCGAGTGCGATTCTCTATTCGATGTCGTTGCTCAAGACAAAGCAGGCGAATACATTCTGAATGACTTACGCATTGCTGCTGAAGAGCGTTTGGCCGATGAAGGTATCCGCGGAGAAATTCATATTTATAAAAATAACACCGACAGTGCTGGCAACTCATATGGCTGCCATGAGAACTACCTCACGTCACGAACAGACGATCAAACTCGACTATCTGATGTTGTCATTCCGTTCCTCATCACCAGACAAATATTTTGTGGAGCCGGCAAGTTACTGATGACTGCAAAAGGCCCGCTTTTCACTATTGCGCAGCGAGCCGAACACATATGGGAAACAGCCAGTTCCGCAACTACGAGAAGTCGGCCAATCATTAATACCCGAGATGAGCCGCATGCAGACGCAGAGCATTTCCGGCGACTACACGTCATCGTGGGTGACTCAAATATGAGTCAATATGCGACATTTCTAAAGGTTGGCTCTATGGCGTGCGTTCTACGTATGTTCGAGAACCCCGAAGTTGATTTCAGAGACCTCACGCTAGAAAGTCCCGTGAGAGCAATTCGTGAAATTAGCCACGACATCACTTGCAAGAAAAAAGTGAAACTTAAAAACGGTAAAGAGATGAGCGCCCTCGATATTCAACGTATTTACCTCGATAAAGCTCTCGCCTATAGCGAGAATTTCGGCTTTAACGATGAAGAAACACGAGCACTGCAAATGTGGGAGCACTGCGTTTCCACCATTGAAAGCGACCCTCTAAAATTAGAAACTGAAGTTGATTGGGTAGCGAAATATCACCTCATGGTCAGATACTCGGAGAAACACCAGATCTCGCTAGGTGATCCCCGTTGCCACCTCATTGATTTGCAATATCACGACATCGACCCTGCGCGAGGCATTTATTATCGTTTACAAGAAAAGCAGTTGATGAAGACACTATGTTCTGACGATGACATCACAGCAGCTACGAAGTCAGCACCAACAACAACGCGAGCACATCTCCGTTCTCAATTCATCGTGGCGGCGCAGGCGAAAAAGCGCGATTACACGGTCGATTGGGTACATCTCAAGTTGAATGACCAGTCTCAAAGGACTGTACTTTGTAAGAATCCATTCAAAAATATCGATGATCGAGTCCAGAAATTGATCGATTCTTTGTAAAGGATCTCGTTCATTTGGGCTTCTTTGCTTCTACAATCGTGGTGTGCCAGAAGATGTAGACGTCGTGCCAACAGCAGATGCCGTTCCTTCGTCGAAAGATTCATTCAAAGCAATCCGTGATTGGGTCATTGTTCTTGTCGTGGCCCTTGTCGTTGCCCTCGGCATTAGAACTTACGTCCTTCAGCAGTTCTACATATCGGGACCCTCTATGGAAACAACGCTTTTCCAACCGAACAGGGTTTTGGTGAACAAGCTGTCATATCACCTTCATGGTGTACACAGGGGAGACGTCGTCGTGTTTGATCGTGTTACCTCAAATGGTGCCTCGATTCAACATGATGATCTCATCAAGCGCGTTATAGGTCTTCCAGGAGAGAAAATTTCAATTCAAAAGTGCGTGGTTTACGTCAACAAAGTTGCGCTGAAAGAGCCTTACTTAGATATCAGAGATACCGAGCAGGAAAACTTAAACGACCGTTGTCGACAACCTGAAATGACAGAACTTGTTGTACCGGCGAAACAAGTCTTTGTTCTCGGCGACAACCGGCCCCAATCAATGGACAGCAGAATGTTTGGTCCTGTCGATAAAGACAGAATAGTTGGACGCGCCTTTGTTATTCTTTGGCCTATCAGTCGATGGCGCTGGCTCTAAATCTCTTGGGTAGAGTCGAGTTCGTAGAACCGATCAGGCCAGTCGCTATAGATTCCATCGATATTCATTTGAGCCATTTCACGTATGTTGCGTCCGAATTGGCAATCCCACGCAAAGCATTGCCTATTGAATCGATGGAAGAGGGCAACTAATCCGCCATTCCAATCGCGATGGTGCATATTCATTACGTCAATTTCGGATTCACGCATACGGGCTGCGTGCATCTCTGGTCCTTTCACTAATTTTGATAAGCGAACTGACGACACCAGAGAGATGCCTTGCGACCCATTTCTGACCTTCTCTAGTAAATCAAGTGTTGGATGGCATAAATATATGAATGGTGCTTGGTCTCCATGAACTTTGCGCACAACCTTGATGACTTCTTCGAAGCCATCATCGTCTTTAATGTCGAGAGAGATAGAAACTCCCCGTGGCGCAAGACGAAGAAGGTCTTCTAGAGAAGGCATATGTTCAGGTAATTGCTCGCGCAGATAGTTGCCAATTGGTCTCTTGAAAATTCTTTCTTGCACCACACCGTCGTGATCGAGTATTGGTATCCCATCTTTGGAGAGCCAGACGTCCGATTCGATCCCCGTAGCTCCAAGTCGTAAGGCCAACTGGAATGCTTCAATGGTATTTTCTCTGACATACGCCTTGGCCCCACGGTGCGCAAAGGCGATATAGCTCAGCTCACGGTTAGCCGGCTGTATTTGCTCCATAAAGCCATGATAATGACGTTGAGTGCTCTTCTAGTTCATAGACTTTACTCGTGTTCAATCTGTCCGGCAGCGAAGTGGTCTTTTTGCTTCTCATTGGTCTCGTCGTATTAGGACCCGAGAAACTGCCCGACGCAATGCGTAAATTCGGTCGTCTGTACCAGGAAATAAAAAATATTGCTTCTGGAGTACAACGTGATTTACGCACTGGGTTCGATGACCCATTGCAAGAAATCAAGAAAACAGCTGAAGAAGCAAAGAAGATCTTTTTGGGTAAAGACGAAGATGACCCTGCCCCCGTTGCCGAGCCAACTTTCATTCCCTATGAAGACAATGAGCAACCTTCCGGAGATCAGGAACCATGAGGTTGTTTCGTAGATCCATTGGCGTTCGCTCCGCCACCGATGAAATTACGATGACGCAACATCTAGCTGAATTGAGATTTCGCATCATTCGTGCGCTGTTAGCTGTAGTCATTGGTGCTTTGGTCATTTTGACTTTCTATGACCCGGTTTTACGTTTCCTGACCCAGCCATATCGCGATCTGTGCGTCGCCCGACCCGACTTTCACTGCAACGGCACTCTCTACGGGTTGGGCCCCTTAGACGGCATTTCAGCACGCATGCGAATTGCCTCATACGGAGGTCTCATTGTTGCCCTTCCTGTCATCCTTTGGCAAATATGGAGATTCACTGCACCAGCGCTCCACAAACGCGAAAAGCAATATGCAACGGGCTTCATCATCTCAAGTGTGGGGCTCTTCTCGTTAGGTGCCTACATTGCGTATTGGACACTAGATAAGGCACTGGAATTTCTCATCAGTTGGTCTGGAACAGATGTTTCACAGTCATACCAAATTACGAAGTATGTGAGCTTAGTAACGCTCATGGTTCTTGCATTCGGGGTCGGATTTCTGTTCCCAGTATTACTTGTTTTTATGCAACTTGTGAATGTCATCACTCCACAGTTGTTATTGAAGCAGTGGCGTTGGGCAGTCATGGCCATATTCCTCACAGCTGCAATCATCACCCCATCGGGCGACCCCATCAGCATGTTGGCACTCGCAATACCAATGACAATTCTCTATGCAATAGCCGTTGGCATCGGCTTTTTCATTCATTGGCGTCGAAAAAAAGCAAGTAATGAATAGTCCCTCATTTCAACCAGACTTATTCCAACAAAAAGCGATACAGGCCTTGAACGAAGGGGCTTCCGTTTTAGTAGCAGCCCCAACAGGTTCGGGAAAAACGTACATTGCCGAGCATGCAATTTCAGAAGCATTGAAGAAGGGAATGAAGTCGTTCTACACCGCGCCCATCAAAGCCCTCTCTAACCAGAAGTTTCATGACTTTCAAGAACTATATGGATCTGAGAATGTAGGGCTGCTCACTGGAGACACAAGCATTAACTCCGATGCGAAAATTTTAGTGATGACGACGGAAGTGCTGCGCAACATGATTTATGCATCATCACGCTCGCTAGAGAATCTTTCCGTTGTCATTCTCGACGAAGTTCATTTTCTTCAAGATCAATATCGGGGTCCTGTTTGGGAAGAGGTAATTATTCATCTCCCGCTCGAGGTAACCCTAGTTTGCTTGTCAGCAACTGTATCTAACGCGGTTGAAGTAAGTGAGTGGCTCACTACCGTTCGTGGTGACACCCGAGCAATAATTGAAACTAAGCGTCCGGTGAACCTCGAGCATCATCATATGGCTTTCGATAAGGCCACGGGCGACACGGTGATGTATCCAACGCTCGTTGAGAATCAAATGAATCCGCGCGCCAAAAAAGCTTTTGCGGTGCAAGATCATAAGCACGGTGATTCTTCCCGCAATAACAATCAAAACAAAAAGAGTCGTCATACTTCCGAGAGTCGATTCGGACCACCTAACCGCAACGAAGTAGTTGAAGCATTGGCAAATGCAAATATGTTGCCAGCTATATTTTTCATATTTAGCCGTAATCAATGCGACGACGCGGCGCGTGGAGTGCGGCGCAGTTCACTCTCTTTCGCAACCAAAAATGAATCTGAGCAGATCCGAAAAATTGCACAGGACCGCGCTCAGACTCTTTCTTCAGACGAGAAAAACGCTCTCGACTTCGAAGGATTTTTATCGTTGATTGCTACCGGCGTAGCTGCACATCACGCTGGCATGGTCCCGATTTTTAAAGAGATCGTTGAAGAAGCCTTCACTTTGGGCCTGTTGAAAGTTGTGTTTGCTACTGAAACACTTGCTGTTGGCCTCAATATGCCTGCCCGCACTGTGGTGATTGACAAGCTCACTAGGTTTACCGGTGAGAACCATGTGCCTTTGAAGCCATCAGACTTCACACAACTAACAGGACGAGCAGGGCGCAGGGGCATAGACGACGTTGGACACGCGGTCACCTTGTGGAGTCCTTTTGTTGGCTTTGATGAAGTATGCCGTTTTGCGCTCAATAAAAGCTTCAATCTCACTTCAGCATTTCGCCCTACCTACAACATGACGGTCAACTTGGTCAATAGCCACTCAGAAGGAGAAGTTCGCCATCTCCTCAACCTCTCCTTTGCTCAGTACCAGGCAAATTCCGGTGTTGTAACGATGCAGGCAACTATTGAAAAGAAGAAAGACCAACTACACATTGAGGAAGACAAAGCTCAATCTCAATACGGAGATATTTGGAGTTATCGACGCATCCACGGAATTCAACGACAAAAAGGAGAGATGAAGCCTGCGAATGACTCCATACAAATATGGAACACTTTTCGGCCTGGTGACATCATCGCATTGAAGACTGATGAACAGATCAATGCACGTAGTAGTCCGTACCAAAAATTTATGGTTCTCGCCACATCTAATCGACGCAGAGGTATAAAAATCACAGCCGCCGATGCAGCACAGTCTGTACGTGGCATTCTTTATGAAGATCTCATCGGTGAACCGATCTTCATCAAACATATAGACCTCAACTCTGATTTCTCACAATGGAACCCAGGAGCATTACGCGAAGTCTCGCGGCTGATCAATGAGTGCAATTGGGTGTTTTCCCATCAAGATGAAGGACTCAATAGGCCAGGTGACGATGATGCTCTTCTCGCAGAGAATGTAGCAAACGACCCCTTGATCTCCATTTTGTTGAAGCATGCCGACGCAGCTGATCGTATTCGCAACGACATAGAACGCTTAGAACGACATCTCAAAAATGAAAAGCAATCAGTGGGAGCCACCTTTGACCGGGTATTAGAACTGTTGCGCAAAATGGAATACATCGAATCTTGGCGTTTGACAGCAAAGGGTTCTGTTCTCGCCGGGGTGTTTCATGAGAGCGACATCCTCATTGCAGAAGCGATTTCACAAGGTCTTTTCGATGGGCTTAAACCCGTCGACTTAGCAGCAGCTGTGTCATGTGTCGTTTATGAACGTCGTAATAGCGACCAAGATGATCTCCCTTATCCATCCAATAAGTGCAGGGAAGTTGTTGAACGTGTGGAAGATCTCAGCATGGAGATCCAAGACATACAAACTGCTAGTGGTCTGCCAGTCCACCGCTTTCCCGATCCCAATTTTGCGCAATGTGCTGCTCTGTGGGCTTCTGGAAAAAGTCTCACTACTGTTCTCGACACGGTTCCCGAAATGAGTCCGGGAGATTTTGTACGGACGATTCGCCAAATTGTCGACCTATTGCGCCAAATAGAACGGGTAGGTCTCGACCAAACACTCAGAGAGTCGGCCCGCATTGCTGGAGAAGCAATGTTTAGAGGAATAGTTGTCGGCAACGAGGCGCTCTAATGGTGATTTCAAAGAGTGAAGATTGGGGTGAGCATGTGCACGAGAAAGGCATTGTTTGCACTCGGCATGATCGCGAGGTTTTTTTAACTACAGCCTCTCCAATCAAAGGCGACATCGCGCGCACCGTTGGGAGCGTACTTCAGAAGCGATCTGAGGTCTCTCTACTTAAAAGCCGAGAGGAATGGCACCGCTTACCACTAGACATCATTCAAATTGATATACGCGGACATATTTTTCAAGCTGCTGCGCACATCCGCGTAGGGCACCTTTTGTGGGGCGAATGTTATCTTTTTTGCAATGTCGCCTATTTTAAAAGCTTTCGAGTTTTTGCCAAGTCGCATCCGAATGACGCAAAGGTCGAAGTTTTAACCATTAACCGCGAAATGAAACTTCGGCAACGTTTGCTCGCTCTCATGAGAGCACGCAAGGGGAGCCACTTACCTCATCCCCACCTCTGTAGTCGGCAAATTACAGATGAATATCTGCGTTTTCATCAATCCTTGCCCGTTTTTGTGGATGGGAAAAAACGAGGAACCACAGATGCATTGAGAATTTCTGTCATTGCAGATGCCATTAACATCTACATACCTAGCGATCCTAAGTAATTTCTTTCGAGGAGACCACGATGAACATTTCTGATATCGCGCAATTAAAGAGTGAAATAACACTGCGGGTAGATGAGTTATCTGAACAACTTTTGGATATCAGCCACGACATCCATGCACACCCAGAAACAAATTTTGAAGAAGTACATGCTCACCAATTGCTAACAGACGCCTTGAGTTCTCAATTCTCAACTTTGCAGCGCAGTGCCTACGGTTTGGAAACAGCTTTCGCAGCTCAATCAAGTGGCTCATCGGCGCCAGGATCCAGAAGGGTCGCTATTTTTTGTGAATACGACGCACTTCCAGAGATAGGTCACGCATGTGGGCACAACGTCATCGCAGCAGCAGGTCTTGGTGCGGCGCTCGCGTTGCAACCCTTTATGAAGGCTCTCCCCGGCGAACTTCTGGTATTTGGTACTCCGGCTGAAGAGGGTGGCGGCGGAAAAATTGCCATGGCACGCCAAGGAGCCTTCGATCATATTGATGCCGCCATGATGGTTCATCCTGCCGATTTTGATCTCACCAGTATTAAAGCCATCGCCATCCAGGAGTGCTGTGCACGATTTCATGGCAAAGCTGCACACGCCGCTGCGGCGCCTCATTTAGGGAATAACGCCCTCGACGCTGCGGTGCAGGCCTACAGTTCAATTGGTGCTTTACGGCAGCACATAAGGCCATCTGAGCGTATTCACGGCATTTTTACTCACGGAGGCGATAAGCCAAATATTGTTCCTCACTTCGCTGCTCAGCAATGGTACGTACGGTCCGATTCGCTCGACTCGCTACAACCATTAAAAGAACGTGTGGAGGCCTGCTTTCACGGTGCTGCTCTCAGTACTGGTTGCACTGTCGATGTCGAATGGGAGAATCATGCTTACGCCGACATGCGTGATTCAGAATCACTGTTGAATCTGTACTTACGTAATGCTGAACTTGTTGGTCGTTCACCGCAACGCCCAACAAGCGACTCTGCCGTTGTGGGGTCGACCGACATGGGAAACGTCAGTTACCTTGCGCCGTCGATCCATCCAATGATCCAAGTTGCCCCTCATGGAGTACCCATTCACACTCCGCGATTTGCTCAATATGCCCGCGCCGAGGAAGGCGACAGAGCGGTTATTGACGGAGCAAAGATACTGGCCCTCACAGCGCTCGATGCCTTATTGGACGACAGGGTAGGAGCGCAAACAGCAGCGGAGTTTGCCCGTATTGGTCCACCACCCGTCGGACTTATTTAGTTGATGATCCCTCAACCTGGCGCCCGCGACTTCTAACATGGGTCGTCGTGACGGTCTATGTACCCGAGGAGTTCACTCCCGCTGAATCTGACATCTTGAAACGGTATTTTACCAATCTCGATTCTCCTGTATTTGCTCTCGTTAATCTCCCAGAAGTGGTGAAGGGCGCACTTTTTGCTCGCTACAGCCGCAGCGCTAAAAGTCTGCGGAGGCTTTTTCTGGATGAATTCGTGAACGAACTAGACGTACAAGGCGACGCAACCCTCGATGCAACAATTGGCGTCGAACGTGCTGAAGACCTTTATGAA
>Ga0194055_10004037_pt1 | contig 11129 bp, 10 predicted proteins | sample SepL449m_MetaG_FD_155482 | JGI IMG/M metagenome (GOLD analysis project Ga0194055, IMG submission 155482) | Anoxic zone freshwater microbial communities from boreal shield lake in IISD Experimental Lakes Area, Ontario, Canada - Sep2016-L442-9m | ecosystem: Environmental > Aquatic > Freshwater >... | reverse complement strand
GGGGCGGCCGCGGCCGGAGCGGGAGCCGGGTTCACTACCGGAGTGGTCGCGGCGGCAGCCGGCGCGATCGCGACTGCCGGGGTGCTGTCGACGACCGGGGCGGGGTCGGCTTTGGCCGGTGCGCTCGCCACAGGCGTGGAGTCGTGGATCCGGGCCGGGGCGACCGCCGCGGCCGGCAACGGCGAATTTCCTGCGGGGGCGGTCGACTCCAGCGCCGACTTCGGGGCAGCCGGCGTGGTGGGCACGTCGATCTTGGTCAGGTCGGGGACGTTCAGATCGGGAGTGACGTCCGGCGTCGTGACGACGGCGGCCCGGCCGCGGTGCGCGGGTCCGGACGTCGAGTCGCCGGCGCCGCCGGCCGCAGCACCGCGGGTGGCGCGAGTGCTGGGTGCATCGGCGGTGGAGTCGTTGCCGGCCTTAGCCGAGGAACTCGACGTCCCCGCCGAATCATTGGCCCCGCTGCCGGTGTCGGCAAAGGCGACCGCAGTCCCGCCGACCATGGCCGCGCCCATGCCGAGCGTGACGGCACCGACTCCCAACCAGGCGTAGGGCTGCTTGCGGCGGCGGTTGGCCCGGTTGCGAGCGGCTTGAGACATGGAGTCAACCCCTTGAAAGTGGATTAGCTTAAGTTTTCCTGAGACTGTGTATCACACTCTACCTAAGCGGGGGTACCGCGGATTTGCGACCGCTTCGGGCCATCCCGTTTAAGCGTGTGGCGAACACGCAGCAAAGCTGCAGGAGCCGACGGGAAGACGTTCGCTGGCAGCGCAATGGACGCACGCTTGCATCACTGACTGTTGCTCATGGTCGACCCTTGCGGTCGCGGTCCCGGCTGGGCTGCACCCGTTTGGGTTCGCCCGGCATCTTCGGATAGCTCGGAGGATAGGGGAGGTCCCCCAACCCCCGGTCAGCATCGGCGGCGGCTATCTCCAAAAGTGGCCCGATGGACTGGTGCCTGGAATCCATGTTGGCCATCGGGTCCTCGCGGCGCGCGAGGAGGTCCGGCACGGTCGCGATGGTGTAGTCGTCGGGCGTCGCCGCCTCGGCCAGTTCGGACCACGTCAGCGGCGTGGACACCGTCGCGATCGGCGTGGGCCGGACGGAATAGGCGGCGGCGAAGGTCCGGTCGCGGGCGTTCTGGTTGTAGTCGATGAACAACCGCTCGCCGCGTTCCTCCTTCCACCACGACGTGGTGACCAGATCGGGCGCCCGGCGTTCCACCTCCCGCGCCAGCGCGATGCCGGCACGGCGCACGGCCGTGAAATCCCAGTCGGTCCGGATCCGGAGAAATACGTGCACGCCGCGCCCGCCAGAGGTCTTCGGGTAGCCGACCAGGCCGAGTTCGTCGAGCAGGGGCTTGAGGACGTCGACGGCGACGCGGCGTGCCTCGGCGAATCCGGTGCCCGGCTGCGGGTCGAGATCGATCCGCAGCTCGTCGGGATGGTCGGTATCCGGGCAGCGAATCTGCCAGGGGTGCAACGTGATTGCGCCCATCTGCGCCGCCCAGATGATGGCGGATGGATGGGTGACCATCAACGCGTCGGCGGTGCGGCCGGACGGGAAGGTGACCCGGCAGGTCTTCAGATAGTCGGGGTGTTTGTCGGGCACCCGCTTCTGGTAGATCTGCTCGCCGTCGATGCCGTCCGGGAAGCGCTGCAGATGAGTCGGCCGGTCCCGCAGCGAGGTCAACATCGGGCACGCGACCGCGCGGTAGTAGTCGATCAGCGCACCCTTGGTGCCCTGTGATCCCAGGCGCGGGAAGAAGACCTTGTCGCGGTTGGTGATTCGGACGGCAACGCCGTCAACGTCGATCTCCTGGGCTGCCGTGGCCACGCTTCGACGGTACGCGGGTGAGAATGGAACGGTGCACCTGCCCGTGATGCCTCCGGTGTCGCCCATGCTGGCGAAGTCGGTCACGGCCATCCCCGCTGACGCCAGCTATGAACCGAAGTGGGACGGCTTGCTTCACTGAATTTGTCAAGGCACCTACCAGGCGGCGTTGTCTGTGGCCCACCTCCGCGGCCAGATCGGCGACACCCGCACCCGGGGCATACACCCACGACCCTTTGTAGGTATCGGTCAACACCGTCGTGACTAGTGACCTGCGTGGATAACCCGGTCAGGTCGGCCAGCTCACGCAACAATCCCATCCCGGCATGCGACACCGCTCCGTGAACCGTCGGCCGATACTTTCACCGGCCGCGTTGTAGCGATATTCCGCACGTGTGAATTGCCTTCCCGTCAGGATGGTGGAGACGTCGAGAAATCCAATTCCCTGCAGGACAGGCGATTTCGCGTGTCTGCTTCTCGCGCCACCCACAACGTCGGGCTAGGTGGTGGCCAGGTCCGCCTCTGCGTCCCGGTTGAGGTCGACGTAGGCCTTGTCGCTGACGTCGAACGCGACGCTCTGGATAGTCCCGCCGGTGAAGTGTCCCGGGTTCTTGTACTGCTGAGAGACGTTGTCGCCGCTGTCGTAGCCCACACACAGGCCGTCACCGGCCAGGGTGAACTTGCCGATCTGGGCGCGCATCGGACCTTCGGCCACCGGCTTGCCGTCGACGTAGAGGATGGTCTTGCCCAGGGATTCGCCGTGTTCGCCGGCCTTCTCGCGTTTGAACTCCATGCCCAGGGTGTGCTTGCCGGGCGATAGCGGTGGGGAGACGAAGTCCTGTTCGGGTTTGATGCCCAGGAAGTTGTAGACGTAGTGCAGCCGGCCGTCCTTGATGAACAGGGTGTGTCCGCCGAACCGGGATCCGTGGGCGAAGATCACCCCGTCGGCGTCGGTCTGCAGGTCCATGCTGGCGGCGATCTTGTAGGACTTGCCGCGGATGTTGACCGCCGCCGCTTCGGGCACCGGGGCGGTGTCGGGGTAGTACAGGTAGCGGTCGCGTGGCGGCTCGGCGTGGGGACGCGGGGTGCCGAACAACTGTTCAGCCGCCGAGCGGTCGTCGAGGGGCAGCACAAAGTTGTTCTTAGCCTCCTCATTCCAGGCGTCGATGAGCTCCTTGAGTTTGTCGGGATGCTGGTCGGCGACGTTGGTGGACTCCGAACGGTCCTCGTCGACGTGGTAGAGCTCCCAGCGATCGGCATCGAAATGGCCTTTGTTGCTCAACGGCGCGTGCAGGGCGGCGGCTTTCCAGCCGTCCTGCCAAATGCCGCGGGTTCCGAGCATGGCGTAGTACTGGCGCTTACGCGTGGTGGGGGCTTTCGGGTCCTCGAAGCTGTAGCGCATCGACACCCCGTTGAGCGGGTACTGCTTGATGCCCCGGAATTCCTTGGGCATCTCTTCATGTTCTCCGACAGGTCGTCGGGATAGCCGTTGAAGAACTTGTTCTCATTGACCGATCCGTTGGGCGACCCCTCACCGGAGGCGCCGTTGTCGGCGCAGGTGATGATGATCGTGTTCTCCAACTGCCCGGTCTGCTCCAGGTAGTCGACGATCCGCCCGACCTGGGCGTCGGCATGCTCGGAGAACCCGGCATAAACCTCAGCCATCCGGGAGAACAGTTTCTTCTCGTCGGCATTGAGCGAATTCCACGGGCGCACACCGTCAGCTGGCACCGAAACGTCCTCGGGCAGCGGGTTGATTGGTGTCAGCTTGGTGCCCTCGGGCAGCACACCCTTGGCGATCATCCGGGGCAGCACCCACTCGCGGTAGGCCTCATAGCCATCGTCGAACTTGCCCTTGTACTTGTCGATGTAGTCCTGTGGGACCTGATGCGGGGCGTGGGTGGCACCCGGGCAGAACCACATGTACCAGGGCTTGGACGGGTTGGCAGACTTCTGGTCACGCAGCATCCGGATGGCCTGGTCGGCCAGGTCTTTGGACAGGTGATATCCCTCTTCGGGGCTGGAGGGCTGTTCGATGAACCGGTTGTCCTCCACCAGGTCGGGATACCACTGGCTGGTCTCCCCGCCGAGGAATCCGTAGAACCGGTCGAAGCCCTTCTGCAGCGGCCACTCCGACTTGCTGCCCCCGCTGGAAAGGTCTTCTTCGGGCACATTGTGGTTCTTGCCCAGCCAGAAGGTGCTGAAGCCGTTGTCCTGCAGCACCTGACCGATGGTGGCGCACTGCGCGGGAAGCCGCGTAGCCATCCCCGGAAAACCGTTGGAGCCCTCGGTGATCCCCGGAACGGTTCACGTGAGGGTTGCGTCCGGTCAGGAGGCTCGACCGGGTCGGTGAGCACATCGCCGCGGTGTGCCACTGGGTGTACAACAGCCCGTTGTCGGCCATCCGCTGCAGGACCGGCATGTTGATGCGCCCGCCATACGGCGACCAGGCGGCCAGCCCCACATCGTCGTAAAGAACGACCAGGATGTTCGGCGCACCATCGGGCGCCTTCTTCAGCTCGAACGGCTTCCAATCCGGCGTGGAGTCACGCACATCCAGTTCGACCTTGCCGTCGAATCCCTCATTGATGCCGGTCCCATAGCCTGGTGGGCCGTCAGGGCACCACCCGCACCATCGACATACGCGCGGGCCTGGTCGGCGATGAGGAATTCCTGGCGTGGGAACCGAACAGCCATTTCGCATTCCGGTTCAACGCGTGTTCGACCAAGGCGATCGCAGCGTTCGCCGAGGATTACCGGGTGGTCGCGACCCCGGGCAGCTCACGGCTGACCTGGACGATGGCGCAGAAACCACATCAAACGTTCTGCGAAAAATCCGCTTAGCGGTCGGTGTGTCGGTGCAGGCCGGGTACGAGGTCGTACAGGTCGGCGAACATTGGTTGCTCAAGTTGGCCGTAAGTGCATGACCTCGGATCACGGTCCGGGCGCCACCGGCTGAATTGGGCAGTGTGGCGGAAGCGCTCGCCTTCCATGTGGTCGTAGCGGACCTCGACCACCCGCTCAGGTCGAACCGGGACGAAGGAGAGGTCCTTTCCGGCGTTCCAGCGTGAATGCTCACTGACTCCGCTGCCGCTCTGGTCAGCCCACTGCCAGGGGTGTCCGTCGAATCCGGTTGCCAGGAGCTGCAATTCGGCGAAAAGTTCATGTCGTCTTGCCATCGGGAAGGCACCGATCACCCCGACCGAAGCCAGGGTGCCGTCAGCGCGGTAAAGACCCAGCAACACAGATCCGACGGCGGATGCGCTGGACTTGTGCAGCCGATAGCCGGCCACCACGCAATCAGCGGTGCGCTGATGCTTGATCTTGAACATCGCCCGCTTATCGGGCAGGTAGGGCACGGTCAGCGGTTTGGCGATCACCCCGTCGAACCCGGCGCCCTCCAGCTCATCGAACCACCGCTGCGCGGTCCACAGATCGGAAGTGGCCGGGGTGACGTGAAACGACGGACCGCACCCCGTCAATGCCTCGACCAGCGCTTCGCGGCGGGCTGAGAATGGTTCACCGGTGTAGTCGCGATCGCCGAGTGCCAACAGGTCGAAGGCGATGAACGACGCCGGTGTGGCGGCGGCGAGCATCCGCACCCGGGAGTCGGCGGGGTGGATTCGCTGCTGCAGCGCTTCGAAGTCGAGCCGGCCCTCGGTGACGATGACGATCTCCCCGTCGATCACACACCGCGGCGGCAACTCGCTCCTGGCCGCCACCACGAGTTCAGGGAAGTAACGGGTCAGCGGCCGCTCGTTGCGGCTGCCGAACTCCACCTCATCGCCGTCACGGAAACCAATTGACCGAAAGCCATCCCACTTGGGTTCATAACAGGCGCTGCCGGGGATCGTCGCCACCGACTTGGCGAGCATCGGCGCCACGGGTGGCATCACCGGCAAATCCACTAGGTCATTGTGCCGTCTGCCGCGGGTCGGTGCTGTCGGCTACGGGCAGCCGCGCACGCGCCTGGTCTGCTCGGATTCTCAAGTGTTTGAGACCCTCCTCCAGGGCGGCGACCTCACCAAGCCAGCCCTTGTCCTTCGCCTCGGCAAGCCGATCGTCGGCGTTCTGCGTCATCTCCTCGATCCGACGATCAGCCTCGACGACGTGGTGCCGGGGCTCAATCGTCGCGGGAATCAAGAGTAATTGCGAGAACACCGTTAACGAAAATCTTTGTCGCGTTTGACGTTTTACCGGCAGCTCGTGCCAGACTCGCCCCATGACGACCACGTACACCTCAACCACCCAACCGCCTAGCCTTTTCCACCAGCTGTGGAAGTCGTCGGTGCTCTCCGGGGTTATCGCCGTGGCACTGGGCGCACTCGTCCTGCTGTGGCCGGGCAAGACCCTGCTGGTGGCGGCTTTCCTGTTCGGCGCCTACCTGCTGGTCTCCGGCATTTCGCAGGTCTTCTTCGCCTTCGGACTGCACGCGTCCGCCGGCAGCCGAATTCTGCTGTTCATCAGCGGCGCAGCATCGTTGATCCTGGGGATCATGGCCTTCCGCCACTTCGGCAGTGAGCCGGGAACAGCCCTGCTGCTGCTGGCCATCTGGATCGGTATCGGATTCATCTTCCGGGGCGTCGCCACCACGGCCACGGCGATCAGCGAACTGAGCGGAACACCCGGTCGCGGCTCGAGCATCTTCTTCGGCCTCGTCACCATCCTGGCCGGCGTCGTGACGCTGGCCTATCCGTTCGACTCACTGGCGACCCTGACCCTGGTCGTCGGCATCTGGCTGATCGTGATCGGCGTGTTCGAGATCGTCGCCGGCCTGCAGCTTCGCCACACCGGGCATGAGGTCCGCAAGACGGTCGACCAGGTGCTGGGCGCCCACTAGACCCCACTCGATCTCAGGCGCGGACCGCCGGCTGCAGTGCAGCCGACGGTCCGCGCTCCTATTTGGGCTGCTGTGTCGTGCATTCTGTCGAGGTGGTGAACGCAGCGGAGATTCCGGCCGGCCGGTTCGCGCCGAGCCCGTCCGCCGATCTGCACATCGGCAACCTGCGCACCGCGGTACTGGCATGGCTGTTCGCCCGATCCACCCGACGGCGGTTCCTGATCCGGGTCGAGGACCTCGACGACCGCACGCACGACGACATCGCCGCCCGGCAGTTGTCGGACCTCGCCGCCATCGGGATCACCTGGGATGAAGAACCGCAGTGGCAGACCGCGCACCCGCAACGCTTCGACGCGGTGATCGACGAACTCGCCGGACGCGGCCTGCTGTACGAATGCTATTGCAGCAGAAAGGACATCCTGAACGCCCCGCGTGCCCCGCACGCTCCCGAGGGCGCCTATCCAGGCACCTGCCGGAACCTGTCCGATGCCCAGCGAGCAGAGCGCCGGGAGAGCGGCCGGCCGCCGGCGCTACGACTGCGCACCGATGCCGGCGAGTACACCGTCACCGACCTGATCCACGGTCGTTTCACCGGCGCCGTCGACGATTTCGTACTGCGCCGCGGCGACGGGGTGCCGGCCTACAACCTCGCCGTCGTGGTGGACGACGCGCACTCCGGCGTCGATCAGGTGGTGCGCGGTGACGACCTGCTGGCGTCCTCGCCGCGGCAGGCTTATCTCGCGCACCTGCTGGGCTATCCCGAGCCGACGTACGCCCACGTTCCGCTGGCGCTCAACGCCGAGGGCAAGCGACTGGCAAAGCGCGACGGCGCGGTCACCCTCACCGAACTGGGTGTGCCCCGGGCATGGGCGCTGCTCACCGATTCCCTCGGCAAGCCGGGTGCGGATCTGGCAGAGCTGCTCGACGAGTTCGACCCGGCGCAGCTGCCCCGCGAGCCGTGGACGTTCTACGCCATCTGATCGGCGGTCATGTCCTCCAGGGCAATGCCTTTGGTCTCATGCACCCAGATCCAGACGAAGACGAAGGACAGGATCGCGCACAGCGCATAGAAGCCGTAGGCCAGACCCAGCATCCCGCGAACCTGCGGGAACGACCAGGTGATGAAGAAGTTCGCCGCCCACTGCGCAGCCGCAGCCAGACCCAGCGCGGCGGCGCGAATCCGATTGGGGAACATCTCCCCCAACAGCACCCACACCACCGGACCCCACGACATGCCGAACGCCACCACGAACAGGTTGGCCGCGACCAGTGCGATCGGGCCGGCTGCGCCGCTCAGATGCGGATTGCCGTCGATCTGAGGGGCGGTGCCGAAGATGAACGCCATCGTCGCGAGAGTGACAGCCATTCCGGCAGAACCGACGAGCAGCAGGGGTTTACGGCCGACCCTGTCGATGAGCGCGATGGCGATCAACGTGGTGGCGATGTTCACGATCGACGTGATGACGGTGATCAGGAACGCCTTGCTCTCGTCGAAACCGACCGCCTCCCACAGCACGTTGGAGTAGTAGAAGATCACGTTGATGCCGACGAACTGCTGGAAGACCGACAGTCCCAGGCCCACCCACACGATGCCGTAGACCCCGCCGGTCGGCTTACGCAGATCACGCCAGGACGGCTTCGCCTCGCCGGACAGCGTGCTCTGAATCCGGTCGATGGTGATGTCGAGGTTCTTCTCTCCCAGGAGCATGGTCAGCACCTTGCGCGCTTCCGGAATGCGATGCCGCGCAATGAGATAGCGGGGAGACTCCGGGATGGTGAAGGTCAACAGCCCGTAGATGACAGCCGGGACGGCCATCATCAGGAACATCCACCGCCACGCCTCCAGGCCGAACCAGAGCGGTTTACCGGCACCGCCGGCGAGATGGGCGAGCAGGTAGTCGATCGCCAGCGATACGAAGATGCCGCTGACGATGGCGAGTTGCTGCAGCGAGCCCAGCCGGCCCCGGATCCGCGCCGGTGACGTCTCGGCGATGTAGGCCGGGGCGATCACCGAGGCGACGCCGACGCCGATTCCCCCGACGATGCGGAACAGCACGATCACCCAGACACTGCCCGCCAAAGCGGTTCCGATAGCGCTGATGAAGAACAGCACGGCGGCGATCTTCATCACCGAGATGCGTCCGATCCGGTCGGCCAGCCGGCCCGCGGTCATCGCTCCGGCCGCGGCACCCAGCAGTGCGGACGCGACGGCGGTGCCCAATGATGCGCTGTTGACCTGGAAATGACTCTCGATCGACGCGACAGCGCCGTTGATCACCGCGCTGTCGTACCCGAAGAGCAGGCCGCCGAGTGCGGCCACCGAGGCGATGCGCACCGCGCCGCGACCGGTGCCGGCGTCGTCGTCGTCGAACACCGAGGGTGTATCGGTGGTGGGTCCCTGACCGGCCATATGGCGTCCTCTCCCCCGAGATCACCGGGAAAAAACTCACCATCGCATATCTTCGGACTCCAGATAGCCATAGCCGGTAGATGACTTACCAACCAGCCTGATCCGAACTGTTGGCGGCTCTTCCTGGCGCGGCTACCGTCCGCCTGATGCGAGCCCTGCGACGTGCCGTCCTGCTGGCGGCAATGCTGGTGGTCGCGATGCTGCTCGACCGGGTGCTCAACCCGATTCAGGCCGGATCCAACTCCAGCTGCCCCCAGGGGGAATCGTATTCCTGCAGCAGTTCCAGGAACGGCACCGAGTCGAAGCACTCCGGACCGAGCACGCCGACACCACTCCAGGTGCCGTTTGCCAAAAGTTCCAGCGCGACAACCGGATTCACCGCCGTCTGCCAGACGACGCACTGGTGTCCGTACTCGGCCATCGACCACTCGTTGTCCACCACGTGGTAGAGGTAGGTCGAGCGCGGATTGCCATCTTTGCCCTTACCGGTCACCCACAGGCCCGCGCAGGTCTTGCCTTTCATCTGCGGGCCGAGCGTGGCCGGATTGGGCAGGCACGCTGCCACCACATCGCGCGGACTGACCCCGACGGGGCCCTTGTCGGAATTGACCGTGACCTTCTCGGTGCGGTCCAGGCCGAGCTTGTGCAGAGTCTTGAGAACGTCGATGAACTCATCGCCGAGGCCGTACTTGAACGTCACCCGCTTGCAATCGATCCAGCGCGGCATCAGCAGCACTTCCTCGTGCTCGACGTTGACGCACTCCACCGGGCCGATGCCGTCCGGGAAGTCGAAAACCTCCGGCTCGCTGAACGGTTCGGTGACGAACCAGCCGCGGTCCTTCTCCCAGATCACCGGTGGGTTCAGGCACTCCTCGATGGTGGTCCAGATCGAGAACGACGGGGCGAAGTCGTATCCCTGCACGGCGAGGTTGGCGCCGTCTCGCACGCCGAGTTCGTCGATCTCGCTGAACAGATGGTCGGCGGCGTAGCGCGCGAAGACGTTGGCCAGTCCGGGTTCCACCCCGAAGCCGACGAGGGCGAGCCGGCCCGCGTCGATCCATTTCGGCTCGGCATCGAACTGCTCGTCGCCCAGTTTCACGCCGGTCAGTTCGTAGGGCTTCTCGGGGTGCCGCTGCGACAGGCTCATCGCCATGTCCATGTAGTCGGCGCCACCGGCCAGGGCACCGTTGAAGATCGGCATGGTGAATCGCGGATCCACGGCGTTCATCACGTGTGTGATGCCATGCTGGCGAACGAGTTCGGCCACCGCCGCCTCAGAGCCGGCGTCGATCTGCGTCGCACTGAACCGGGGATCGACGGCGACAATCGCCTGCTGCGCCTTCGCCAGGTCGTAGTCGGCCACCACGATCTGCTCGAAGAAATCACGTCGCGCCGCAATGGCGCAGAATGCCGACCCGACGCCGCCGGCGCCCACCAGAAGAATCCTCACGGAAGGCAATCTATCCCGCCGACCGCAACGTGCGCGAGGTCAGATGGCAACGTCCAGAGCAGCCATCCCCCGCAGGGTGACATGCGGCTTGTAGACAGGTTCGCCGCACAGTGTCGCGTTGGGGAAGCGCCGGGTCACCTCCGAGAGGGCGACCGCGGCCTCCAGACGGGCCAGCGGTGCGCCGAGGCAGAAGTGCGGGCCGACCGCGAACGACAGGTGCCGGACCGACGGACGAGCGGGGTCGAAGGTGTCCGGCCGCTCGCACATCTGCGGGTCGCGATTCGCCGCGGCGAGCAGCAGCATCATGGTTTCCCCCTTGGGAACAGCGACCTCGCCGATGGTCATGTTGTCCCCAGCGACCCGGGCCGCCAGTTGCACCGGCGGGTCGTAGCGCAGCGCCTCCTCGACGATCGCCGACACATGTCCGGCGTCGTCGGAGAGCAGCTTCCAGGCCGATGGGTTGCGCAGCATGGCCAGCGCCGCGTTGGCGATCAGGTTCACCGTCGTCTCGTGTCCCGCGATCAGCAGCAGGTTGCAGGTGGCGACGATCTCGTCCTCGGTGAGTTGGTCGCCGGCCTCCTCGACGGCGGCCAGGCCCG
>Ga0194055_10004034_pt1 | contig 11135 bp, 6 predicted proteins | sample SepL449m_MetaG_FD_155482 | JGI IMG/M metagenome (GOLD analysis project Ga0194055, IMG submission 155482) | Anoxic zone freshwater microbial communities from boreal shield lake in IISD Experimental Lakes Area, Ontario, Canada - Sep2016-L442-9m | ecosystem: Environmental > Aquatic > Freshwater >... | reverse complement strand
TCACGACGACGATCAACAACAGCGCAGGCGGCATCATCTGCGGCAACAACGGATCGGGAATCAATCTCGACGGTCTGGGCGCGCTGCACACGGCGACCATCGTCAACGGCGGCACGATCACCGGCAACGGCGTCACGGGCGACGGCGACGGCGTGGATGTGGACGGCCTCGTGAACATCACGAACACGGGCACGATCCGGTCGGTCAACGCATTCAGCGCGACGGTGGTGGCGAATAGCGAGGGCATCACCGTCGGTGGCGGCACGATTGTGAACTCAGGCACCATCGAGGGGCTCGTCACAGCGGGGAACACGAATGCCGTGGGCAAGGGAATCTCGCTGCTCGGCAACGACATCACGACCGGCCCGCTCGCCGGGACGCGCGAGGCCATTTATGGAAATGCGGTGATCACGAATCAGAACGGTGGCCTCATCCGCGGGGACAGCGATTCGGGCATCGTGGTGGGCGGCCCCGCGAGCGGCTTCACGGTGACCATCAACAACAACGCGGGCGCGACCATTCGCGGAGGTGCGACGCTCGCCGGCCTCGGCGGGACGAACGCGGCCATCCTCACCGGCGCGGATAACGACACGATCAATACGGCGGGGACGATTGACGGCTCGAGCAACGGCAGGGCCATCGCGATGGGCGCGGGCAACAACACGTTGAACATCACCGGCGGCACGATCACCGGGAGCATTGATGGCGGCACGGGCGGCACAAATGCGCTCACGATCAATCCCGGCGCGGGCAATGCGTTCAGCTACGGCGGAGCGATCACAAACTTCAACACGACCGCCGTGCAGGGCGGAAGGTTCAATCTCAGCGGCTCGATCAACAGCACCAGCGCCATCACCATCTCCAGCGGCGGCATCTTCAACTACACCGGCGCAGGCGCGCTAGGGAACAGCATCACCGTCAATGGCGGCGAGTTCAAAAACAACGGCGGCAACTTCACCGGCGCGCTCACGCTGACCTCCGGCACGGTGAGCGGCACGAACCTCTCCGGCGTCGCGCTCAGCATCGGCGCAGGCGTCACCCTTTCCCCCGGCAACAGCCCCGGCACCATGGCCACCGGCAGCCAGACCTGGGCCGGCGGCGGCAGCTACCTGTGGGAGATCAACCGCCTCGCCGCCGCCGGCGGCGCGCAGGGCAACGATCCCGGCTGGGACTTTGCGGACATCACCGGCACCCTCACCATCACTGCCAATGCAGGGAACAAATTTCACATCAATTTGGATTCCCTCGGCCTGCTCTCCTCATGGGACGGCGGCCATTACTATTCCTTCAATCTCGCCACGGCCTCCGGCGGCATCTTCGGCTTCGACGCCTCCGACTTTCTCATAGACACCAGCGCCTTCGCCGATCAGCACTATATCGGCGACGGATTCTTTAGCGTCTCGCAACACGGCAACACCCTGGAGCTTGATTTCACGCCCGTGCCCGAGCCCGCGACCATAGGTATCGGCATCGCGCTCATGGGCGTGGCGTTCATCCGCCGCCGCCGTGGCGCATGACTTGGACGTTCCCGCACTCTCAGGGTGCCAATAGCAGCAAGCAGGGGCGATCGCTACACGTCCGGCACCACCAACATAGCGGCAATGGACGTCAGCGGGGCGGCACCTGGCCGCCTGATTTCTCCGGAGCGGGAGACTGGGCGGCCTCTTGTGCGGCCTCTTGTGCCGCTTGGGCAGCCTTCGCCAACCTCTCGGCCCTGGCCGCCACAACGGCTTTCTCCGCTTCCAAATCCCTCGCCGCCTTGGCCGCCCTTAGTGCATTGGCTGATGCGGCAATTTCCTGATCCCCGCCTGCCTTGGTCGCGATCGTCTTTGCACGATCCAGCAATGTCTTTTCCTCAGGGAACATTTTCCAGTCCTGAGCGACGGCGAGAAATTCGGCGGCCTTCCCGCCTTCGCCCGCAGCGGTGAGGAAGATCGCGTGATAAAGCGCGACTTGCGGCCGCTGAAGTGCGTCGGCCGGAAGACTGCCAGTGACTGCGATTGCCTCTGCCATTTTCCCCCGCTGGTAGAGTGAAAGACCCCAGGTCATGGCGACGCTCGCATTGCCGGGATTTTCATTGAAGAGCCTTTCCGCCTCGCCATGCGGGTTGCCCGTCTCCGAGCGTGAGAGCAGCGAGTAAAACGCACGGTTATTGCGAAAGACGAGCGACTTCGAGTCAGCCTTCGCGAGTATCCCGGCGAGTGTCTGCAACCGAGATACGTCCCGGCTTTCGATTGAGATCGCCCACAGCGCATCCAGCACCCAGCGCGGGCAGTTCGGGGCAGCCACCATCGTCCACATGACCTCCTGCGCCTGCTGGGTCCAGCCCCAGCCGATCGCGAGGCGCACCATTCTCTCGAGACGCTCGCGCGAATCGTCACGACTGCGCGCCGCGGAGATGCCGTCCTTCCACTCCTGCGCAGATTCCCCGGCATCGCCCAACTTTTCCAGCGCCCGCGCGCGAAACGCCCTGCGCAGGTAATCCGACTCGCCCCACGAACGTTCGTCCACGAAATCCTTCAGCCGGTTCCATTCATGAGTCCGAATGTAAGTATCCGCCACCGCGACACAGGTTGGTGTTTCACTGACGACATCCGCCGGAAACGTTTGCAGCCACTCCGCGACAATCAACGAGAGGTCGTTCTGATTCATCCACATGAGGAGCAGGTACAGATCCTCGGGTTTTGCGAGCGAGGAGTCCCGGAGTTCCGTGAGGTAGCCGACCGATTCTCGGTCAACCATTGCCCGTAGGACAGCAAGCTTGGTGAGTTTGTCCCCAAATGTGGCGCCAGACTCGGCCACGAGGGCGTCGGCCAGTTCGCTGGCCCGAAACCAAGTTTTGCATTCGATTGCGTCTTGGAGCAGCACGCGCAAGGCCTTCAGCCTTTGGGTCGGCTTTTGGCTCAATTTGGTGAGTTCGCTGATCGCGGATGCCCGAATCTCGGGCTTGGCGGATTTCAGGTGCCCGGCTGCGATGGGAAAACGGTATCCGTCTTCATCGGGACTGAGACGTGACGCCTCCGTCCAATGCAGTTCGGCCCCGGCCGCATCGCCCTTTGCCATTGCGAGCCCGGCTGCAGTGGCATGGTAAGAAGGGAGATTCCGTGCTTCGCCTTTGATCAGGGCGAGAATCCGCTCCGCGGCTGCGTTGTCCCCGGCCTTTAGTGAATCGTCCGCCCACGCAAGCATGTTCTCCACGTCGCCAGGCTGGAGCGAATCCAATACACTCCGCCAGCCCGCAGCGGCCTGCGCGGAGCCGGCCTTTTCGAGCGCGACGGCCACGATCCGCGTCGCCTCGATATTCGCCGGGTTTGCCCGGAGCACCCCCCTCACGCTCAGGATGGCATGCTCAATATCTCCCTGTGCGAGGAAATTTGCGGCCAGCCGAACCTGCCGATCTGCATTCCATCGCTGGTAGCGGCGTTTCGCCGTTGGCCAGCCGAAAAACATGGTCGTTCCGAGAACCAACACCGCCCACAGAACCCAGTGGTGGTACCATCTTTTGACCGCGTTCCGCTGGAGATTGGTGTGCAAGGGTGCGGAAGTGCTCATCGGAAATGGAATGGGATGTGTGGAATGAAGCGGCAGTTCGCTGCCGGGATGGTGGTCGGAAACATGATTAACCGGGTTATTATCCCGACGCATGTGACGATTATAAGGCTTGCGGGTTACAGTTGCGCAAACTGCGGCTATTTCGGTTGCCAGGGAAATCCACTTCATCTTCAACTCGAGCGCCAACAACAGTTCCTCTGTCCGTCTTGCCTGCTCGGGATGACAAACTCACATATCGAATCTCAAATCACCCCGGTGACCGGAGCAACCTCTGCTGCGGGATTTGCCGGGAGTGTGGTATTCGAACCGGAAAGACCGGTGGGCGCAACGTTTTCATCACCCGCCGCCGAGTTGTTACCCGCTCGACGCCGTGCCGATACGCGGCACCGGCTTCTCCACGCCACTGTAACGGTAGTCACGGAAACGTTACGACGCATTTCTTGTGAACACGCAACCCATGGGCCAAACGTCGGGGGACGGAAGAACTCCGTCAACTCTTACGCTGCGCACCAACCCCGGTCCGCGCACAGCGGAGATAAAAAACCGAAAAGCAACACACCACAAAACCCACAGCGCTCACCCGCTAAAGCCAAACACACATCCGCACATCCAGAAAAACCCATGAAGACCAAAAACATCCTCACCACAGCGATCCTTGCCGCAGCAGGCTTGGCGCTGTCCGCGACTTCTGCGCAAGCAGCGGTGCTTTCCTACAGCACCGGGGACCTCCTCCTCGGTGTCCGCCAGGGATCGGCCACCAACAACGTCCCTCTCGGCGGCATCAACAACGTTGATTTCGTCCTAAACATCGGCTCGTACACGCTGTACACGGCCGCCGGCAGTTTCACCTTGCCGCTCGGCAACATCGGCTCGGACCTTACGGCCATCTGGGGCAGCAGTTGGAATACCCGCAGCGACCTCTTCTGGAGCGTTGTCGGCACCGAAAACACGACCAAGACCAACACGATCTACAGCACCGCTCCGGAGAGTCCCTATGGCACATCGCCCGGCTCCCCCGCGCCGATCCAGACAAACAGCACGGTGTCACCCGTTGTGGGCAAGTTCAATGCCGCTGGCGCGGCGTATGCCATCAACGGGGCCTCGAGCACGGGCAGCGGCGGTGCGGCGACGAACGGGGCGGGCCTCAGGCAGTTGGCCAGCGATGCAAACAGTTGGGCTTCCTACAATGGAGGCCAGCAGGCGTTCTCCGGCAATGCTTGGAGCTACTTCACGCCTGCGAATGAAGGAAACTTCGGTTCCGGCACGGCCACCTCCGCGCTCGATCTCTATCAGATCATCCGCAGTGGCGCTCCGAATGCCGCACCCAACGGGGGCGCGATCACAGACCTCGGATACTTCGCCATCAACAACGCCGGTGATGTCACGTTCAACTCCGATTCCCCGGCGACTCCGGTTCCGGAGCCCACCGGCATCGCCGTCGGCGTTCTCGCCGGCCTCAGCGGTCTCGTTGCCCGCCGTCGCCAGCGTGCGACGGTTGCGTAATCAACCGGATCATTTCCAAGACAAACACACAACTCGCAGCACAAACACAATCCCATCAAATAACTCATGAAACTCAAAAACATCCTCATCGCAGGTGCGCTTGCACTTGCTTCCATCGGAACGGCATCCGCCGTCACGACAACGATCGTCATCACCGGCTCGAGCGCTTACCGCGTTCCTGTCGTCACTGCCATCCAGAACCTGATGTCGGGCTCCTCCGGCGGCACGACCGGCTTCACGGTCGGCTACACCGGCACCGCCACCACTCCGGAAGGCTCCAATGCCCAAATCTACAAGGGCACCATCGCGGGCAATGACGTCATCATCAAGACCTCGTGGAGCGGTTCGGCGGCTGGCATCCAGACCGTCGCAGCGACGTCCCCGACGAAAACCGTCGGTGTCTTCACGGACGGCGTGTCCACGGCGGCCTACCCCGGCACCAGCAGCATCACAGATCCCCGGAACGGTGTAAACCAAGTGCGCCCTGACGTGGCGATGGCCGACAATACCCAGTCGTCCACGCTGTTCAATGGCACCTTCAACGGTGTCACCTACGGCCAGTTGGTGACCGCGGCGTTTCCCGCCGTGGGCACCGCCTCGTTGAAAGTCGGCGTGGTTCCCTTCGTCTGGTGCGTGAGCAAGTCCGCTCCCGCCCAATTTGACAACATTACGCCGCAGGTGGCCCAATATATCTACACCTCAGTTGGCTATACCCTTGGCTCGTTCCTCACCGGTAACAGTGCCGATTCAGCCTATGCTGTCTATGGTGCAGGCCGCGACCCCGACTCCGGGACGCGTATCGTCACGTTTGCGGAAACCGGCATCGGTGCCACCGCCAATACTGGCATCAAGCAGTTCAAGATCAATGCTTCCGGCGGTGCGATCACGAGCATTGCCCTCACGGCGGCTACCACGATCAACGGCGTTGCCGTCCCTGCAGGCAGCAACGGGGAAGCCAGCGGCGGAACCCTTGCGGGCCTGATGAACAACACGGGCCCCCTCGCTGCGACACCTGGTAACGATCTCGTCTCAAACGGGTTCTTTGTGACCTACCTCGGTCAAGGTGCCGGCAATTCGGACAACCTCGTCGCCCCGGCCAGGATCATCAAGTACAACGGTGTTGCCTACAGCAGCCAGGCAGTTATCGAAGGTGCCTACACGTTTTGGGGATACGAGCGTATCTCCTACCGCAGCGGCACGACCGGTGTGGTGAAGACCGTCGCCGACAAGATCGCCGACCAGATCTACACCACGACAGCCACGATCAAGGAGACCGACATGGTCTGCACCCGCCAGATTGACGGCGGATTGGTCACGTCAACCCAGTTCTAAGACATCATACGAGTCTGAAAAACTAATCGAATCAACAGCCAGTGCGGGTGGCAGCACCCGCACTGGCTCTTTCGTTGACAGAGTTCTCCCCACAGATTTCCATTTGATCAGTGATTCACGGACGGATGAAAAAGACCCATCTCATCGCACTCGCAACCGCGGCAACCCTTCCTGTGCTCGCGTTTGTCGCCTACTGCCTCATGCCGGATGCAGCCCCGGATACGGCCTCGGGCACGATCGGGAACAGTGGCTCCCACAAGACGGCCGACGAATCCCAACGCAGCGCTGCCAGCGATGGATCGCGGAAGAGCCGCGCAGCCACGGAGACGGACTGGGTTCAGTCGTCCGGAGCACCCATGACCGAGAAGGACGAATTTCGCAGAACCCATCCACGTGAAGGAACCTGGCCGGGTGGAAGCGGACAGGGCCGTTCAGCGACGGGGAACGCGGTCAATGACGCGCCGCTCCCCGACAGCAAATCAGCCAACTCTGGCAGCATTTTTGAAATGGAACGCGCGCTGAAGGTAGGAGCGGGGCGTGCGGCATCACAGGGCATGACCTTGGGAACTTCTCGCTACGCGGTGCTTCCGGAAGGTGTCATCCCCGGCCTGCGAAAACCCGTCGCACTACAGAATGCCGCAGTCACGGATGTCATCCCACAAGACCAAGCTCTGATGCTGGGGCGGCTTCAGGACGATTTCATCGCGGCCGTCGGCGGGACGAATCAGAATCCGGCGGATCCAGAATATGCCCGGCGCTGGGTGCAGGCAACGAGCGACAGCGATGCGAAGTTTCGGCAAATGTTTGGCCAGACGGCATTCCTCGAGGCGCAGCAGCGCGCGAACCTCCAAGGACAGGGAGGTATGCCAATAGGCGGGAACTGAAGACCGTCTTTCATATTTTGCGTGACAGTGTGGTGCGGAGAGGATCGGGGAGGACGATGGTCGGGATAGAGCGGTTCAAGAAATAGTGTAGCCGTGTTCCCAGTTGCGAGTGCAGGAGCGCGGAGCGTCGGTGGAACGTGACCTCCGGGCACGCTTCTTCGGCGGGGCGCAAGCATTCCATCCGGGAAACGCGCCCGGGAGGTCGCGTTCCACCGGCGTTTCGCGCCGCTGAACTCTGAATCCGGACGGCGGCTATACTATTTTTGGAACGGCGCTGGAAGCTCCGATCGGATGAGAAAACGTGTGTCCACGATAAACAAAACAGCCCGGCAATTTCTTGCCGGGCTGTGAGGTGAAATCCTGCGGGAGCACCCGCGGACTGTCGCTTTGTGATGCGACGGACTACCGTGCGCCGCGGCGACGCTTCAGGCCGAACACGCCGAGGGAAGATGCCAGCAGAAATACCGAGGTGGGCTCCGGTACGGGGGACGGGCCGGGAGACCCAAAGCTGATCACACCGGAGTCATTAATCGTGAAATAGCCGATATTGGTGATCGCACCCGCGGTGGGTGCGGCAAACGGAGCGCCACTGCGGATGATCTGATAGAGATCGAGCGCGGAGGTGGCCGTGCCCGATCCAAAATTTGCTTCAGTGGCAGGCGAAAAGTAGCTCCAAGCGTTGCCGGAGAATGCCTGGCTACCCCCGTTGAACGATGACCAGCTGTTGTTGTCAGTGGTCAACTGGCGAAGACCTTTGGAATTCGTGGCGGCACCGCCGCTGCCAGTGGCAGAATCCCCGTTTAGCGCATACGCCGCGCCCGCTGCATCGAACTTGCCTGCAACAGGTGACTGCGTGCTGTTTGAGTTGATCGGCGCGGGGCTGCCGGGAGCGACGTGAAGAGTGAGTTCAGGAGCGGTGATGTAGAGCGTGTTACTCTTGGTGACACTCTCGGTACCGACAACGCTCCAGAAGAGGTCGGGACGGGTCTTCCAATTCGCGCCAAATACAGCAACGAGATCTGCTCCGATGGCACCGATCGCAAGAGGAGTGGCTGGCGACGCCCCAGTGGTGAAAAGGGTGTAAGAGCCAAGGTCGATCATGAAATCCTTTGTATCGGTACCGTTGCCGGCGCGAAAACCCGCGAGAAGGTCTCCGGTAGCATACGTGAGCGGACCGGCTGCTGCAGAGGTTGGGAACAGGGCCACAGATGCTGTAATCAAGAGAGCGGTGCAGAGGATGTTTTTCGGGTTTGAATGCATTTCGGTAGTTTTGGTTTGTTGACGAGGATTGAAACGCGAGCATGACGGCTCACTTCCGTCAGAGTGCCGTCCTTCAGCCAGACCCGCAATATCCGAGAGGTTACGTTTTGGTGACGCAATTCCGTTTCAAAGGCCGCAAACCGGAACGGCTACGGCTCTTTTCCGGAGAAGTGGATGAATTCGAGAATTCCATCGAGATTTTTCCGGGCATCTGCATGATCCGGCTGCAAACGCAATGCCTCGCGGTATTGGGCGATGGCCTCGTCCACCTTCCCGCCGACATAGAGCGCGCCAGCGAGGCCGGAACGGGCGTCGGCCCACTTGGGTTTGAGGCGGACGGCCTCTACGAAGCATGGGGTGGCCTCGGCGTTGCGATCCTGTTTGAAAAGGACATTGCCGAGATTGTAGTGTGCCTCGGCGTAGGTTGGTCTCAGTCGAAGGGCTTCCCGAAAATGAGCGGCGGCCTCGGCATCCCGGTCAAGCCGCTGAAGCGCGACGCCCAAGTTGCTGTGGGCTTCTGGAAAAGCGGGCTTCAGCCGCAGGGCCTCCTCGCAGTGGGGGACGGCCTGAGCCGTCCTGCCTGCCTTCATGAGCACGATGCCGAGACCGAGGCGGGCGTCCGCGGAACGCGGGAGCAACCTCACGGCTTCCTGAAACTCTGTGAACGCGGCGGGCAGGTCGCCAGCTTTTTCGAGAATGGTGCCGAGGTTCGTCCGGGCGTCGCCATACGTGGGGGCCATCCGGATCGCCGTGCGCAATTCCGAAAGTGCCTCGGCTCCCCGGCCTTTGTCGCTTAGCGCGACGCCGAGGGACATGTGGGCGACGGGGTTTTCACGCGTAACAATGATGGCATGGCGGAAGATTGTCTCGCTGTCACGCCACACGGGGATCTGAGCCTGAGTGAGTACCGTGCAGAAGACGAGGATGACGGCAGCCCCTGCGGCCAGGAAGCGCGGCTGCCAGCGCCACCGTCCGGCAACGTCCGCGGCGGCCCAGATGATCGCAAAGGCCGGACCGATGAGAGGGAGGTAGCTGTAGCGATCCGCCATGGATTGCGCGCCGATTTGGATCACCCCGGAGACGGGGAACAGCGTGCCGAGATACCACGCCCAGCCGACGAAAAGATACGGGCAGCGGCGGAAAAGCGTGATCGAAAGGACGGTGATCGCAGCAAGAAGGAGCGCCGCCAGCGTCATGGACAGCAACGGCACTTCCAGTCTGAAAGGGTAAAGCACCGAGAGATTCGAGGGCCAGATGAACTGGCCGAGGTAGGAGACGTAGCTGAGAAGTGCGTTGCCGATCCGAAGCTGGAGCGGGTATTCCAGAACCATCCCGGTCACTGCATGGAGCTGCACTATCGAGGACGCGACGGAAATGGCCAAGAGCGGGATCTTCTCCAGTGCCGCCGACCACCCGAAGCGCCGGAGCGGCCAGACATCCAGCAACAACAGGACGCATGGCAGTGTCACGAGCATGGATTTCGACATCAGTCCGAGCGCGAGGAAGAGCGCTGTCGCCAAATATCGTGCGACGGTACGCCGCCGGACATAACGGATGTGGGCCCAGATGGTGAGCATGAAGAACACGCCGCTGAGCACATCCTTGCGCTCGGTGATCCAGACGACGGATTCGACCCGAGCCGGGTGGATCGCAAACAGTGCCGCGAGAAATGCACTGCGCCACACCGAGCCCGACATTTCCCGCATCACGATGAAGAGCAACGCCGCAGTCAGCCCGTGGAGCAGGATATTCGTGAGATGGTGGCCCCACGGATTCAGGCCGAAGATCTGGCAGGTGGCCATGTGGGAAACCGTGGTCAGCGGATCCCAGTGGCCGAGGACGGCGTGGGTGAATGCCCAGCGGATTCCTTTCCACGTCAGCCCCTGAGTTACCTCCGGACAGTCGTACACGTTGTGCGGATCATCGTAGTTGACAAAGCCACAGCGGAGCGCGGGCAGGAACACGCCCAGCACCAGGACAAAGAGCAGGGCCGGGAGAAAAGCCGCCGCCCCCTTGCGGACACCTGCGGTCTGCTGTTGGCCCGGCGGATTAGACGGCGAAATTGCCGAAGGCTGGTTGTTCAACCGTTTTACCAGGCTTCGGGTGATGGACCTAGCCTAACGGCTCAGGGCTTCGGCACCGCATTGCTCATCGTGGACCGCTTTTGGAATTCGCCGACGAGGCGCTCACCTTCCTCGATTTCTGCCTTAGTCATGCCTTCGCGGACGTCAGCGAGAAGATTGAAGGCGGTGGCTTCTTTTTGAAGGCTGCCGAGTTTCAGCCACATGAACGCTTTAGCGTGGTCGGCCTTGACTCCATTGCCATCCCAGTAGGCCGCGCCAAGGTTGCTTTGCGCCTTGGCGTTACCCTGCTCTGCGGCCTTCTGAAGCCAGCGCACGGCTGCCGGAGCACCGCCCACGGCACCACCGTAGCCGTGCTGATACATCACTGCCATGTTGTTCTGCGCTTCAGCAAGGACCTGTTCCGCGGCTTTCTCAAACCATTTGAGAGCCTCATTGTGATCCTTCTGGACGCCGTCCTCGCCGAAATAATACAGCTCTCCAAGGCTGTTCTGCGCTGCCGCGAGACCTTGCTCGGCGGCTC
>Ga0194055_10004032_pt1 | contig 11143 bp, 12 predicted proteins | sample SepL449m_MetaG_FD_155482 | JGI IMG/M metagenome (GOLD analysis project Ga0194055, IMG submission 155482) | Anoxic zone freshwater microbial communities from boreal shield lake in IISD Experimental Lakes Area, Ontario, Canada - Sep2016-L442-9m | ecosystem: Environmental > Aquatic > Freshwater >... | reverse complement strand
GCGGCTGGGCGTCATCCTGAGTGTGGATCTTCCCGCCGACGTACGCAATGTCGTTCATAGCGAGGAAGATACCTCAATTGTCGTGGCCCCTAGGATGAAGCACGGCATGACCCGAATGCGGAGCACTAGCCCGAACCGACTCTCGGCCCTGATCGGCTCTCTATGGCTGACTGGTCATGAACGGGTCATGCCGGCCTAGGCGGGGCCCGGCCTTTGGCTTAGATCCAGAGCCCTCTCGCGGGATTGTACCGCGGACCCCCTCCTTACCATGGCGGAGGCCGACACTAGTTTTCCCTTTGTTAAGCGGAACCTGGTTTCTGAAAAACCGAAAAAACACCACTTTCGAGGCGTTTTCGGGGGTTGGGAATGTAGCGGGCGCGTAGAAACACCACCCTACCCTCCACCAGAAGCGCGTCGCCTTGCGTCATCATAGGGATGGAGAATTACCTTCGCCGATCTGATCGACGCCGCAACGGGATAACGCCAATCCTAGCGGCAGAAGTAAACCTCGAAAATCACTCTTGATCCAGCGCCGAGAGAGGTTGGATCATCGAGCCTGTGTCGGATTCAAGGAGTGTCTTGCGGATGACCAATAGTACTTCTTCCGCTCCGTCCGCGAACGCGTTCGTAAAGACGGACTCCGAGTGGCCACTCGGCAATACGCTTGCGGGGACGATGCAAGCATCACCACCTCGAGATTGGAGTGTCTTGACGAGGATGCTTTCGGCTTCTTTCGCGAGGTATCCGGTGTCGAAGACGTATCGCTCGAGCAGGAGTGTGAGGCCACTCCGTTTGTGCTTCTGATACCGAGCTTTCTCTGCTCCTCCAACGTTGGTGATGCCTACTTTGATGATGCCGTCACCCTGAAGGACGTAGAGAGCGGTTAGCGCCGTGAAATCGATCCCACCCTTCGTACATGCGGTACACGCTTTGCCTCCAGGCCGGATCGATGCAAGCGCTCGTCGTCCTTCAAGACCGCATTCTAGGCATCTGAATCTCCACGGCTTATCTCTGCCTGGGTAAGTCTCAAGGGGTTCGGCGGCAGCAGCTCTCATACGCTGAATTACCCATTCCTCATCGAGGCGCCGCTCGACGCCGGTGCGCTTATCGGCACACGGCTTGCACGCGCCCCCACCTGAGCGGACGTAGGTGACGTTCGGATGGATGATGCTGCCGCATTCGAGGCATTGGCATTTCCACGGCGCGTGGGAGTAGGCGAATGGTTCGAGTGGTTCGGCGCCGGCGGCCCGCATGATGCGTACCGCTTCGTCGGCGGATGGTTTCGCATTGCCGGCGCAATGCGGGCAACCACTACCCATCGATCTCGTTCGGTGCAGCGTCGCTCGTACCGTTTCGCCACACGAACTACACTCGCAACGCCATGCCTTGTTTACGCCGGGATACGGCTCGAGGGGTTCAAGACCGGCGCGTCGCATGTCCGCAATCGCGTCCTCATTCTTGATGCGTCGCTTCTCGGCCTGGACTCGTCGAGCACAATGATTACAGGCGCCTTGGCCACTCTTGATGTTTACGAGTCGTGGCGCGCATTCGCCTCCACACGTGAGGCACCGACTCTTCCACGCCTTTCCCATTCCCGAGTACGTCTCGAGTGGTTCGGCGCCTGCGGCTCGTAGAAGACTGGTTGCTTGGTCGTGAGTCAAGCTCCTCGCTCCCGGTCGAAAGGGGTCCACGCTCTCCTTTGACGAGACATCTTGAAGGCGTTTACAGTCGGGGCATTGGATGCCACTGACCACGCGGAGGGGAAGAGGCGACCACTCGTATCCGCACGCTCGACATCGCGCAGGCTGTTGATCCGCATTATTGGCGACGCATCCTCGTAATTCGAGGCCCCGCTCCGCATAAACAGATTCCCACTCGGCTTGGCTACGACGATGACGATTCAAACACTTCGGACACTTTCCCCGACCGCGCCTAATCGCAGACGGGAGCGAGTACCACTCGTGCCCTTTCCCGCATCGAGTGAGAACTCGGGTTTCGCTTGTTTTGAACTCATCAACAAACGAATAACCCTGAGTTGCGTAGAGAGTTTTCCACTCGCCCGGCGTGCGCTGGTTTTTCGCGCAGTACGCACACCCCCTTCCCGCGTTCACTCGTGATGGATGAGAAAGGAACATGTGTCCCTTTGAGCATTCGGCGCGCGTATGCGTACTCGCATTCTTCACTGGCTCGAGCAAGCGAAGCCCGACTCGCTCATACCGCGCCTGCCATTCCTCTTGGCTAATCCGTTCCACACGCCAACTCTATGACGCCTACACCACTACCGCCAACAACTGGCACCTTGCGGGCCGCCTAGAACTTCACCAGTCCTGATACCCAACCTTCTTACAGAAGAGCTGACCGTTCTTCGACAATATGTTGTACGAGTCATTAATGCATGTGTTTACGAATGCGTCAGTGCCTTGCCAGATAATGACTTCGGGGATCCATCGAACTGTTCGGCGTAGGACGCTGCGCGCGGATCCCCAAGTTGCCGTAACGGTGTATTTCGTTGTGCCTGGTCCTCTGGACGTCGACCAGAATTGGATCTCTCCTCGAGTAATTACGAATTTTGCGTTCGAAATTCTGATTGTCTGCTTCTGGGCGGGCGTGTTTGGCGGCACGAGATGCTTGCAAGCGTCGATATTGATCGTCTTTGTCGCAGACCCTGAGTCTCCACTCGTCGCAATTGTGATTTTGATTGGCTTCGTTGAAAGCGGCATGCACGAACCAACTTGCCAGTCCCCACTCGGGATGTCTCCCTCACCACTCCAACCGCCCGTCCAGACGCTTGTGGCGAGCGTGATCTGGTCGTATCCCTTACCCCACGGAGTCAGACCGACGAGGCCGTCGCCTCTCGGAATAATGATGGTTTGTGGCTCGCACGCCCCGTACGTGTCACTCCAAGCGTCGATCCTGACAGTTAGGTTTCCTGTTGTCGGCATTGACGTCGATGACACTATCTGAGTCGAAGCGCCACCCGAGATAATCGAGATCGGCTTACCGTTCTGTGTGACGGTAAAGGTCGGAGCGAATACGAGCGCAAACGCACCATCATTCTCGTCAATATAAGTAGCCGAAAAATCCGTACGACCTTTTGCAATCAGACGCGGTGTATACACGGATAACGTGACGCCACGAGGACATGCGAGTTGCGTCTTAACCTCTGCGCCCTGATTCGCACTCGCCACGCCGACGATCGAGAAGAAGGCAAGGACACTAAGAAGAAACCAGCGCATCTAATAGGCTCGCGTGATCTTGACGACGCCGAGCGGTACCAGTTGCGTCACACCACGCGTAGTAATACGAGCCTGAACCTTCAGACGCGTCCCAGCCTTGACGCTTTTCTTGACGTCAATGTTTGTTGAGACGTACGACCCCATTTCGAGCGTCGAGCGTTGAACGATTCGTTTCCCATCGACCAACTCGAATCTTGTTCTTGACGCCTTGTCGAGATTCCCATCGATTTGGATCGACACCATTTCGAGTCCCGAGTAGTACTTGATGTATTTTGATGCGAGTTTGAAAGGGATAGTGATCGTCCACGGCGCTGTGCACTCGGACACGTACGAGTCAGGGTTTGATTGGCAAACTTGCCAATACGCGACCCCCATCGGAATCGATCGAGCCGACTTATACACGTCGACTGGTTCGTATGCCGAATCAATAGTCGAATCCGAGTACAACTCGCCTTCACTCGACACGCCAGGCGTCGACGCGATCCTAAACGTTGCTTCAGTCGCGTACGACCTCGTCCAAGAGAACGTTGGATAGCTCGTCGCCGAAACTGTCCCGCTCGGGGGAGACACAAGCGTCGACGCATCAGCAATCTGAACACCCACCAGGCTAATTGACAGAAGCCACACGCATATGAGAAGTTTTCGCATCGTTAGAAAGCGTACACTCGACTTCTGCGCCTACCTAAGTTATGAAGCCGCCACGATCATGGAACGCACGCCAGAACTCGTGCAGGACTAATCATGGATAGGTCCGTCCGGCATCGTTGCGCCAGTCAGGTTCGCGCCCTTGAGGATCGCGTCCTCGAGATTTGCTTTATTGAGGTTTGCATTGCTCAGGTCCGCATTGAGCAGACTTGCCCCGCTCAGGTTCGCACCACGCAAATTTGCCCCGGTCAAGTTCGCACCGCTGAGGTTCGCACCGCTCAGGTCCGCGTTACGCAAGTTCACATCGGTCAGGTCTGCATCGCGCAGGATGGCGCCACTCAGTCTCGCCCAACCAGTCAAGTGATCCTCGGTTAGTTCTGCGTCCCTAAGCCAAACACCCGATAGGTTCGCGTGCTCTAGATTCGCGCCGCGCAGATCAGCGCCATCTAGGAACGCACAGGTCAAATCTGAGAGAGTCAGGTTCGCATCAAGAAGGTCCGCCCCCTTCAAGTTCGCACCCTTCAGGTTCGCACCGCGAAGTTGCGCACCGCGAAGGCACGCACCCTCTAGGTTTGCGCTCTGCAGAGTCGCAATGTTCAGCATCGCACCAGCCATGTCTGCACCACTGAGATTCGCATACGACAAATCCACTCCATGCAGAAGTCCCTTGTACAGAGAGACGCCCGAAAGGTCTGCACGCCTTAGGTCTGCGTTCTTGAGATTCCCACGTTTGGCGTGGATCTTTTTTGCTTTGCCAACCCTCATGAGGCGAGCCTGTGCGCCTCTTGTCGTTCTCCTGTCATGTGGCAAGCCTAGACGTATTGCAGCAAGGCATCTGAGAGCACCAGCCAGTTGGCGATCCCAATGGGGGTGTATCATTTCCTTTGCTAATGCGTATTGCGACCACACTTGGCGTGACACTCGTGATAATTGCTTCAGTGTTAGCTCCGACCGCGTCGAGCCGGACCTATCACCGCCCAGTGTGCTATCCAAAATGTCGCGGAGCACAGCTCGCGAACGGGCAGTTCTTCTACTTGAACTTGTCGGGCGCGAACTTTTCGCGAGCAAACCTGACGAGCGCTGGCCTTACTTCCACTTATCTCGCGGGCACGAACTTCACAAGAGCCAACCTAACACGCGCAAATCTTGCACGAACTGACATTACCGGCGCGAACTTCTCCGGCGCGATACTGACCGGTTCGAGCAGCTACAACATGACCGCAGCTGGCGCGACCTTTCGTAACGCGCGTATGCAAGACGCAGTGTCGAGAATTCAGATTTTTCGGACTCGAACTTTGCTGGCGCGAACCTCGCGGGTTCGAACTTTACAAAGGCGAATCTTTCGCGCGCGAACTTGGCGGGAGCGAACCTGTCAGGCACGGACCTTCCAAACGCGAACCTCAGTAGTGCGAACCTGCGTGGCGCGAACCTCACGGACGCGTACATCAATGGGGTGATCTGGTTGCACACGATTTGTCCGAACGGTAAGAATTCTGATGATCACAATCAGACATGCATCTTTCAAGGCATCTAATCGCCTCTATTGTCAGTTTTTGTTACGCACGGTACGCCAATAGAGCTTGGTGACTACTGGGGCTGTGGACCTACGGCCTACGCCTGCATTCTCCACGCGTACGTATCGGACCGATACGGGCGGGCGTACGTTTCGGATTGGACGATGGGAGGCTCGGGCCGGGTGGTTCCCTACAACAAGTTTTGGTTTTCCGGTATTAGCGCTACGTGGGGGTGTATCAGCCGGAGGGTGGGGTTATCTTGTCAGCGCGAGTCTGGGCACGGATTCATCGCATCGAGCAGTGGCATAAAGACTTGGTGACCGCGTACGAGTAACGACTCAGGACGGATCAACACATCCGCAGATCAGATTCTCCACAAATAACCAACAGCACGAATATTCTGCTGCTTATTCATAGCCTCTTCTAATAAAGGTCTTGCTCAACCAGATATATCGCCCGTTACTCGAGCAATATATTCCATCAGTATCCGATAGACATCCGAGATCAGGATTGGGATCGGGATTCCAAAAAGCGCCATAGGGAAGAACTGGACCACCGTTGACTCGAAGTACGCCCTGCCGAACCCACGCGCGCCCATCAACCGTTACGTAAGCCGTTTTATCAAGGGCTTTGGACGTGCAGGCAATCGTTGAATTTGCGTACACACATTGAAGATTTCCGCTTGGAGAACGAACACGCCACCCATAGACAGGATCGCCGTTTTGTGAACCTCCACCGCTCGGTGGGGAGTAGTAGTAGTCGCCACCAGAACTGCCTCCCGATATCCCGCCATGCCAGGAACACGTCCCTGAACCCGTCGAAGGGGAAACCCACCCGTCAGAACAGAGTGTTCGCGTGCTTGGATTTGCGAATGCATTGCCGCATGTGATGGCGAGGGTTGTCAGCGCGATGAGCAGAATTCTGAACGTCATAATACGGACAACTATAGTTCTTCTAAAACCTGACAGCAAGCCACATAACGACCGATTCCATGGTCACTGCGCCAATTGGCCATCGGTTGGTACTCGATTCACATCCGTCTTCCCACTGAGACAAGCTTCAAGATCCGGCAACATGGGCTTGAGCAACAGTGCACTAAGGCTATTAGCATCAAGATTCGCTTCGTCATACGCCGGTCCGGTTACGACCCAGACGCTAGCTCCACTGTGAGCCATCAAAATGGGCGTGCTATTAGTGGTGTTCGTTTCGTTCGAGTTGGTTACTGCCCAGGCATAACCATCTGCGTTCTCCACAGAAGGAAAGAGGACGAGTAACACGACCTCGCCCGACAATACATCCGAAGCCGTCGCCGACCACAGCAAAGCACTGCCCTTTTGTGGTCCCTCGAAGGCTAGTCTGTCTCGGAGCGGCTCATAGATAGCGGGTTGCATACATTCAGCAATAATCCCGTCGACATCGGATTGCGAGTAGGCCTCATCGTCGGACGAAGTCGTTCCGGAAGAACAGGCGCTGAGTGCCACCAGCGCAAAGATCAGGAAGACCAGCACGAGCGGCCACTTGACTCTTTCGGTCATCTCACACCCTGACGGTAGACCCGAAATGCTAGTACAAAAACGGACGATTCGTATAAATAATTACCATCTGCTCGAGGAAACAGTTATCAACATCATGCCGTAGTCCGTGATTTGAACTCGCGAACCCTCACAGGTGCCGCTATCTTCGAAACCGACCGTCATACCTAGAAAAAATTCTTCACCAAGAGATACTGGGGCCTAGTAAACAACTCTAAGACACTCAGTCTAAAAGTCGGTGGTAGTCCAGTCTTTTCGACGAGATAGTCCGAAACTACCACCAGCGGAATTACAAACAACTGCCGGAATCTTGAGATTGAAGGAAAAACCCACAACACACTCAAACCCATCTTTGGCCCAGATTCTCGTTGGCGAGAGTCGAGGTAGACGACCAGGGCCTCCAACCTGACTATCAAGCGAGTCTAGTGAGTTCGTATCGGTAAGGACTTTTGTGTAGCCAATGTAGTCCGAGTAACATCCGACGCTCGGGACTTCGGGTTTGTATTGGCAGCGAACACTTCCGTCGGGAGATGCGAATCGGTTTCCACGAATGTACTTCGTGCGAACCGCATATCCCTCGTTCCATAGATTGCCGCGAGTACCAAACGAGACACACCATTCGGGGTACGTCGGGTCCGCAAACCAGAGCCCTTGGTTACAACGTGGCGCCGCGCCAGCTGTATCCGGCTGACCGGTAAAAACGCCAGTCACCAGAAGCGCAAAAAAAGCGATACATATTGCGAGACGCTTCACGTTACGACCATACACCAGAAAAAGTTGCCCTCACCACTACGAGAGGGATTCGCACGCGACACCATCACCATTCCCATCGAGCCCATCGATATCACCAACGGAATCAAAATAGGCTTGTGCTTGGGAGTGGGTGTCAAAGTCGCCGCAGTTGTATGTTCCGTCTGAGCCGCTGGGGCCACGGGATGGAGTCATGCTTGGTGGTGAGTCTTGCACTGGAATACTGCTTTCAGTAGAAGAGCCGCAACCGGCTGTCCCTACCGCGATACTGATCATTGTGAGTAGCGCGAGTGCTCTGATTCGTGTTGCCGTATGCATGAGTCCTTAGGTCTAGAACTTGATGATCTTCTTCACTGGCTTACCCAGAGAACCATTCTTCTTCGGAGTGATAGTGACGCTCCAGGTGCCTCTGGTTTTGAGCTTGATAGCGCATGTTGCCTTGCCGCTCTTGATTTTGCAGGAGCCTTTGGTGGTGGCAATTCGTAGTGTTTTTGCGGCTTTTGTGAGTGTTGCGGTGATTAGGTAGGTAGTGCCTGTTGTGGCGGGGAAGGTTGCTACGAGTGGGTTTGTAATGCTTGGTTTGGTCCAGTTGACGCTTGTTGGAGTCTGGGGCGCGATGTCTTTTGTGACGGTGGGAGTTTTCGTCGTGACAGGAGCGCTCGGTGGTGCTTCGACGAAGAAGACGGTCACATCACGCGCCTGATTCATTAGGAGACTGCAAACTCTTGTTGCTCCTGAGCATGCTCCTCCCCATGATGAAAAAACCCAACCAGTTGCGGGGGTTGCTGTGAGCGTGACAATCGTGCTGCTCATCCACGCAGAAGCACACGAATCAGAGCACCTGAGGGAAGCGTCATCCGACGTAACAACGCCGTTTCCCCGAACTATCGACGCTCGAATCGGATATCCACTCACGAAAGGCTCGGTGGCTTCTGATGGGGTTGAGGGTCCACGAGCATTCGTTGAGTACACGGTGCACTTATATGTTCGTGCCGGAGTTAAATTCGAAACCAATATCGGACTGCTTGTGGCGCTCGCTGTCACAGATTCACCCCCATCAGTGGAACCACAAGTCGCCGTATGTTGGGAGATCCCCGCGCCATTGTTCTCACCACTGTTAAAAGCAACGCTGACTGTGGAGGTAGTTACAAGGCTTGCATTCACAGAAACCGGGGGATCTGGAGCACCATAAGGAAAATCTCCCGTCAGGGCCGATGCGGGTCCGGTACCGGAACTATTTATTCCGCGCACCGACAGTTCGTAATAGCGACCGTTTACAAGATTAGAAAGCCGACAGGTGAGCGGGCCTGATATCCAAAGGCATTGGCTGGACCCATCTGTCGTTGTTACCGAATACCCAGTGACTGGCGAAGCCGAAGCGCTCTCGTTCCATGCCACATCGAGAAAGCCCTTACCACTGACCACAGATGCGATGGTGGGACTTTCGGGTGCTCCCAGAAGGTACATACTCGAACCAAAAACACGAATTGGGGCGAAAGCGCTGGGTCCGAGATACGAGCCTGACGTCGCTGTGTACTGCGAACCCGAATTATCAATAAAGATCGACGTCGTACTGCCTTGGTAAAAGTTAAGAATCGATCGACTATGGCCGAACGATCCAACCGCCAACGACGTCCAGTAACTTATCGAGAAGCTACCCACGTTGTTCGGACATTGTGCGGTTTGAATCAGCGACGACGTTCCTATACCAGTGCTTTCAAAATGGTATTTTCGAGCTGAAAGGTTTGGCGGATATCCATAACTACACCCCCTCTCCATCGAATAAAAGAGGTCAACACCGCCGTCAAACGAGCTCGTCATCATCAAGACCATTGAGTACGTTGTGCATGCTGATACGCCGATTCCGCTCCATAATCCGCCTGCAATTCGGGCAACATAAAGGCAGGAATTGGAGTTGTTCTTCCAAGCAACGTAAGTTCTCCCTTGTCCGTCGCTCGAATAAGCTTGAAGTTCGGCCCCCGAATAGGCGCTTGGCGTTGAGAAAGTGTTCCCGTCGTACTGAGTTGCCGATAGTGGGCTCGTATCTAGGAATACGGTTGTGGTGCCAGACCGATCAGAGACCGCCGCACTGACATGGGCGCTGGTATCAACGCTTACAACCGTGTTCCAAGAGCCTCCGGCCAATCTCATCGCCTTCAGATGCCCGCCGGCAGTCCACACGATCGTGATTACGCCTAAATCGTCGGAAGTGACTCGCAGGTCGTTGGGTATATCGCCTCCAATTGATGCCGGCGAAGACCAGACAGTTGCCCATTGTGACCACTTGATTCCACCATCGACCCACACAGCTGTCGGCACGCCGGAATCGTCTCGGGTAAGCGATTGGTTCGATACACCGGTAGGTAGATCAATAGCCCGCGACTCCGCAGCTCTTGCGGTATGTGTCGCTGGCCAGAGGAATACAGTCACTCCAATCAGTGCGTACGCAAGAAACGAAGAAACACGCCATGCACGCTTGATCGAAAAGACAAACTGATCGCATTCCTCGCCTTCAGGCAAATCCACCAAACCGGCAAACCCGAATAAAGACTTAACCGTCACGATTCTTATCTTAGCCTTCATCGAATCTACCCCCTAATCAAGGCTCCAAAGGGAGGAAGACCGTGTGCACTGGTTTAACAGATAGCGAGCCATCTCAGAAAACGCTCACACTATTTTCGCAACCAGCGAATAAAACAACGTGAGCGCAAACAACACTATTGACGAGTCTGGCGTCGGAAGCCGACCGACGAAGTGCTTCTTTGAGGAAGAACGCACTTCGTTCGCGAGCGTCCAATCAGAGATGACAAGCGTCACTCCCAAGTATCGAGACGAGTGGCACGCATGAAATCTCCGTCGTCGCGTATAGGCGAGATCCTTCGTGCGGAGGATGTCGCTGACCTTCTCGGATACACCGGGCGCAGTCGAAACACGCAAGCTCGACGCGTGATGTTCGCAACCGGCATGTCCCGAGTGATCCCCGGCACGAAAACGAGATTCGTCTTTCGTGAAGAGTTCGAAGACTACTTGGCCTCCGAGGCGACTCTCGAGCGCCCAGTGGCAGTTCTCGGAATGGTTCAGCGCCGTGCTCGACGTCCACGCGCCGCGCCGATGAAGCCGATGGCCATGTATCCGCCTACCTCTATGTACCCGGCCGAAGTGTGATCGTCGTCGGGACGATCGCTTCAACGGCAGACGAAAGATCTTCGCCGCTCAGCATGTGCATGTAGACGCGCTTCATGGTGGCGATGTCGTCGCCGATCAGATACGCGATGCGCGCTTCTTCGACGCCGGCGCGATGCGACATCGAGACGAACGAGTGTCGTAGTCCGTGCGGGGGCGTTGGCTCAAGGCTCGACTTGCCCGCTTCGATTCTCGCCGCGTTGGTTTTTGTGATTGCTCGCTCGAGAATCTGATTCGGTGATTTTCGACTCAACATCACGGCCGGCGTTTGTCTGCGCTTCCC
>Ga0194055_10004031_pt1 | contig 11146 bp, 7 predicted proteins | sample SepL449m_MetaG_FD_155482 | JGI IMG/M metagenome (GOLD analysis project Ga0194055, IMG submission 155482) | Anoxic zone freshwater microbial communities from boreal shield lake in IISD Experimental Lakes Area, Ontario, Canada - Sep2016-L442-9m | ecosystem: Environmental > Aquatic > Freshwater >... | reverse complement strand
TGCCAAGCGTATTCGGTCAAATATTTAACGAGAATTGGAGCGGGCACTGCTGTATCAATCTGCTGGAAAGAGGTTTCAAAGCCAGCCACACCTATGCCTACCCCCCCGTAGGCATCAAGGCGATCGGTGAGCTGAAAGTCACGCCAGAGGTTGGCCATCACCGACCACCCGCCGTATGCCTTGGCTTGCATCGTGCCGACGAGGTCCGGCTTGGATGGAATGGGAATGGGCCCCGGACGGACGGCCCCCACACGCGACGCCTCCTTGTTGAACCCGAGATATGTCTGTTCAATGGGGTCACGATATCGGCCCTCCAGCTCGACGCGTATTCGGCCGTTGGACCGATCCAACGCGACGCCCATCGCAGCTCCAGCGGTGAGACTTGACGACGGGGTATCGTCGGCGGTCACGGCGAAGAATGATCCTCCAATGATGCTGCTCACATAGAACTGCCTGGCTGGTCGATCAGAAATCCCGCGATCCATATCGGTCGAAGGAGTCGACTGTGTGGCTTCCGTACAATGGGGTGTTGGCACGAATTGATCGGCCTCGTACGGCGATTCATTCTCTGGTTCGAACGGGGCAAATGCACCGAGCTCCAGCGAATCAGTCACCTCGGCCGCTGCAGCCACGCCAAGAAATGTCGCAGCCATCAGAGACACGGCACAGATAACGTTTTTTTTTCGCATATCATCCTGGTCTGTTCGTACATTCCGCACGAGCGGCTTGTCTGTGCTGTCCCCTCCACCTTATGAGATCGGTATTTTCCGATGCGTCGCTGCTGAAGATACAATCAGCTGGCCACAGTCGACGAAGGTTATGCAGGCGACGCCGGCTGCTGCGACGATAGGGGGGCTAGGCTGAGGCTGATGAGGAAAAAAGGAAAAAAGGGGACGCAGCTCTTTTCGAATCCGAGGCGAGCACGGTGGGAGTTTCTACGACCGTCGGACCCGTTCCTGCGACGGCGTTCAACGCCTGGTCGACGATGTTCGCGCCAAGTTCGTTGATGAGGATGGCCGCCGACGCCTTGTACGCGCCGCCCTTGTTGATCGCGGCCAGACCTTCCTGCAATCCGTCCTGACCGGCAACGAAGATCTTGTTCGGTGCGATGCCTGCAAGTTCCACGGCACGCAATGCACCGACGGCTGAATCATCGTTGATGCCAATGATGATGTTCAGGTTCGGGTATTGTTTGAGCACGGTTTCAGCGGCCTTCAACCCGGAGGTCTGGTCAGCGGAATCCTGATCAATCTTGGTGACGATCCTGATGCCGTTGGCTGCGAAGATGCGTTCCACTTCAGTCCATCGCGGTGCAATGCTGGGGAGACCGGTCAGCGTGGTCACGAGCGCGATAGGATCCTTGATATGGTTGTCCTTGACCCACTGGACGGCCGCGTTGGCGACGAGCTGGCCTGACTGGGAATGATTGAATGACACATAGCCGTCGCTCTGGTTCATTTTCCCGAGGTATGTCAGCCATTTGATTCCCTTTTTCTGTGCCTGTAGCTGGAGAGGCTTAAGGGCCTGCTCGTCGATCGGCGTGACGACGATCGCGTCAACGCCTTGCGTGACCCACGATTGCACCGCATTGACCTGCTGCTCCAGATTGTTGGCCTGCGTGTTGTCGTGCAACATCGTGACGCAGCCCAGCTCCGCCGCGCGGACATCCGCGAAGCGGCGTACCGCTTTCACGATCGCCGCTTCCGAGATGGAGTGGCTAAAGGCAATCGTGTACTTCTTACCCGTGGCGCAGGCTTTTTGGCCGCCGGCACGCACTTCCTGGATCGCGGCAAGGGCGTTCGCATCTTGGGCACACGCCGGTGCCGACGGGGCTACCGTCGCGAACAGACTGGCGGCGGCCAACAGGGCATTTGGAATGCTGCAGTAGCGATTCGAGCGAAAAAGGGGGCGAAAAAGGGGACGCAGCTCTTTTCGAATCCCCGAACGGCGGCAAGCGCTCCGGGTTGTAGGCGTGGACCCGGACCGCCGCGATCGGACACCTCCTGACGAGTGTCCGCATCCCGTCCGCCGAGTGCGGCCGACCGGCAAAAAAGAGGCAGGTGCCCTTCAGCTTTCCGCGGCCCGCCGTCAGGCAATGCTCCAGGTACCGGTGATCGTCTTGATAAGGCTCCGGATGGACGACGATCGCGTAATCGACCCCGGCCGCCGCCATGAGGCCCAGCAGATGCTCGGGGGTGGACGGCTCCGCCGGTTGGTACGGGCCGTCTTCGTGGCACGGAAACCGCGGGTCGTTTTTCCAGGCGAAACAGTGCAGGTGCGTGTCCACGACCGGGGATTTCACATCGGCCGCGAACAACCGTGGAGCCAATCCCATAGCAGGCCGTGGCCAAAGTGCTTTTTCGTGTTCGTGACTGCTTGATCGTCATCCGCCGATGGGTCGAGATCGATGCGCTCCATATCCGACCAGCGCCGCCAGCAGAGCTTCCAACGCGGACATGAGCCGTGCGAAGTGAGTCCAGGCAAGTTGCACAAGCGCGCGGAGCCCCTGTAGGGCCTTCGGACTCCCGATTCCGCACAGTGCCCGCATGATCGTCGAGAGGTTGCGCGATGCGACCGCCATCAGGTGCCGCTTCGTCACGCCGACCAGTCCCCGGAGCCACCCTCTGTGCCAATGATAGGTGAGACACCTGCCTTTCCCCTATGAGAGTAGAGGGCCAGGAGGACATGAGATGGAGAACCAGGGGATGTTGAGTACCCAAGAGGCGGTGGTGGGCGGAACGGAAGGAGGGCATCGGCCGTGATCAACTGACGATCCACAGCGACCGTAGTGCAGCCATGCGATCTCAGGCCGTCGCGCAACTGCTGGCCACACTTGGCCCGACCCGAGTCCCACAGCAGACCCCATGTCAGTGACGACAACCCATTCTCCGAGAGCCAGTTCAAGACGCTGAAGTACCGGCCCGACTTTCCAGGCCGCTTCGCCAGCCACTTTCCACGGACTCGGCTTCTGCCGCGGGTTCTTCCGCTGGCACAACGAGGAGCACTGCCACTCTTGAATCGGGCTTCTGACACCGGCCGTCGTGCACACTGGCCAAGCCACGGCAGTCCTCGAGGCGCGGGCCTCCGTACTGGCCGCCGCTCATGCCCGCCACCCAGAGCGGTTCGTCCAAGGCGTTCCGAGGCCGCTGACGCCGGCAGCGGAAGTCTGGATCAACCCACCCGAAAACCGGCCAGCCGTCCGCACACTTGAACTACCCCGCGACACTCAATTCGTTCCGCAGCTGTCTCAAAGTCATTGACACGTTCCGAGGGCGCCAGAACAGGCCCCATGTCGGCCCACCAGAAACCGTCCCTGTCTGGCTCCACATGGCTCGCCCGGCAGCCACAGGAGTTGATGGGGAGGCGAGAAAGCCGCTCGCAGAGAGGGGCTGGGGTGGCAGTGCACTTAATGGACACTGAGTAGGCAGGCGAATGGGTCGCCGTGGTGCCACGAAGAGGGGAGTAGCACCTGAGGACGCCTACCCAGCCTGACACGTGGCGTTATTCAGCGGGCAATACAAGTAACGCGACACAACGTTGTTCACTTTTGGCGGATTAGGAAACGCGGGAGAGAAGTCCCGCCAGCCTCCGGTATTGACAGCTTCCGCGCGTCGTTACCGCATTGACTTCACGAGCGGCCCCCCCGACTATCCCAGCCAATCGGATTGGGAACAGCGATGCGCGATTGGCCATGAGGGTGTTTCGGATGGGCGGACGAGGGCCTGTACTTTTCTGGTGCTTGGCTGCTGTAGCTGCTTTTGGCAGTGTCCCGACGCACGCCCAGACTTCCCTTCAGCCAGAGATGGCAGTGCCCGCGCTGCCAACCCAGGTTTCGCCGGCCGGCTCGCCGCCACCTTCAACGGGCATCGTCCAGCCGCCGCCTCAGCTTTATGAGTCGTTGCCGTACGCTCAGCTTTCCCCAGTCGTGATGCCGGAGCCGCTACCGGATTGGCCTCGTTGGTATGCCGGGGCAACTGGCTTGGTGATGACTCGCACGCTACAGAGCGGTGCCGCTACGTCGGTGCAGCCGGGACATGGCATCGTGCTGTCAACGGGCAACGCCGGCGCGACGTGGCCCGGTGGCGTAGATCTTCATGTCGGGCGTTGGCTCGGTGACTCTCAAGAACATGCAATTGAGGCTGTGTATTGGGGCGTCTCCAACATGGGGGCCACGGCCTCCGTTACCGACCCCGGCAATCGCTTGCAGGCGATTCCACAGGCTCCGGGAGTAACGGTGGCGGGGTCTCCTGCCAGCGCTTTTCTTCAGAACGCCCGCGCTCAAGAAATCTCTCGCAACGATCTCGTGAACGATGTTGAAATCAACTGGGTCTGGGCGCCCATGGGCCGCCCGGAGTTCTTCAACGAAGGGGACAGCCCGGTCACGCTGACGTGGCTTGCCGGGTTCCGCTTCTTCGAACTTCAAGACATCCTGAACTACACGAGCCTTGCTGGCACAGTTCCTGCCGGGGCGACTTTCGGCGTGAATGGTGGTGCGAATCAACTGGGCCTGAACATCGCCACCAACAACAACATCTACGGTGCCCAGATCGGCGGCAAGGCGGATTGGCACCTTCTGCCAAAGCTGCGGCTCTCATTGGTGAAAAAGTTCATGATCGGCGGCAACTCGATCACAGACACTTCTTCCATGGCAACCGGCAACGGTGTCGGCGCGAAGTTCGCCGGCGGAGTTCCGGTGCAGGTGCACAGCACCGCTTCTACCTTTTCATATCTTGGCTCGTTGGATGCCGGTCTGGCTTGGGACGTCACCCGCAATTGGAGCCTGTCCCTCGGCTATCGAGTGGTCGGTCTGGGGAACGTCGCGCAGTCTGATGCTTCTTGGCCAACAAGCGTGACCTCGCCTGTGTCGCTCTCCCAGATCAACACGGCTGGCAGCACCTTCGTTCATGGCGGATTCGCCGGATTCGAAGGGAGGTACTGACGCTGTGGTGCACCCCCTCACGACACACTGTTCCAAGCAGGCCTGCTGGGCATTGTTCGTCGCGATCATCACGACGATGCTCACGGCCAACGCTGCCTCGTCTGCGGATCCCAGCCCGCTCCCTTCGGCAGGAAGACCAACGACGAGCTATGCCGCACGAGTCGTCAATCCGCCCGACCGCGTGTTTGTTTCCGGTGAGGATCAGGCTGCGCTGTGGCGGCAGACTGTGTCCCGCGTGAGTGCCGAGGCTCCGGCGATTCGCATCCGTTCCCCCGACCCCAGCCAGAGCCCGCCGGTCGAAGGGCTGATTGAAACGTCATGGGTCGGCATGACCAATGCAAAAGCGAGTCCCAATGCACGGCGACGGGCCGTGGTTCACTTTACGCCCGAAGAAGGCGGAGCATGGCTGGAAACAGAGACCGTCTTCGAAATGACGATGCCGCAACCGCTCCCACTTCCGTCGGCAACCGAATCCTCGTCGTTTTTTAGTTCAAGGCAGACGCATGTGCAGCAGGTCGCGATGCTCTCCGCCGACGGTGGAGCCGCAAACGACAACTCCATTAAACTCGCACAGTTCACAGGCAGTGGATTGCCAACAGCAGACGGTATGGCGCCGCTTCCGGGGCCTGACAGCATCGTGACCATGCCCCCTGCCTACCCGAATTCACTGGCGCCGTTTTCGATGCCGACGTACCCACCACTGTCTCGTGCGGTACGCAAAGTCGGCAGCGACTACAAGAACTTCTATTCGTGCGACAGCTTGGTGAGTGTCACCGCAGCGTTCGGTGCCGGAGCCCTCATGGCGAACACCGGCTTTGATACGACCATGCAGACTGCGTGGCAAACCAGCGTCGCTCCCACCGGTTTCGGGCACTTTGTTGCCGGCACGAAGCCACTCGGCGAGGGCCGTTACGAACTGGCCGTGTGGGGCACCGCGGCCGTCGCAGGATTGGTTTTTGACGAACTGCCCGTGGGGAACGTGGTGGGTGAATGGGGATCTCGTTCGCTTCGCATGTTTGTCGTAGGCGCCCCGCCGCTCTACGTGTTGCAAAAGGTCACCGGCGCGTCCCGGCCCAGCGACGGCTATGGCAGCCAGTGGCATTTCAACAACGATAACAACGGGGTGAGCGGGCACGCATTCATCGGTGCGATTCCGTTTCTGGCTGCTGCAGAGATGGTGGAAAACCCGTGGGCGAAAGGCACGCTCTACGTCTGCTCAACATTTTGCGGGCTTTCCCGGGTCGACGCAAACGCCCACTACCCGTCGCAAGTGTTCCTTGGCTGGTACCTCGCATTTGCGAGTTCCCTCGCTGTCGAAAAGACGGAGACAAAGTTTGCTGGCATGTATATCCGTGCCATTCCCATGGCTGTCAACAATGGCACCGGCATGGCCATCGAGGGCAGGTGGTAAGTGAAGTGTCGGGGTCTTGGTGCCAGGTCGACACCATACTGCTCGCTCGTTCTGCTGCCCTGGCTCGTGAAGTAGCCGGCAGGAACTTGTGACGGGTTGCGACCAACCGGCGTGGCAGCCCGTGCGTTCGCTTCGGCTACGCCTCAGTAAACGCACGGGGCTGGTCTATTTGAGTTGAGGACAAAACCCTAACTGAAGAGGCTCCTCATCAGAATCTTTGGGTACAAATGCCTGTACGGACGGGGCTGCGCCCCGAGCCCCGAGGTTTCGGGAGGCATGGCACAGGCATGTTGATACTCTCTTTCGGGCGTGCTTGTGCCGCCTCGCTGGACGCGCCGTCGCCAGGCGTGAATGAGTCCGAAGAGAGCTGCATCCCAAGCCTTTTGTGGGTGCTAGTTTTTGTGGGTGCAAGTTTTCAACTTGCACATGCCTTCAACAAGATGAAATCTTGTCGCCACAAGAGATACCGGCATCTGATCCTCAACTGGTTCCGAGCCGGAGGCGTGATCTCATCGGGCGTCGACGAGGGATTCAGCGGCAAGGCGAAACTGACCGCCAGAAAAGCGTACGGCTTGAGAACGCCGCAAGGCATCGAAATCGCACTGTTTCACCCGATTGGGTACACCCTACCCGAGCCGAAACGTACCCACAGATTCTGCTGAGGAGGCTGAACAAAGTGGGGAAGTTCCGGCGAATGCGGCCGCCATCAAATAGAAAACGCCCCCGGGACCGAAGTTCCGGGGGCGGCACAGAAAAGCGTGGCGAGCCGGTCAGCGGGTTCTCGTCCTGAGTCCCTTCTGCTGCCAAATCAGGCGAGCACGAGCGACTTATGCCGCCACTGACAGCGTGACCGGTTTATGAAAGCACGGGCGTCAGACTCGGCTTCTACAGATTTCGTTCTGTTGCCACCTGCATTCTGTTTTGCACATCAAGCCACAACTCCCCCGCCGAAGCGAAGTCGGAATCACTTTCAAACCCATCTGCGGCAGCCAAAAGAGCCATCGGCAGAGCCAACGCGCCCGCAAGCACTGCATGGCGTACCGCATCTACAACTTGGGTCGCGACGCTTGATCCCATAACGTCGTCCGTAACCTGTTCCGGTGATTTCATGGCACGTTCCTTTCGCTTGGGGGCTGGAATCACACACTGTTCTCCTGTTTTCCAACGCGGGCGAGGATCATAGGTCGCTCGCGCGGATGGCAGGATTCAGGATGTCCTGCTTGTAGGACTCTTTGTCACCCAGCTCAATGACGCTTCGGGCTGCGGACCCTTGCGATCTGGATAGCGAGAGCGTGCCCACATTGCCGCGATCGCCGCATCACATGCCAGCCTTGAGCATTCGGCAGGAATCAGCAGGTCAGATCGGCGTTACCCTAGCAGGCTGTGGATAAACCGCTGGAACAACCGCACGAGGCGGGCGCGAGTGCGTAGCACTTGAGAAAACCGGAGGTTTTCAAAGTGGAAAAGGTCATGGATGACTTTTTCCACGGACAGCTAGAATAAGGCGTACCGATCTTCGGGGCTCTTCTTGCGAGGGCGTTAGCCATACTCTTTTTCATTTTCTTCACGGCCGTCGCTGCATTTCTGCTCAGCACAGTCTGCGGGGGTGGTGCAGGCGTGATTTTGATCCCGCTCCTGAGCCACGTTCTCCCGGTCAGTTCCGTTCCAGCAGCCCTTTCGATAGGCACGGCCACGAACTCAGTGTCGCGGCTGGTCGCGTTTCGCCGCAGCATCCGCTGGGAGATCGTGAGGCACTTCGTCCCCGCTTCAATACCCGCAGTGTGGTTGGGAGCTTGGCTTCTGCAGTACTGCAATCCGATGTACTTGGAACTGATGATGGGTTTTTTTCTGGTCAGCAACATCGTCCAGCTACTCCGGGGGAGCGAGGTACACAAGGACGCAGCCCCTTCGAAATACCGCCTGGCATTCGTCGGGTTTGCGGTAGGCTTTGTCTCCGGGTTGGCTGGGGCTGTGGGGCTGCTCTTCAACAATTTTTATCTCACCTGCGGCATGTCGAAGGAAGAGATCGTCGCGACCAGAGCGACCAATGAACTCCTGCTCCACATCATCAAGCTTGTGCTCTACAGCCTCTTCGGGCTCATGACGTATCAGGCGGTATCCGTCGGTGTAGTTGTCGCCGCTGCAGCTGTTCTGGCCGGATGGTCCGCGAAATGGGTCGTCAGCAAGATCAGTATTCTTGCGTTCAAACAGATTGGCTACTCCGCGATGGTGCTGTCCGGTGTTGGACTGTTGTCTTCTGCGGCGACCACCATTGCAGCGCACCACAAGGCAGATGTCGACTGGCTACCGATATCGAACGGCTATGAGGCAAAGCTGAAGTGGGCCAACAGAGGCTTGGCCTTCGAATTCGTTTGGCACGAAGGCTTTGAGATTGAGAGCGTGATCACGCTTGCCGATGTGCCCGCCGAGAAGAGGGAGTGGGTCGAGTCACAGATCCGATCTGCGGACAGCTACGTAATCGAGGAGGTCTACAGTCTGCATGAACACGCTTACGAGCTGTATCTGGAAAAAGACGGTCGCGTAGAGAAGATCGATTTCTGACCAAGCACTTCTGACCGACCTGCCCCCCTTCAACGGGCACCACTTCCAGAGAGAGAATCTGGGGTGCTTCCTGTGAAACCGACGGGGTGGAGCGGTATCCGGCCCACGCGGTCGCCAAGTGGCTCGGGCACTCGCCGAAGGTCGCCGCCGAGCACTCCCTCCTGTCCCGCGAGCATCACTTCGAGGACGTCGTCCACGGCGGCGCGCTGGTGGCCAAACGCTTGAGGGAAGGGCAGGGGAGCCCATCAGAGTGCGACGCGAATTGCGCATCCATTGCGACGCGAAATGCGACTCCGCAGGCGTCCGCATCCGGCAGCACGGAGCCGCACGAAACGCCAGAACCCGCGGCCACCACTCGGGTTACCGCGGGTTCATCGAGAATTGCGCCAGTTACCAAAACTGGGCGAGTGGGCAGCACAGGATTCGAACCTGTGACCTCTACGGTGTGAACGTAGCGCTCTAACCAACTGAGCTAGCTGCCCGGACGACGTGCCGACGACTCAAAAACACTGCATTTCCCGGCACGCAACTCACATCAACGGGACACAGTCTACATCCGCACACGATGTGCGCACAGTGCCGAAAATGCCACTCAATGTGAACAATCGGGGCGCACACGGAGCGTGAGGGAATAGGCTTGGAATCGTGCTGCGGATCGCCCTCCCGCCCACCGTTCACGCTTCCGCCACTCCCATGGCGGAAGTGTGCCGGAACACACCTCGACCGATGCGACCAGAAAACCGGGCGAATCTCGCGATGCCCTCGCCGGCTCAGTGGCGAATGGAATGGCCAGCCGCCCGTTCAGGCCGTTGCCTTTGCCGCGATCTTTGCCGTCCGCCGCTTTCGCCAATGCATGAGCCCGACGATGCCTGCGCCAATGGCGGCGAGGGCGTAGGTGGACGGCTCGGGTATCGCGCTGATGCTGATGTAGCCGGTGGCATCGCTAAACGTTACGTGCTGTCCCGCCGCCAAGCCGGTGGAATTCACCTCCGTGAAATGCCCAGCGAGGGCCCCGGTGTTTGTAAACAGTTTCAAGACATTCGTGCCGTTGGCAAAAGATCCGCCGCTGAAGACGAGGTTGAACGAGCCGCCGAAGATCACGCTGCCGTTGCCGTTCACGAGGTCGTACGTTCCTGCTGTGAAGGACGGGCTGGTGATCTCGAACGTGGTGCTTTTCGCACCAGAGAGGTCAAGCGTGAGGCCCGCATCGACCGTGACGATACCGACGCTGTTACCAGGCATAAACGAACCGAGCACGGCCAGCGTATGGCTGCGGCCTCTGAGCGTGCCGGGACCTTCCAAGTCGCCGGTCACGGGCAGCCAGCTGGTGCCGGACGTGACGGAGCTGATGTCAAACACGCCGTTGTTGCCAAGATTCAGGCCACCAGTGCCGATCGATCCCGAGCCAGAGAGGGCCAGCGTGCCGCCGGAGATCGTCGTGAGGCCCGAGTAGGAATTATGGGCGGTAAGCGTGAGCGTGCCGGCCCCCTGCTTCGTGACCGAGCCCGTGCCGCTGATGATGCCCGAATAGGTCGAGGCATCGGAGCGGTTGAAGACGAGCGTGCCGTTGTCGACCACATTCCCGGCAATCGATCCGGCCGTGCCGCCGGCACCGATGGAGAGAGAACCGGTCGTGATCGTCGTCACGCCGGAGAAGGTGTTGTTGCCGGAGAGCGTGAGCGCGCCGGCTCCCTGCTTCGAGACCGAGCCCGTGCCACTGATGATGCCCGAATAGGTCGAGGCGTCGGAGCGGTTGAAGACGAGCGTGCCGTTATTTCTGAGAGCCGATACGCCGAGAGAACCGCTCGTTCCCCCGATGCCGATCAGGAGTGTGCCGCCGGAGTTCAGAGAAATCGTGCTGTCTTTGCCCTTGGAAAGCGTGCCTGCCACCGACACGACACCACTGCCTGAGATGGTGAGCATGCTTTCGCCGAGCAAGCCGACGATGAGGTCGCCGCTATTGGCCCACGTACCGCCGCTGACCGTCGCCGTGCCAGTTCCGTTACTGGAGTTGCCAAGAATACCGTTCGTGTTGGTGACACTGCCTCCGGTCACGCTCAGCGTGCCGGTGCCCTTGTCACCGACGGTGAGATTGCCGCTATTGGCCCACGTGCCGCTGCTGACCGTCGCCGTGCCGGTTCCGTTACTGGAGTTGCCAAGAATGCCGTTCGTGCTGATGACACGGCCCCCAGTCACTTTCAGCGATCCGGTGCCCTTGTCGCCAATGATGATGT
>Ga0194055_10004028_pt1 | contig 11153 bp, 9 predicted proteins | sample SepL449m_MetaG_FD_155482 | JGI IMG/M metagenome (GOLD analysis project Ga0194055, IMG submission 155482) | Anoxic zone freshwater microbial communities from boreal shield lake in IISD Experimental Lakes Area, Ontario, Canada - Sep2016-L442-9m | ecosystem: Environmental > Aquatic > Freshwater >... | reverse complement strand
GAGAGAAATATCAACAGCTTCAGGGGCTTTGGCTTGCATGCGGAAAGCGAGTTCGTAGCTGTTTAGGCGGGCATCCAATTCGGATTGTTCAGGGTGATTAGCTGCGTACTTTTGGTTGATCAATTTTAGCAGGTCTAATTTGCCTCGTTGTTGGTTTTCAGAAACGCCTTCCGGGGTGTTGAGGTTGGGGATGGATTCATTACCCCCTTGGATTCGAATGCCTTGGTAAACAGCAGGCATGAAGCCAGCGCTCCAATTTCTGGGGCCGTTGACTACCTGACCTTGGTTGTCTTGAAGCACAACAAAGGCGGGGAGGTTTTGATTTTCAGTACCTAGTCCATAAGTGGCCCAAGAGCCCAGCGATGGTCTGCCACCGATGATGGAGCCAGTATTCATTTGGCAAACACCTGCGGAATGGTTGATACCATCTGCGACGCAGGAGCGAATCACAGCGATATCATCAAGCATATTTGCGGTATGTGGGATAAGTTCAGAAGCCCAAGTGCCAGCTTTGCCATGCTGTTTCCAAGTTCTTGGGCATCCTAAAAGTGGAGAGCCACTTTCGCCCATTGAGGTGATGACATTACCAAAGCTATCGGGGAGTTTTTTGCCCGCAAGCTTGTTGAGCAAAGGTTTGGGATCAAATAAATCGATCTGGCTTGGGCCGCCTTCCATGAAAAGAAAGATAACAGATTTAGCCTTGGCGAAGTGCTGGGGTATTTTGGAGGAAAGTGGGTTTGGGATAGTCGCTTCATTAGCAGTAGCATTTGCTGCCAAGATGGAGTTGAGGGCAAGGGCGCCAAACCCAGAACCTGCTTGGGCAAGCCATTGCCTTCGTGAGAAAGGAGAGTTTCGTAAGGTTGAGAAGTTGTGGTTATGAAGCATATTTATTTTGCCTTCTAAGTTGACTCATTGTCTGGTGGATTATTCCACATAGAGAAATTCGCTTGAGTTCAAAAGGACTTGGCAAAGGTCGATCCAAGCATTGTTTTGAGAATCGGATTTATTCGTAAGGGCTTTACCCGAAATTTTGATATGCAGGTGGTTGTCAGAGGCATCTCTGAAGACATCGGGTTTCGATTCAAATTGCCAATAGCCAACGGTTTGTTTTCCCAATCCTTCGCGAGTGAATAAAAGTTGGTCTACACCCAAAGCGATGTTTGAAAGCCTGATATCATCGATTAAGCCATCGAAATTGCCATTGTTGTTTGCGTAAACCGAGCCAATGGTCATAGGGAGATTGTTGCTGAACTCGCCTAGGATTGAATGTTCGACTTTGGAAATTAGCAAAGGTTCATCATCGTTGGAGAGGTCTTTGAGGAAAAAGGTGGCAAGTCCCTTGGTGGTTTTTGTTGCAGGGGTAAATGCGCAGCCGATGTAATAAGGTTTATTGAGAGTGATATGTTGATCAGAGAAAATTGCTTCTTCTCCTATTTCGCCAGTCATCTTTTTTCCAATAATCTGAAGAACCAGAGTTTGAGGTTTTCTGCGAGACTGCTTACCAGTAATACCCAACGACCAGCCAGTCTTTTTGATATCCGGGGTACGGTTGGCAACCAAGGTGCGCACAGCGCCTGTTTCCGAAACGGATTTTGGGAGAGCAAATGTTTCGATGGTGAAACTTGAGTTTGGGAAAAGATCGGAATGAGGCACCGTAAGAGCAAGCGTTGATTCCAAGGCTAATTCTGCGGCCTGCCCATCTCGGAAGGGAATCTTTCCAGATGCGAAAGTGGCAGAAGGAGATGCAGCTTTTTTAGGATCGATTCGTTTAGCTTGCAATTCGAGAAACGAGCTTGAGATATAAGTTTCTTCAGGGTTAGGCAACCTTCCAAAAGCGAGCTTGTAAGCTAGATCGATTCGTTTTTTAGGATCGGGCTCTTCTTTGTTAAGCCTCTCAGCAAATGCGCGTGCGCGAGCCAGCATAAGGGGGCTATTGATGAGTAATAAAGACTGGACGGGCGTTGTAGTGATCTGTCTGCTGGATGCGCTGCTGAACCAATAGGGGGCATCGAAAACATCGAGCAATGGGTCGCGGCTGTTGCGGATAATTTTGGTATAGATGGATCTTCGGGCATCAGCACTTGAAGCACCGGGGCCCCCTGACTGCAACTTGATTTCGCCCGTGGTTGCATAAATTGCATCGCGAATTTGCTCTGCATCGAGCCTTTTAATAGTGCCATGCCAAAGATACTTGTTTTCTGGATCGATCACCCTGTTGGCTTCTAAATCGGGATGATTCGCACTTTGGCGATAGGTTGCGGATGTAACCATTAGGCGATGAAGTTTCTTGATGCTAAAATTGTTTTCTGTGAAGTAGGAAGCAAGCCAATCGAGTAATTCTGGGTGCGAAGGTGGGTCACCTAATTTGCCAAAATCGCTAGCATTGGAAGCAAGGCCTTTGCCGAAATGTTGCTGCCAAATCCTGTTCACCATGACTCTAGAGGTGAGCGGGTTGTTTTTGTCTGCGATCCAATTAGCAAGGGCGGATCTTCTGCCCGAGGTTTTCAAACCATTTGCTGGGGGATTAATCTGGGCGGGTTTATCATCAAGAATAGTCAGGAACCCTGGTTCGATATTGATGCTCCCTTTTTTCGGTATGGTTGTTTCTGCAGCAATCGGGCCGACATCTTTCACTACCAATGGTCTTGGAAGTGGTTGCGGCTTGAGGTTGTCGAATGCGGATAACTGCTTCTTTAGTGCAAGGTATTTTTCTTTTTCTTCCTTCTTGATGTGGGTTTCGATGCGTTGAAATTCGTAGAGTGCCTGCCTGTAAGAGAGTTCAGCAAGTTGGTGCTCGAATGTGGTTCGCTCAGAAGGTTTCTTGCGCATCATGGCTTGGATATCTAACGGGAATCTGGTGATCGCCCCTTCTTCCGCCTTAAGGATGGAAGGCTTTTCAATAGCTTCGATTTCTTTTCGCAGAACTTCGGTCTTGTCTTCCCATGCCTTTAACTTAGTTTGATAAGCTGCTTTTTCTTCCGTCGTGCCTACATCAATGTTTTCTAAGGGCAATACGCCACTAAAGAACGCACGCAATCTGAAATAATCCTTCTGTAATATAGGGTCAAATTTGTGATCATGGCATCTTGCACATTGTAAACCCATACCCATGAAGACATCGCTTGTGGTGTCGGTCAGATCATCAAGAATAATATTCCACTGGGTGCGCACATCGCGCTGGTTGTATTCGTAAATCCAATGACGGAGGTAGCCGGTTGAAATCAGGGCATCTGGGTTATTAGGAAAAAGCTCATCACCCGCAATTTGTTCTTTGATGAAAAGATCGTAGGGTTTATCGGCGTTGAAACTATTCACAACATAGTCGCGGTATAGCCAGGCCTGAGGCCGGTATTCATCGAGTCGATAGCCATCGCTTTCGGCATAGCGGACAAGATCAAGCCAGAACCTTGCGGCTCTTTCACCGTATTTTTGCGAATTTAAAAGGTGGTCAACCATGGATTCGTATGCATTAGGAGATTGATCATTGGTGAAACGATCAACTTCCGCAGGGGTGGGTGGTAAACCGATGAGATCGAAATACAGCCTCCTGGCAAGAATGCGTTTTTCTGCTTCAGGTGCAGGGGATAGATTGTTTTTAGAATGTTTTTCGGAGATGAAATGATCGATGCTGTTTTTAGCCCAAGTGCCACCCGTAGTTGGAACGGTTTTTTTAATCACGGGTTGGAAGGCCCACCACTTACGGTCTTCGTCTGTTATTTTACCTGGGGTTCGTTTAGCAGAATTATTTGTGCTGGCAGGCCAGATTGCGCCTTTCTTAATCCATGTAGATATGTCACTAATTTCTTGATCCGATAACTTGCCCTTGGGAGGCATTTTGAATTCTTGATTGGTGTAAGATATAGCTTCAATTAGTTTACTTTTATCGGGCTTCCCCACAATGATTGCAGAACCTGAATCGCCACCTTCCAGCATACCCGCAAGGGAATCAAGGACCAAACCGCCTTTGTTCTTTTTGGATTCATGACTATGGCAGGAGAAACATTTTTGCTCAAGAATGGTTTTGATCTTAGTGTTGAACAGTTCGGCATCGTTGGCATAAACGCTGGGGTTATAAGTGGCCAAAATATACCAAAGCAAGGAGAACTTGGCCAAGATCGAAAGCAAATTATTTGATGTATCTAGCATACTTAGTTAAACCTAAAAGTTAATTATTTCAATGTTCATAATAGGCTAAGCAAATGATTATTTAATAGGGAAGGCGTAAGTATTTAAGCAGTGTTAGCCGGTAGCATCCTCATAATTAGAATTTGATACAAAGGCCAATATAAGAATTCTGGAACTTCCCATCTGGAACTCATTCGGTTGGTTTTAAAGCTGGTGTTTTGCGCATCTGCTTTTACTTTTTAGGTAACGAATTTTTTACGATGAAGTCGACGATAGGTGTGGGGTCATCTAAGCCATGGGGATGATGGCCAATACCTTTCTTGCGGATAAGAGTGATGTCACCACCCATTTTTTTATATCGTTCTTCAATCAGCCCTGTGTTTTCTTCCCATGGAACAACATCGTCTGCATCACCAAATACATGAAGAAGTGGAACCTTGGCATCTGCAAGGGGTTTAAGATTATCGATAGGGTTAAATTTGTAATCGAGTGCTTCCATTTCGTTTTTAAAGCCATAGACATCAAGAACAAGTTTCCAATCGCGGGGGCTGCCCTTACCTTTGCCTTTGCCGCCTGGCCAGCTTTTGAAATCACAAACAGGGGCATCAGCATAAATACATGAAACTTTAGTGGGGTTTGCAGCAGCCCAGTTGTAGCAATAAAGCCCGCCTCTACTTAAACCAACCAATGCAGCTTTGGGAGCAAAACCATATTTAGTGGTAAGTTCGTTGTAAAAAGAATCCCAGAGCTTAACAGCGCGTGGCGCACCCAGCATATCTTGCACACGCATATAAACGATGAAGAATCCTTTGTCCAAAAGGGCGATATCCGGCGCTGGTTTGTGACCGAAGAATTCGCCATGCCAAACCCAAGGTCTTCCCGGTGCTTCTTTTTTGGGAGTAACCACCAACACTTGTTTTCCATCAACTTCAAAGTCGTATTTTTTGAATCCGTTCCAGTTTGATTCTTTCCCGGGGAACTTTAGCTCTTCCGCAGGTGCAATAGAAGTAAAGAGAAATAACCCTGCAACAAGAGGTAGGCATATATTTCGAAGCATGATTAAAAGCCCTTTGAAATAGAAGGTATTAAAAAAAAGGTCGCGTCTTAGAGGTACTTTAAGATGCGACCTGTGAATTGAAAGCAACAAGGATGTTACTTGCTTTCAGGAACATCCAAGTCTTTTAGCTTGATGTTTTTCCAGCGCACTTCCATGGTTTCGGTTTTTTTGCCTACACCATGAACTTGCAGAGCTATAAAGCCTTTTGGGGTAACAGCGTCTTTAATATCAGCAGCAGGAACGCCGTTGATAAAAGTCTTGATTGAATCACCCTTGCATTCGATCCTGAACTTGTTCCATTCATTAGATTTGAAAGCTTTACGAGCAGCTTCATTTTCCTTGAGATCTTTAAGCCAGCCTCTTCGGCCTTCATCATAAATGCCAGCGGAATATGCTCTGGCGGAAGGGTCGATTTCGACTTGATACCCATGCACCCTTCCTGCTGGAAATTTGAAGGTTTTTCCGTTGATATCAGCAGTCTTTGCTTCTTCAAATACCTGGCTTCGAATCTGCACACCTGAGTTTAACTCGGGATGTACCTTGAATTCTAATTCGAGGATGAAATTGCCGTAATCCTTGGTGGTGCAAAGAAAAGAGTTTCCTGTGTTGGGTACCGAGGATCCAACAATTTCGTCATTTTCTATACGGTACTTAGCCACGCCGCCTTTTTGAATCCAGCCTGAAAGATCTTTACCATTAAAAAGATTAACCCAGCCAGTTTCATCTGCAGCTTGGGAAAAAGCCCCGGAGGTAATTAGGGTAAGTAATCCAAGAAAGATTGATCTTAAAAACCAAGTGCGAATCATTATGTGTTTCCTTCAAAAGGCGATAAAAATGCACAAAGTTAGCCTACCAGCTTTATTAATCGTTGCCAACGATAATATCAGTGATCGGCAGTAGTGAATTGTAGATTAGTTTTTTATAAGAATGCCAGCGATTGCAGCGTTTAAGAGCGTTGCAACAAAACCAACGAAAAGGGCCCTAGCACCAAGTTTTGCCAGATCGCCTCTGCGTTCGGGTGCCATTGCGCCTATGCCACCCAATTGAATTCCTATCGAGGAAAAGTTGGCGAATCCGGTGAGAGCAAATGCTGTGAGTTGGTACGATCTTTCTGTCATGTATTCGGGAACAGCTTTCCATTCCTTCATTTGCAAATAGGCGTAATGCTCATTGATTGCAAGCTTTGAACCCAGAAGACTACCCACCTTTTGGATATCATCCATTTCGATACCCATAAGGAAGGCCGCAGGTGCAAAACACCAGCCAAAAACTTTCCTCAGTGATAAATCATCAGGCCAAGTTAATAGCGCTTCGGGTGATAAACCAATATTAATTAGTATTGGTTTAATTCCTGAAAGCAAAGCATCGAACATGGCTACAAAGGCTATAAAAACAATAAGCATTGCGCCAACATTCAAAGCCAGCTTTAGGCCATCGGTGGTTCCTGAAGCAATGGCATCGATTGCATTGACATAAGGTGATTTTTCGGAGTAGGTGTTTACTGTGCCCAGTGTTTCAGGGGTAGATGTTTCTGGAAGAAAAAGCTTGGCGAGGTAAAGGCTGCAAGGGCAGGCCATCACACAGGTTGTAAGCACTGCAACCGGGTCTGCACCGTAGTTGATGTAAACCACCATCATGCCGCCAGAGATATGCGCCATGCCGCTAACCATGAGAGCAAAAAGTTCGGAGTTGGTCATGCGGGGGACATAAGGTTTGACAATAAGAGGGGCTTCGGTTTGGCCCATGAAAACATTGGCGGAAACTGAAAGAGTCTCGGCTCCGCTGGTGCGCATCAGGTTAACCATGATCCTTGCTAAAAGTCTGACGCATTTTTGTAATATGCCGAAATGATAAAGCAAGGTGAAGAAAGCAGAAACGAACAAAATTGGGGGGAGGGCGACAAATGCGAATTGGAACATGTAGTTTGATTCAAATAATTTGGACCAAGTGCCTCCGATTGCTGGTGGTCGTGCATCTGCAAGATTGCCAAATACGAACTGAGCCCCGGCATCGGAAAACCCAATGAACTTTTTGACCACGCCACCCACAGCAGAAATAATGGTGTAAACAAATTCAACTTTTAGCACCAAAACAGCTAGGATCATTTGCAAAGAAAACCCCCAGATGATGGTATGCCAGTCGACTGCCCTTAAGTTTTGAGAAAATACAGCGACTAGACCAAAGAAAAAAATCACCCCCGCAACCGATTGGCCCCTTAATCCGATCGTTGATCGTAAAAAATAGGCAGATAACGCAATAAGCGTGATTGCGAGAGCGATGACTAAACGCCATTGCATCGGTGTACCTAAGGGCTGTTTTTTTTCAAAAGTGGGTGTTTCAACAGATTGCATGAAAGCTCCGATTCACAAAGACGAGTATTATTACCACGCCAGTTTGTTGTTGTGATAAGTAATAAGCAAGTCATAAAAACGAAAAGGCACAATCATGATTCCGATAGTGAATTCTTCGATTCGCATCTGCCTGTTTGTAGGGATAGGGAGAAATGTTTTCTACAAAGGCTTACATAGCGTTCGTTGCCACCGATTTCGACTTGCTTGCCTTGTTGTTCTACCGTGCCATCTGGTGAAACGCGGACCACCATGATGGCTTTTCTACCACAAAAGCAAATGGTTTTAAGTTCATGAAGGTTGTCGGCCCAGGCAAGAAGGGCAGCGCTGCCTGGGAAAAGTTCACCCTGAAAATCAGTGCGAATCCCATAGCACATTACTGGAATGTTTGATTCATCCACCAGCCTTGCAAGTTGTTTTACCTGCTCTTTGGTCAGGAATTGGGCTTCGTCGATTAGAATACAGTTAGGCTTCGAAGGTGTGCATTCGTTCCAAAAATCAGTTGCAGGTGTGAACCTTCCTGCATCAGCTTTGATGCCAATACGCGAGGCAATCTGCCCTGGGCCCTATTATCTAATAAAGCAGTAAAGAGCATGGTATTCATGCCCCGCTCTGAATAGTTATAAGCAGCTTGAAGAAGTGCGGTGGATTTTCCCGCATTCATGGTTGAGTAATAATAGTAAAGTTTTGCCATCCTGAGACAATCCGTTTTTCTAAAAAGATAAAGCTAATAATCAGCGCAACTTTGTTTATATCCTTTTTGCGAATGCTTTGGAATCATGCAGTCAGGATTTTTTGATTCCTTCGGTCATCTTCAATTCAATGGTGCCTGCACAGTTTGCGACGCTAACTTTGTAACCGCCCTTAGGGTATGCTTCTTTGACAGAGATATACTAGGCCTACCCTCGCCGTCGCCGCGGTTGCAACAAAGCGTTCAGCTTGAAGTTTTATGGTCGATTTTTGGAATATGATAAATTGCTCCTCTCATTAAGGAATGAGTAAGCGGTAAAGAGAATTTGTAACGATGGTAAAATTAGTTACAAACAAAATTCCTGCTATTTGCTAAAGCTTTCGATTTTTGTGTAATGAAGTAAAGGTTATACCTGAAGGCGTAAAAGCACTTGCTGATTTTAGAAGTCAGCCTTTTGTCGAAATTCTTATTTTATATCCATTATGATTCGACTCATGCTATTATTGAAATCTTGAAAAAGTAATCATACCTACTAGCGTTTTAATGAAACGTATTTATGAGTAAATTCGACAAACATTTTCAGGCCAATTCGCGATGTGGTTTTTTAAAAAGCTTGGTTACTGTCGCAAAAAGCACTTTGCTTGCGATCATGGGTCGTATGGCCACTTATAGTAGGCAAGAGATTACCCAGGATATGGCTTGGAACGCTAAAGAAAAATTAGGCCCTGCAAAATATGAATGGGGACCGATACCAATTCCTCAAGTTTCGGTGCCAGGCGTTACTAAGTTTGTTTGATTTACAAGTGTGCGTGTGATTTTAACTTTGGATGTTGCTTGATGATAACCGTAGTAACGAAAGTGGCCTAATGGTTGATAATTATCTTGGAAAAAGTACGCTGAAGAAAGTCGCATGGAGGCTTATCCCTTTCATATGTCTGCTTTACTTAATGAATATCATAGATCGTGCAAATGTCGGGTTTGCGCGATTGCAAATGCAAGATGATTTACGGCTGAGCGAAGACACATTTAATTTGGGTTATGGAATGTTCTATGTCGGTTACCTGTTGTTTGAGGTGCCTAGCAATCTGTTGATGAAACGAGTTGGCGCAAGGTTGTGGATCGCACGCATCATGATTAGTTGGGGTCTGATTTCTTCTTTAAGTATGTTCGCTTGGGATCAGTGGAGTTTCTATGGATTGCGCATTTGCCTTGGTATTGCGGAAGCGGGGTTCTTCCCGGGAATCATTCTTTACCTTAGTTATTGGTTCCCCGAACGCCAGCGGGCCAAGATGACTGCATTTTTCATGATGGCTATCGGTCTGGCTTTTGTGCTTGGAAATCCACTCTCCGGCTTCATCATGCAATACCTTGACTCCTATGCAGGCTTACATGGATGGCAATGGTTATTTCTTCTTGAAGGCATCCCTTCTGTTATTCTAGGGGTTGCTGTTTTTTATTATTTGACTGATTACCCTCGTGATGCCTCTTGGCTTTCTTCTGAACAAAAAAATTGGCTTGTTTCGGAGATGGAAAACGAAGAGCAACAGCGGAAGCAGCGCTTTAATGCTGATCGTTTATCTGCTGTTTTACAATGGCGTGTTTGGTTACTTATCGCAATATACTCCACTTTGGCAGTAGGCACGAATGCGAGTGGCGCCTATTTTCCCAAGCTTATCAAACAGCAATTTGATTACCTCGATACTTTTCAGATCGGGTTGCTTAGCGCATTGCCCCACATCTGTGCGATCGTTGGCATGATTGTTTTTAGTATTAGTTCAGATCGCAAGAACGAAAGGCGTGGGCATTTAATTGTAGCAGCGATGCTAGCTGTTATAGGATGGAGCTTGGCGGCAGCCAATTTTTCACCAGTGATTGCTTTGGTGGGTTTGTGTATCGCTCAAACAGGAATGATGAGCATGATTCCTGTGTTCTGGACTTTGCCAACTGCCTTTTTAACTGGTGCAGCCCTTGCTGGTGGGATAGCCATGATTAATTCTGTGGCAAACATTGGTGGCATTTTTGCTGCTACCATTTTGGGAACTTATGGCTTATGGTCTATGGCACTGATACATTTTGTAGGCGCAGTTCTTGTAATTGTTGTTCAAGAGAATTCTGCCAAAGAAAGAACTTCATGACGATTGATAATCCTATTTATTCTGGAAACCTGTTTGACCTTACCGGAAAAGTTGCGGTTATTTCTGGTGCAGCTCAGGGTTTGGGTAAGTCTGCCTCACTCGCAGTTGCTCAGGCAGGCGCTAATGTTGTTTTGGTCGATCGCAATATTTCCGGGTTGGAAACTACTGCAGATTTGATTAGAAAAATGGGGCGAAAAGCTCTCGTTAGTGTGACCAATGTTTCAGATCCCGATGCTATATTTGAGCTATTCAAACGGGTTGATGTGGAGTTTGGAAGAGTAGATTTTTTAGGAAACATTGCAGGCGATGGGCATCTTGAAAAGCCAGAAGAATTGACGATTGCAGACTTGCATTCTGTGTTACAGAACTTGGTAGTAGGGCGCTTTGCCATGTGCCAGCAGGCCGGGTTACGGATGCTTGCCCAAGGTCGTGGTTCCATTATGAATATAGGCTCTCTTGCAAGTTCTACTGCACTTGGCCGTGGGCATATTGCTTACAGTATGGCAATGGGCGCAGTTTTACAAATGACGAGGGAACTTAGTACGGAATGGAGCCACCGTGGCGTTCGTGTGAATTGTGTAACCCCTGCCCAGATAGTAAATCCCGGCCTTACCGCACGCATGAGCGAAGATCCAACTTTGGAAGATAGATTTCTACATGGTATTCCCGCTCATCGGCTTGGCCAACCCAATGATATTATGGGCATTGCTGTTCTTCTTGCTTCGGATTCTTCTAGTTGGATCACCGGGGCAATTATTCCTTTGGATGGTGGGAACATGGCGATGAACGCTGGGGGC
>Ga0194055_10004025_pt1 | contig 11156 bp, 10 predicted proteins | sample SepL449m_MetaG_FD_155482 | JGI IMG/M metagenome (GOLD analysis project Ga0194055, IMG submission 155482) | Anoxic zone freshwater microbial communities from boreal shield lake in IISD Experimental Lakes Area, Ontario, Canada - Sep2016-L442-9m | ecosystem: Environmental > Aquatic > Freshwater >... | reverse complement strand
GACGACGAACGCCAACGTCACACCCCGGCTGAGCCACATCAGTTCCCCGAGGGCGAGGACCGCAATCAGCCCGGGCAGCCAGTAGTACACCGGGCCGGCCTCGTTGACGAAGGCGCTCTCGATCAGTGTCCCGACGTTGCCGTCGCGCAGGTTGTGGAGATTGGTGCTGACATCACGCAGCAGACTCTGCTGGACGCCCGGACTGAGGTGCGCGACGACGACCGCCACCGCGGCCAGGGCCGCCGCGTACAGCAGGGTCACCCGCAACCGGCCCAGATGGGCCAGGACGGCGGACAGCGCTGCGTGCATTGCCCATCACTATGCCCCACGTGGCCGCCCCACGTGGCCGCCTCAAGCCGGACTCAGACGTTCGGAGCGGCTCCCGGCCATCCGTCGTCGTCGGCGGCGTAGTTGTCGGCGGCGCAGTCATCGGCGGCGTAGTCGTCGTCACTGTCGTCGACGGCGGTGGCGCCGGGCGCACCGTTGTGCTGTTTGACCCGATACATCACGAGGTCCGGCGGCACCCCGGATTGGCGCGGGGCGAAGACCTGGCGACGCACCCGCTTGACCGTCACCCCGAGTTCGTCGAGCGCCCTCGGCGGGATCTCGTCCAGCGCCGTCTCGGAGATGATCAAACCCCCGCGGGTCGCTCGGTCCATCACCCGGGCGGCGATGTTGACGTCGACGCCCAGCCAGTCGCCGCCGATGCGCTGCGGGCGACCGGTATGGATACCGGCCCGCATTTTCGGTGTATATCCGTTCACCTCAACGCTTTTCACCGCTTGGCGCGCCGCCATGATGGCCCGCAGCGCAGTGGCTGCGTCGTTGAAAACCACCATCATGCCGTCGCCCATACGTTTGACGATGTGCCCGCCGGCGTCGAGCAGCGGGGCCTCGGCGACCTGGGCGACGCGGCGCAGCAACCGAAGCGTCGCCTCGTCTCCGGCCTGCAGCGACCAGTCCGAGAAACCGACCAGATCGGTGAAGACGATCGTCACCTCGGCGTTGACCGGCCGGCCGGACACCCGCTCGGTGAGCGCCTGCCACAGCTGCAACCCGGCCAAGCTCACCTCGCGGCTGACCGCATCGCGGTTCAGCAACCGGTCAGCGGCCCGGGCAGCCGCCTGGGCGCTGCCTTCACCGGCCGCCGATAGCGGGTCGCCGAACTCCGGGTCGCCCGGCAGGGCGCGCCGGGCACGCCTGATCAGCGCGACGACATCGGGGTTTCGATTGGTGCTGCGCAACCAGCCTGTGACGCCGCTCTCGCCGGTGGCTTCGGTGAGTTGGCGGACGTTCTCGGGCGGCTGATCGCCGTTCGTCTCGACGTCCACGGGGTCAGCCTAGGGCACGAGGCCGCGACGGGCATGTGCGCTCTGATACAGGCAAATAGCGGCAGCCGCTGCCACATTCAAGCTTTCCGCGGCGCCCGCCATCGGGATGACGACGCGTCGATCCGCGCGCGCGGCGACCGCCGCCGACAACCCATGTGCCTCAGGGCCGAACAGCCAGGCAGTTGGTCGGGCCAACTCCGCCTCGACCTCGTCGAGGGTGACCTCGCCGTCCAGGGTGGTGGCCAGCACCTGGAGGCCGGCGGCCCGGAGCCGGTCGATCACCGCGACGGTGTCCGGCTCGCACACCACCGGAACGGACAGGATGCTGCCCGCCGAGGAACGAACACATTTGCCGTTGTAGGGATCGACGGCATCGCCGGCAAAAACCACGGCTTCGGCGCCCATGGCGTCGGCCAACCGGATCAGCGTGCCCGCATTGCCGGGGTCGGAGGTGTCGGCTGCGACCGCGATCAGGGCCGGATCGCCGGCCAGCACACGATCGAGTGCGACCTGCGGCTGACGGCAGACAGCGACCAGACCGGAAGGGGTGACCGTGTCGGACAGCGCTTTCATCGCGCGTTCGGTGACCGGGACAACGGCCAGGCCGTCGAGGAGCTCGTGGTGGCGCGTGGCTGCCGTCTCGGTCGCGAATACTCGTTCGACCACTCCCCGCCGAACCGCAGCCTCGATGAGGTTGGGCCCTTCGGCCAGGAAACGGTGTGCAGCGGCGCGCTCGGCGCGCCGCTGCAGTTTCACCGCATCGGTGACAGTGGCGGACCGCTCAGTGAGCGGAGCCGTCACGCAGCCTCACCGGACGGGGCGTTCACATCCTCCGGAAGAGCGGCGCGGGCAATTCCGACGAGCGCGGCGAAGGCATCCGGATCGCTGATCGCGATGTCCGCGAGGTTCTTACGGTCCACCTCGACGCCGGCGAGCTTGAGACCCTGGATCAGCCGGTTGTAGGTCATGTCGTTGGCGCGGGCCGCGGCGTTGATCCGGGCGATCCACAGCTTACGGAAATCACCCTTGCGGGCGCGCCGGTCGCGGTAGGCGTAGGTCAACGAATGCAGTTGCTGCTCTTTGGCTTTGCGGTACAGCCGGGACCGCTGGCCACGGTAACCCTTGGAAGCCTTGAGGACTGTGCGGCGCTTCTTCTGGGCATTGAGTGCGCGTTTCACGCGGGCCATGGGAGTTCCTTTTCTCGTTCGGTTCGGGAAAGTTCAGTTACTGGTCGGACGGTCGCACCCGCGCCGGAGCGCGTGCGCCCGTCGTCGTCGGGCCTGGTCAGCCGGTCCGATCAACCTTTGAGCATCGAGTTGACGCGTTTGGTGTCGTTGGCCGCCACCTCGGTGCGACCGTCCAGCCGACGGGTGCGCTTGGACGCCTTGTGCTCGAGGAGGTGACGGCGATTCGCCTTCTGGCGCACGATCTTTCCGGTCCCGGTCTTACGGAAGCGCTTGCTGGCGCCGCTGTGGGTCTTTGCCTTGGGCATGATTCCTCAGTTCTTCTTGGTGATCAGTTGTCGGCGATCTCGCAGAGATCAGTTTTCGGGAGTCTCGGTGCCCTCAGCCGGCTCGGGGGCCGGTGCGGTGACCGTCTGCTGCGCCGCCTTCGCGCGAGTCTTGGCGCCGCGGTGCGGGGCCAGCACCATCGTCATGTTGCGGCCGTCCTGCTTGGCCGAGGTCTCGACGAAGCCGTGGTCGGCCACATCGCCCGCGAGCCGCTGCAGGAGTCGGTAACCAAGTTCGGGCCGGGACTGCTCACGGCCGCGGAACATGATGGTCACCTTGACCTTCGATCCCGCCTCCAGGAAGCGGATGACGTGACCCTTCTTGGTCAGGTAGTCGTGCGGGTCGATCTTGGGGCGGAGCTTCTGCTCCTTGACCACGGTCTGCTGCTGGTTCTTACGGGACTCGCGCTCCTTGAGCGCCGTCTCGTACTTGAACTTGCCGTAGTCCATGATCTTGCAGACCGGCGGTCTGGCGTCCGGGGCTACTTCGACGAGGTCGAGATCGGCATCCGCGGCGACGCGGAGAGCGTCTTCGATGCGCACGATGCCCACCTGCTCCCCGCCGGGTCCGATGAGTCGGACTTCAGGTACGCGAATGCGCTCGTTGACGCGGGTCTCAGTGCTGATGGGGCCTCCCTGGTTGGCGTTTCTCTGGTGGACCGTCTACGTCGCGCACCAGGGACCGCATCGGGAGATTCCGCACCATCAGCATCTGTTCAACCGAACAGAAAAGCCCTGCATAAAGCAGGGCCCAAGCCGACCGGTCGCAGCCTTACGCCGCCTGCGCCGCAGCGCAGAACGAATACCTCCGGTATTCGCGACCGGACCGCCGGACCTTCGCGGCCCGGGGTGGGAGTGGGACTCCACTTGCTGTCCTGGCGTAGGCCGGGACGGTCGTGCATGCGAGTCTAGCAGCCATGACGGAGATTCCTGACAATGCAGCAGACCGGGCGGTCCCGCACGATGCCCAGCATCGCGACCTCGCTGACGTCCCCGCCACGGAGGTCATCAGCCGGGCTGTGGTCATGCTGATGAGCGCCGCGGCCGAAAAGCTGGGACTGGCATCGGCAGATCCCGACGACAGCGTGCACGGGGACCGCGACGAGGCCCGGCGGTTGATCTCCGCGCTGGCCGGGCTGATCGACGGCTCCGCACAGTACCTCGGCCCGCATGCCGGCCCGATGCGCGACGGACTGCGCAGCCTGCAACTGGCCTTCCGGGAGCAGAGCGCGGTGCCCGACGAACCCGGCGCCGGGCCGGGCGAGAAGTACACCGGCGCGGTGCGTCCGGAATAGGCTGGGCGGCCTATGACGGTCACGATGACGCGGCCCCGGGCAGGGTCCCGGTCACGGCTGCACTGGGTGCCGGCCGCCGCCGCGTGGTTCTTCGGCGTGATCGCCACCGCCGCACTGCTGTCCAGCGTCTCGACCACCGTCCGGCATCTGACGAAAGTGCCGCGGGAGTTCATCGACCGCTACCTGTTCAACTTCCCGGATACCAGCTTCGCGTGGGCGTTCGCGCTGGCGGTGATGGCCGGGGCCCTGGGCGCACGCAAGCGGATCGCGTGGTGGGTGCTGGTCGCCAACCTGCTGCTGGCGATCACCTTCGACATCTCGGCACTGACCCAGCGCGACGGCTCCCGGTGGGAGGACGTCGGCGAGTTCCTCGGTCTGGCCTTCCACATCGCCGCGATCGTGCTGGTGGTGCTGGCCTACCACGAGTTCTGGGCCAAGGTGCGCCGCGGTGCGGTGTTCAAGGCGGCCGCCGTACTGGTCGCCGGCAACGTGATCGGAATCCTGCTGGCCTGGGGACTGCTGCAGCTGTTTCCCGGTTCGCTGCACCCGAATGACCGCCTCGCCTACGCCGTCAACCGGGTCAGCGGCTTCGCCGTCGCCACTCCGGACTTCTTCATGGGCAAGCCGAACGTGCTGCTCAACGCGTTGTTCGGCCTGTTCGGCGCGTTGGCGCTGATGGCTGCGGTGGTGGTGCTGTTCCAATCCCAGCGTGCCGAGAACGCCCTGACCGTCGAGGACGAGGCAGCCATCCGCGGCCTGCTGGAGGTATGGGGCAAGAACGACTCGCTGAGTTACTTCGCGACGCGCCGGGACAAATCGGTGATCTTCGCGCCGAACGGACGTGCCGCGCTCACCTATCGCGTCGAGGTGGGCGTGTGCCTTGCCAGCGGTGATCCGGTGGGCGAACCTAGGTCCTGGTCGGCGGCCATCGCCGCCTGGCTGGAGCGCTGCCGTGACTACGGCTGGGCCCCCGGGGTCATGGGTGCGAGTTCCACCGGGGCGCAGGCCTATCGGGAAGCCGGGTTGAGCGCCCTGCAACTCGGCGACGAAGCGATCCTCTACCCGGACAAGTTCCGGCTGTCCGGCGCCGATATGCGCGGGGTGCGCCAGGCCGTCACCCGGGCCCGCCGGGCCGGACTGACGGTGCGGATGCGCCGGCATCGCGACCTCAGCGCCGCGGAGATGGCCGAGGTGATCCGGCAGGCCGACGCGTGGCGCGACACCGAGACCGAGCGCGGCTTCTCGATGGCGTTGGGCCGGCTGGGCGACCCCGCCGACGGCGACTGCCTCCTGGTCGAGGCGATCGGGGGTGACGACCTCGCAGCTGCGGTCGTCGGCATGCTGTCGTTCGTACCGTGGGGGCCGAACGGCCTGTCGCTGGACCTGATGCGCCGGGCGCCGCAGTCGCCCAACGGCACCGTCGAACTCATGGTCAGCGAGTTGCTGCAGCAGGCCGACACCATCGGGGTGAACCGGGTTTCGCTGAACTTCGCGATGTTCCGGTCGGCCTTCGAGGAAGGCGCACGGCTGGGCGCCGGTCCGGTGGCCCGGCTGTGGCGCGCCCTGCTGGTGTTCTTCTCGCGCTGGTGGCAACTGGAAACCCTGTACCGCTCCAACATGAAATATCAGCCGGAGTGGGTGCCGCGGTTCGCCTGCTACGAAGATGCCCGGCTGATCCCACGGGTCGGGGTGGCGTCGGTGATCGCCGAGGGTTTCCTGGTGCTGCCGTTCTCCCGGCGCGGCCGTCAGCACACCGGGCACCATCCCGCCGTCCCGCACGGCGCCACCGTGCAGCCGGCCACGGACGTTCCTTTCGTGGCGGCGGTGGACGCGGCCGGCGACCGGACCCAACGGCTCCCCGAGCAGGTCCGGGTGCGGATGGCCAAGCTGCAAGAACTCTCCGAACGCGGCGTCGACGCCTACCCCGTCGGACGCCCCCCGACCCACACCGTCGCGGCGGCGCTGGCCGCCGGGGACGGCACCGCCGTCGTGGTGTCGGGCCGGGTGCTGCGGACCCGCGACTACGGCGGCGTCACCTTCGCGACGCTGCGGGACTGGTCCGGCGATGTCCAGCTGTTGCTGGAGAAGTCCGGGCTGGACGGCGGTGCCGAGGACTTCGCCGCGGTGGATCTGGGCGATCTGGTCGAAGTGACCGGCCGGATGGGATTCAGCCGCAACGGAACCCGCTCGGTGCTGGTGACGAGCTGGCGGATGCTCGGCAAGTGCCTGCGACCGCTGCCGGACAAGTGGAAGGGGCTGACCGACCCGGAGGCGCGGGTTCGGGCTCGCTACGTCGACCTGGCGATCAACCCGGAGGCGCGCGACGTCATCGAGGCCCGCAGCGCCATCCTTCGCTCGATTCGGGAAACGTTGTTCGCCAAGGGTTTCCTGGAGGTGGAGACCCCGATCCTGCAGCGGATCCACGGCGGCGCCAATGCCCGGCCGTTCCAGACGCACATCAACGCCTATGACCTAGACCTCTATCTGCGGATTGCGCCGGAGCTGTATCTCAAGCGGCTCTGCGTGGGCGGGGTGGAGCGGGTTTTCGAACTGGGCCGCGCATTCCGCAACGAGGGCGTCGACTTCAGCCACAACCCGGAGTTCACCCTGCTGGAGGCCTATCAGGCCCACGCTGATTACCGCACCTGGGTCGACGGTTGCCGGGAGATCATCCAGAACGCGGCGATCGCGGCGAACGGTTCAGCCGTGGTGATGCGCCCGGGTCCGGACGGTGCGCTCAGACCGGTCGACATCTCCGGGCAGTGGACGGTCAAGACGCTCCACGGGGCGGTGTCCGACGCCCTCGGCGAGCACCTAGGCCCCGACACCGACCTCGACTCCCTGCGCCGGTTGTGCGATGGGGCCGGTATCCCCTACCTGACGCACTGGGACGCCGGCGCCGTCGTGCTCGAACTGTACGAGCGGCTGGTCGAGGAGAGCACCGAGGAGCCGACGTTCTACATCGACTTCCCGACATCGGTGTCGCCGCTGACCCGGCCGCACCGCAGCATCGCCGGCGTTGCTGAACGCTGGGACCTGGTGGCCTGGGGGGTGGAGCTGGGCACCGCCTACAGCGAACTCACCGATCCGGTCGAGCAGCGGCGACGGCTGCAGCAGCAGTCCATGCTGGCCGCCGGCGGCGATCCAGAGGCCATGGAACTCGACGAAGATTTCCTGCAGGCGATGGAGTACGCGATGCCGCCGACCGGCGGGCTCGGCATGGGCGTCGACCGGGTCGTCATGATGATCACCGGCCGAAGCATTCGGGAAACCCTGCCGTTTCCGCTGGCCAGGCCGCGCTAACCTGGATGCCACGCACGAGCGACACGCGTGTGTTGACAGCAAATTTTCAGAAAGCTAGGTCACGATGGTTGGCGTGACACCATCAACGGCGATGGTTCCCACGATCTTGCCCGAATCGTGGGGAGCCGACAGCACCGTAGTGGCGGCGCCGTTCGGGCTGTTCCAGGGTCACATCTCACTGATGCACGGTTGGCTGCCGCTGACCGCGCAACTGCTGGCGGCGCTGCTGCTCGTGGCCGCGGTAGGTTGGCGCAGCCGCAGGTGGCGACTGGCGTCGCTGCCGATCGCGGTCGCTGTGGGCATGGTTCTCACCGGGCTGGCGTACTGGAGCATCTTCGCCAACGGGTTGTCCGGCGAGCCGGCGCCGCCGACGTTGTGGTTATGGGTGACGCTGACCGGCCTGGCCGCCGGAGTGGCGGTTCTCGGCTGGCGTTCGGCCGCCCGATGGCGGCGTACTGTCTCGTTGCTCGCGGTCCCGATGTCGGCGCTGTGCGCCGGTCTGATGCTGAACCTGTGGGTCGGCTACTTCCCCACCGTGCAGACCGCCTGGGGACAGCTCACCGACGGACCCCTTCCGGGGCAGACCGATACCGCCACCGTCGCCAAGATGATTGCCGCGCAGTCCGTTCCGGCCAAAGGCACGGTGGTGCCGGTCACCATCGACGGCTCGTCGAAGTTCAAGCACCGCGGCGAATTGGTGTATCTGCCGCCGGCTTACTTCGCCAGCAATCCCCCGCCGGCCCTGCCGACCGTCATGATGATCGGCGGCCAGTTCAATACCGCGGCGGACTGGATTCGCGCGGCCAATGCCGTCGGCACCCTCGACGACTTCGCGGCCCGCAACGGGGGGAACGCGCCGGTGTTCGTCTTCGCCGACTCCGGTGGTGCGTTCAACAACGACACCGAGTGCGTCAACGGAGTCCGGGGCAACGCCGCCGACCACCTCACCGCCGACGTCGTTCCCTTCATGGTGAAGAACTTCGGTGTCAGCGACGACCCGGCGCACTGGGGCGTGGTGGGCTGGTCGTCCGGGGGCACCTGCGCGATGAACCTGACGTTGAAGTACCCGGACCTGTTCAGCAGCTTCGTGAACATCGACGGCGACTTCGCGCCCAACGCCGGCACCAAGGCCCAGACGATCGACCGGCTCTTCGGCGGTAACGCCGCCGCGTACGAGGAGTGGTATCCGCCGACGGTGATCGAGAAGCACGGCAACTACGACGGTGTGTCGGGATGGTTCGCCGTGTCGGAGAACGCCAAGATCCCCGCCATCTCCGGAGTGGCGCTTCAGGACCAGCCCATGGAGCGCGCACCGGAGAGCAACCCGACCGAGGCGGCCCGCGCCCTGTGCCGGCTCGGAAGCCAGTACGGCATCGACTGCGCCGTGGTGCCGCAACCCGGCCGACACGACTGGCCGTTCGCCGCGAGGGCTTTCGCCTCGGCGCTGCCGTGGCTGGCCGCGCAGGTCGAGACCCCGGATGTGCCGGGGGTGGCCCTGCCCGGTACCGGACCGGCCGAGGGTGTCACCATCGCCGCAGAAGGTCATGCGGCGCTGCCCGGTCACAAGCCCGCCGGAGTACGGTGAGCGCCATGCCCGAGGACACGACACCGCCGAAGCCGGCGACGCCTGAGCAACCCCCGGTCGGCACCGCCGCAACCCCTGAAACGGCGCGCGCCACTACTCCGGCCCCGGCGCCGACCAACCCCGACACGAGCGCATCCGGCCTTCCCGCGCCGACCCCCGTCCTGCCCGACACCGGTTACACCGCAGACGGGGTGCCGACGTTCGAGGGTGTACGGGAGAAGATCGAGTCCCGGTACGGAACCGCCATCGGCGCAACGGAATTGGCCGAGGAAACCAGCGGCGGCCGCACCGCGGCGCAGCAATTAGACGCCCGGCACAAGGCCGCCGAGGAAAAGCTCGCGGAGATCCGTGCCTCGATGCACAAAGCGGACTGACCCGGCCGGCTAGTTCGCGGGCCCGTGCCGCCGGTTACCCCAGCTGCGGTGCGTAATGCGTGCCTTTGCTCCGCTCGGAGACGGGCGGAAGATTGCGGGCGGGCGTCTCCACGAGCGGCGTGTCAGCGGGGATGCGTCCCTCGGCGCGATCCCAGCCGGCCCGTGCCCGCGGATGCATCTTCGCCCGCCGCGGGACGAATTTGAACGCCAGGTTCACGCCGCGTCCGAACAGCCAATGCAGCCGCTCGTCCAGCGGCGACCATGAGTGGCCCATCAACTCGCGGACCGGCTCGTCGTAGAGGCCGACCGTCAGCCACACCACGAAGGGCTCCAGCACCTTCAGCTGCTGGGCCCACACCCAGTCCGGAAGCCATTGCATCGACGGGTGCTTGGGCATCGTGGACAGATCCAGCACCGTGCGTGCCGCCCAGGTGTTCTCCAGGACCTCGCGGCACATGCGGTCCCAATAGGCCTGGAATTCCTCCCAGGTGTCGGGGACCGGCCGCATGGTCATCCCGTACATGCGGTACCAGGTGATGTGCTCATCAAAGAGCTGGCGCTTCTGGCTCTCGGTCAGACCGTCACCGAAGTGTTCGGCGGTCACGATGGTCCCCATGAAGAACGTTGCGTGGGCCCAGTAGAAAACCTCGGGATTCAGCGCGTTGTACCGCCGGCCCTGCTCGTCGACGCCCTTGATGCCGACGTGGTAGTCGCGCACCTCGGCGCCGGTGCGTGGGGCCCGGTCGCCGTCGAACACGACACCGCCGATCGGGTACAGCGAACGGAACAGCCGGGGAAGGCGCTCGGTGAAGAAGATCGAGTGGTCCTTCACAGCCGCACCCAGTTGCGGGTGCATATTCTGCATCGACCCCGCCCACGGCCCCTGCAGCAGTCCGCGCCAGTCGCCGAACAGCTTCCAGGTCAACGAGTCCGGCCCCAGCGGCGCGAAGTCGTAGCCCCCGCCGCTGACCGGGCAGCCGGCCTCGGACGGCGCCGTCGTGTCGGCGACGGTGGTGTCCTGACTCACCCGATTGCCTCCTTCGGGACCGCGGTTTCGGTGCAGTGAGACTATCTGGACACGAGTGTGCCCAGAGCAGCAGCTTATCGTCCCGGCCGGCCTATGCGCTGGCCCGGCGCCGCCGTGGCGCACGCTTGACCGCAGGCGGGTCGAGCAGTCCCGCCAGGAACGACCCGGTGTAGCTGTCCGGGCTGGCTGCGACGTCCTCCGGGGTGCCCTGGGCCACCACCGTGCCGCCGCCCCCGCCGCCTTCGGGGCCCATATCGACGATCCAGTCCGAGGTCTTGACGACATCCAGGTTGTGTTCGATGACTATCACCGAATTGCCTTTATCGACAAGGCCGTTGATGACTTTGAGCAACTTGCGGATGTCCTCGAAGTGCAGGCCCGTGGTGGGCTCGTCGAGGATGTACACCGTCCGCCCGGTTGAGCGCTTCTGCAGCTCGGCCGCCAGCTTCACCCGCTGAGCCTCACCGCCGGAGAGCGTGGGCGCAGGTTGACCCAGCCGCACGTAGCCCAACCCGACATCGACCAGAGTCTTGAGGTAGCGGTGAATGCTGCTGATCGGCTCGAAGAACTCCGCGGCGTCCTCGATGGACAGGTCCAGCACCTCCGAGATGGTCTTGCCCTTGTAGTGCACCTCGAGGGTCTCGCGGTTGTAGCGGGCGCCGTTGCACACCTCGCACGGCACGTAGACGTCGGGCAGGAAATTCATCTCGATCTTGATGGTGCCGTCGCCC
>Ga0194055_10004024_pt1 | contig 11156 bp, 8 predicted proteins | sample SepL449m_MetaG_FD_155482 | JGI IMG/M metagenome (GOLD analysis project Ga0194055, IMG submission 155482) | Anoxic zone freshwater microbial communities from boreal shield lake in IISD Experimental Lakes Area, Ontario, Canada - Sep2016-L442-9m | ecosystem: Environmental > Aquatic > Freshwater >... | reverse complement strand
ACCAATACAACATGAACGATAAACGATACAAACAACGAGGTAAATGACTCATAATTTGGCGAATATTTTATCCAAAGCTGCTTTTGCCAAGTACTAGTTTTCATGGTCATCCAAATACTTTATTTTGATTCATATTGTTTAAGTCTACCCGATAACAGAATATTATCATCAATCATCTCGTGGGCAAATGAACCGATTTTTCGCCTCTGGGCCATTTCAAGAATTCCAACCCCTCCTACAGGCGAGATTGAATCTGTACCACCAATGATAAATGGGGCAATATAAACCTGAATTTCGTCAACCTGAGATGCGTCAAAAAAACTCCCCAACGTTTTTGCGCCTCCTTCCACCAATAAGTTTTGGATCCCTTTTTTCCCCAACAGCATTAAAAGTTCATCAACAATATCAGCAGAATTATTCGAAGTAAGTTCGAGCAGTTCACATCCTGAATTTTCCAATCTTACTTTTAATTCTTGCGAAACATTTTCATGCACAGCAATTATCGTTGGAAATTCCTTAGCAGATTGAACGATTCGTGAAGAATGGCTTATTCTAGCTTTAGGATCGATCACAACTCGTATTTGTTTTCTTGGCCCTTCTGGCCTTGCATTTAACATGGGGTCATCAAGATGTACTGTTCCAACACCAACTAAAATTGCATCCACCAAACCCCGTAATTGATGAACTTTTTCTCTACATTTTTCATTACTAATCCATTTTGATTCACCAGCTTTTGTCGCAATCTTACCATCCAGACTCATAGCCCATTTGGCAATAACAAATGGTTTTGAATGCAAATGGTATTTAATAAATGGAGCATTGATAAATTCAGCTTTTTCTTTACCAACCCCAATTTCCACATCAATCCCATGAGATTGCAAAAAACCAATGCCTTTACCAGCAACCAATGGGTTCGGATCACGCATTGCTACAAAAACTTTGGATATCCTGGAATTTAAAATTGCATTTGCACAAGGAGGAGTTTTCCCATGATGCGAGCAAGGCTCGAGGGAAACAAATAAAGTACTTCCAAAGGCTTTATCACCTGCTTGATTTAAAGCCTCGATTTCGGCATGTAAGCCCCCAAACCTCTGGTGCCAACCAACACCAACCACAATGTTTTCTCTAACTAATACAGCTCCAACCATAGGATTAGGCTCTACCAATCCACGGCCTCGAATTGCCAAGTCTAGCGCCAAGCTCATCCATTTTTCCGGCCCATCATTGTTCATTATTAATTTATTCCCTTAAAGCTTTAAAAAGATACAATGAAAGAAATAGATCTAGTTTAAGTATCAATGGTTGTTTTCAGTGAAGTTTTCAAATGATTAGGAATAATTTTTTCGATACCACCATTACTGCACCTACCCCCATGGAAAAACTTTCGCTTGCGAATGACAATGCTTATTATGCGAAATTTAAAACTTATTATTAGTTATGATGGCACAGAATTTCAGGGTTGGCAAACCCAACCTGGCTTTAGAACCGTTCAGGAAACCATTCAAAAGCACCTTGAAAAAATCACGAACCAAAAAATAACACTTTACGCAAGCGGTCGAACTGATACAGGGGTACACGCCATTGCTCAAGTTGCAAATTTCAGGGTTGATTCAAATTTAAGTGAATCCAAAATACTTTTAGGCCTAAATGCACTACTGCCCGATGATATCTCCATCAGTGACATAACAGAGATGCCTTATGATTTTCATTCAGTACAAGATGCCAAAAAAAAGCATTACCGTTATGTAATTAGGCAATCTGGGTTTTCTGACCCCTTAACCAGAAAATTCTGCCACCTCGTAAAACAGGAACTCGACCATGAAAAAATGCACAAAGCTGCCCAACAACTGATCGGAACTCATGATTTCCGATGTTTCGAATCAGAATGGCCAAATCGCACAAATAGTATTCGAACAATTTATCGAACATCAATAAACCGGATGGGACCTTGGATATGGTTTAATATCGAAGGGAACGGTTTTCTTTATAATATGGTAAGGGCTATAGCCGGAACACTTATAGAAATTGGAAGAGGACATTGGCCCGAGGATAAAATTCTTGAGCTAATAGAGTTACAGGAAAGAAAATATGCTGGGCCAACAGCTCCAGCAAAGGGTTTATTTCTAGTACGCGTTTCTTATGAAGATTTAACACCATGAAAATCCAACAAGATTATCCAGGAAAAACCACAATCACTCCGTTAAAAAAACCGATTGATTTAGTGTGCAATTTACCTGGTTCAAAAAGCATCACCAACCGAGCTTTGGTAATCGCAGCGCTAAATTCAGGCGAAAAAAAAACTCATCTAAGTGGCGTCTTGCGCAGCGAAGACACTGAGATCATGGTGGATTGCTTGGAAAAACTTGGCTTTATTCTTTCAGTAAATTGGAAAGAATGCACAGCAATTGTTTCATCCCCCAAAGCTCCTGGTACCATCCCTTCCTCAAATGCCAATCTTTTCACTGGGAACTCTGGCACGACAATGCGTTTCCTGACAGCAATGGTTGGGCTAGGAAATGGCACTTACAAACTCGATGGCATCAAGCGAATGCAGGAAAGGCCCATCAATGATCTTTTAAAAGCTTTGAATGACCTTAACATTAACGCTTCAAGTGAAAATGATAATGGGTGTCCTCCTGTGATTATAAAAACCTCGGGTTGGTCAGGAGGGATTGCCAGAATTAATTCAGAAATGAGTAGTCAATTTATTAGCGGAATTCTTATGGCTGCCCCGTTTGCCAAAGGTGACACCCGTATCATTTTGGAAGGCAAAATTGTTTCTCAATCTTACATCGGAATAACTCTGGCAATGCTGAATGACTGGGGAATAAACACGACCAAAATATCCGACCGAGAGTATCTGATCAAAGGAAATCAAACTGGAAACCGATTTGAATACCAAATTGAGCCCGACGCTTCTGCAGCAAGTTATTTTTATGCGGCTGCATCAATTACAGGGGGAACTGTTACAACACCGGGGCTAGGAAAAACCTCTCTCCAAGGCGATTTAAAATTTGTTCATGCGCTTGAACTTATGGGAGCAACAGTAACTCAAACCAACAATTCAACAACTATTACTGGTAAAGAATTAAACGGCATCAATATCGACATGAACGATATTAGCGACACTGTTATGACTCTTGGTGTAGTCGCCTGTTTTGCCAAGGGAACAACCAAGATTACGAATATTGCCCATATAAGACACAAAGAAACAGATCGTATCAGTGCACTTGCAAACGAATTAAGAAAGATTGGTGCCATAGTTGAGGAATTCCCTGACAGCATTATTATTCATCCGGAAAAATTGCACGGAGCTGAAATTGAAACTTACAATGATCACCGAATTGCAATGAGTTTCGCCATAGCCGGTTTAAAAACCCCTGGAATAACCATTTGTAATCCATCATGTGTTGGAAAAACTTACCCTGATTTTTTTGATGATCTAGCAAAAGCAATCTAAATGATTTCGGAAATTGATATGCAAAAAGTTTGGCTATTTTTTGTTTTGGTTTTTTTATCATGCTTATTTGAAAACAAATGCAGTGGTATTACTTTAAATAATTCTCCAAAAGAAAAAACTCTTCAAGTATTTATTGCATTTGAAACTAAAGGTTTATTAACCAAACAAACAGCGCACCTTATCCAAGAATCCATTTCAAGCAGAATTAAACAAACCTTTAAAGGAATCATTGAACTGCAAGAATTTAAACTCACTGAGCCCCAAAATTTAATGAGTTTACCAAACCAAACTAATCACAGTATGTCAGCATCCTTACTTATCAAGCACGAAGAAAACCGTTTTATCATCAAAATAAATTTTGCAGACAACGAATCAGGCATTATGTTTCCAACACAACAATCAACCTGCGATATAAAAGAAGAAATACCTTTAAAAACTTTAGACTTATTAAAAGAATACTTTGTACCAAAAGCACTGATTGCTAAAAAAGTAACAGACGATATTTATGAACTTCAATTTGAAATATACAGCAACTTAAAATCGGATTATGTTTCACCAAAAAAAGGAGACTACTTTCAGATCCTTAGAAAAACCCAGACAAACAAATCCAACAACATATATAAATGGACAGTTTTACAACTCACTGACGCCGTTTTTTCAAACGATAAAAATATAAAGTTTAATTCGAGACTATATACTGGCATAGAATTACCAGATTTAATCGGTCTAAAAGCAATCAAAATCCCTAGTGGTTCGGTCGATGTCAAATTCAAAATATTACCCAAAGAACAAAGCCAAGATCCAAATATTCCCAGCAACTATTTCCCGGTTGATGTCGTATTAAGATCTGCCTTTAAAGTTGGATCGAATCAAACAGGCTTAACATCAAAAACAAACAGCCAGGGAGTATTTAATTTTTCTAATGATTCTGAAAACTTATTCCCTGGCGTTGCATTTATTGAAATAAGCCGGAACAAAAATATGGTTGCTCAATTCCCTTTCTTTAAAACATCCAACGAACAAGAATCAATCACTTTAAATTTTGAACCAGAAAAACCATACGAAAAGCAAAAGATCATCTGGTTAATACAAGTTAACGATCAACTCGCTTTCATGGGCGCACTTTTTCAAGAATTAAATAAACCAAACTTCAAGGAAGAGGAATTAAAGACTAGGATCGAAAAGCTTGAAAAACTCTCAAAATTCAGCGTTGACAAGACTAACAACATCAAGGCTGGGCTCCATGATTTAAAACTTAAGTGGCCTGAAATTATAAATGATAATGAGATGAAACTTGGAGAAAAAAAACTGGACGCCCTACTTGGATATATTGCTGAATTAAACAAATACCAAGGCCGACTGGTTAAGATTGAGACAGACAAAAACTCTCCTGCACGAAAAATTTTAGATTACAAAATCACTGAAGCCAAACGCATGGCTGCCGATGGGGATTTCCCCCAAGCAATTGCTTTACTGGAATCCATTTTTACAGATGCTCCTGAAGTTGAAAGCGATATTAAGGGGTTCAAGGATTTATGGTTAAACAAATCTGCCAAAGTGATGGAATCGAGGAAGTTTATATTCGATTCTTTACCGAAATTAAGCCTTAGCGAATTGACAAAACAAAATGAAAAACTAATTTCAAGTTTAGACATATGCATTGCAGAATCAGATACTGCAGGACTTTTAAAGTACCTGAAACTCTCCAGAGATTTATATCTACAGCTAGACCCTTCACAAAACGACCAAAATAAATTAACTATAAGCCCTAAAGAATCGCTGGAATTAATTTCTTTACTTGAAGAACAAAACAAAAGAGTAAAGATTTTTTTTGAATCCTTGAACAAGAAACCCTAAATTACTTTGGGTTTTAAATCTTCTATGGACAATTAATTCAAAATGAAAGCAAGTTTGATTCTAAAAGACTTTGATCCCGCGCGAATTTTGATAATCAAACCCAGCGCAATAGGTGATATCGCCAATAGTTTACCATTTTTACGGGGCATTCGAGAAACATATCCTCTGGCTAAAATCTCCTGGCTTGTTAACCAATCTTACGAATCTATTCTGACCAATCACCTTGATATTGATGAAGTTTTTAGCTTTGATCGGAACATTTGGAAGAAGAATTTTAGGAAGGGTTTATCGTCCTCTTGGAAATTGATTCAGCGAATACGGGCTCTCAATCCCACCTTGACAATCGACCTACAATGCTTGCTTCGCACTGGAATTCTTACCCGACTGAGTGGAGCACCTATAAGGGTTGGCCTTGAAGATTGTAGAGAAGGCTCAAGCTATTTTTATACCCATCTGGTTAACTACCCAGCCAAGGGGATGCATGCGGTTGAAAGGTATTGGGAGGCAGCAAAATTTCTTGGCTGTAAGGGAGAAATACCGACTGCATCTTTTCCGGTTGATGAAAATGAAAATGCAAATATCCTTAAATTGATTTCCCGATTGCCCAAACCATGGATTGGTTGTTGCCCGGGAGCGAGATGGCTTACCAAGCAATGGCCCTCAAGTTACTATGCCAAGGTTTTACAAAAAGCACAGTCAGAGACTTCAGGAAGTATTATTCTTTTTGGCGGTAATGATGATGACAAAAACGCTTCAGAAATTGCGACCTTGCTTGCGCCCGGAACTCCCGTAATAAATCTTGCGGGCAAAACTTCTCTTCGTGGCCTAATTGCTGTAATTTCCCAAATGGATTTCGTCTTCTCCAACGATACGGGCCCATTACATATTGCTGTTGCTCAGAAAAAAAATATTATTGCTCCCTTCCTTTGCACCAAGGTTGAATGGAATGGGCCATATGGTCAATTCCATAATACTGTTTCAACTTCCGTACCTTGTAAAGGCAGTTACCTTACCAAATGCCCTAAAATGATATGTCTCGATGATCTTGTTCCTGAAAAAATGTTTCCTCTGGTAGAAAGTATTATTCAATCATGGAAAGCCAGCAAAACTTAATCCTTGGAAGTTCATCACCTTCAAGAATTGAACTCCTGAAAAGAATTTTCAACACTTTTGAAATAATTAAACCAGATATTGAAGAACCTTCCTCGGGTTTTTCATCTCCTAGGGAACAAGTTGCAGTCATTTCTTGGTTAAAAGGCCAGGAAGTAAGTTTGCAAGTTAAACAAGGAATTATTATTGCAGCAGATACCATCGGATGGATTGATGGAAAACCCTTGCTAAAACCTATAGATCGGGAAGACGCAAAAGAGATGATTGCTAGGATGTCTGGTCGGAACCACGAATTATGGACGGGGGTAGTTCTTTGGCATAAACCGACAAATTTACAATTATGCTGGCAGCAACAGTCCATTGTTTCGTTTAAGAAAGTATCGCCTTCAGAAATTGAGCATTATCTGGAAACAAGATCTTGGAAAAATCACTCCGGATCTTATGCCATCGAGGAAGAAAATGATCCTTGGGTACAAATTTCGCATGGTTCAATAACAAATGTTATTGGACTGCCTTTAGAAAGCCTTTTATTTAATCTTGAAAAGTTCAAAAATATGGTCGCAATCGATCACATTTAATTATGATCCTAATTTTTGCCTGCTACCATCTTGGAAAGATTGGGCTTTAAACGTAAAAAGTTTATATAGAAATCTTCTTTCATTAAATGGAGCTAAAATCAACTCATGCTTGCAAAACTAGCTTTGGAAGATGGGACTGTTTTTACCGGCAAAGGATTTGGTGCCCAGGTTGAATCTACTGGTGAAGTAGTATTTAACACGAGCATGACTGGCTATCAGGAGGTTATCACAGACCCATCCTATAAAGGCCAGATTGTAACCATGACTTACCCTTTGATTGGTAATTACGGGGTTAATCATGAAGATGTCGAATCGAATTCCGCTCAGATTGAAGGTTTCGTGGTTAAAGAATTAACAAAAATCCCTAGCAATTATCGTTCGACCAGTGATTTAAGCCACTATTTACAAAAAGCGGGGATTTGCGGTATCGAAGGGATTGATACTAGGGCTTTAGTGAGAAGGATACGTATTCGTGGTGCAATGAAAGGTGTCCTTTCTTGCATTGAAATGGACAACAAAAAACTAGTTCAAAAGGCAATTTCAAGTTCAACGATGGCTGGTGCTGATCTTGCGCAGTTAGTAATGCCAAAAGCTACGTCAACCTGGAAAGAAGGCTTCACGAACTCTTTAGTCACTTACCTGACTTCAACTAAACCAACTCACCATGTGGTTGCTTTAGATTACGGAATGAAGCAAAATATATTAAGATGCTTGGTTCAAATTGGATGCAAAGTAACGGTGCTTCCTGGTAATTGCACGTCGCAAGATGTGCTTGATCAAAATCCAGATGGGATTTTTCTTTCAAACGGCCCCGGGGACCCGGCTGCTGTAACCTATGCCCACAAGACTATTTCAGAACTTATTGGCAAGAAACCAATTTTTGGCATTTGCCTTGGGCACCAATTAATAGCTCATGCTTGCGGTGCAAGCACATTCAAATTAAAATTTGGGCATCGTGGTTCAAATCAACCTGTGTTAAACCTTTCCAGCAAAAAAGTTGAAATAACTTCACAAAACCATGGTTTCGCAGTGGGTATAGAAACGTTGCCAAAAAGCCTTGAACCTACTCACATAAATCTTAATGATAACACCCTTGAAGGCATGAAACATAAAACGCTGCCATTAATGAGCGTCCAATATCACCCCGAATCCTCTGCAGGGCCCCACGATAGCAGCTATTTATTTGAATCATTCCGTGATATGATGGGTTAATCCAAAACTCACAACCATTCGAAATAACATGAAAACGATCATATTAATCGCATTGTTTTTTATGGCGGCAAATTGTGCATCGCAATTAAATGCAAGTACTTTTATAGAAGAGCAGGGCTCTTTTAAAGTTGGCACCAAGCCTGAATCTCCAAAAACACCTGAAATCTATCACCTCAAAAAAGCTGAACTTAATTATATCTTGAAGCCTAAGCATCAGCTTCCGGTTTCAAATGTGGATGTATTTATCCTTACTTTTCCATCCCTTATAACGACCCCTTTTCCTGAAAACAACATGGTTTATGCAGAATATTATGTGCCTAGAAATTTAAAAACATTCCCTGCCACTGTTGTTCTTGATATTACAGGCGGTGATCAATCATTATCCCGTACTATTTCCTCTCATCTTGCTTCAAGGGGAATAGGGTGTCTTTTTGTTCAAATGGCTTATTATGGGCCAAGGAGGCCCCCTGAAAGCAAGGTCCGCCTTCTATCTCCGGATATCAAACATACCCTCAAAGCCATTCAGCAAACCGTCTTGGATATTCGGTCTGCTGTTGCTTGGCTTGAACAACGCAACGACGTCGATAAGACCAGACTTGGAATCACTGGTACAAGTTTGGGAAGCATGATCGGTGCCCTAAGCGCTGAAATGGAACCATCAGTAACCAAAGTTGTTGTACTTTTAGGGGGGGGCGGATTAATTGAGGGGTATTATGATCATCCCCAAGCCCTTATTCCTAGAAAAGCTTTCGAGTTATTCGGAGGCACAAAAAAACAACTAGTTGATCTTCTTGCACCTGTAGACCCTTTAACTCACGCAGAAAACCTTAAAACTAAGCAACTTTTACAAATCGCAGGCAGAAACGATGTTATTGTTCCCCCCATTATGGCGCAGGCACTTTGGGAAAAAAGCGGGAAACAACAAATCCAATGGTATGACTGCGGGCATTACACAGCAGCATTCTACTTTTTTGACGCCCTTAATTTAATTGCTCAACACCTAAAAAAGTAAGTCCTGTATTTCACGACCCAATAACAACAAAACCCTTGGGTATTAGCCAAGGGTTTTGAAGTATCATTTCAATCGGCAAAATAAAATTGTTAGTTACTTCGATTCGATCTTTTACGATCGTTTTCTTTGAGGTAAATCTTCCTCAATCGAATAGCCTTAGGAGTTATTTCAACCAACTCGTCCTCTTCGATATACTCAAGGGCAAGTTCCAAAGTTAAAACCCGAGGTGGTTTAATGACAGAAACTCCATCCGAACCAGAGGCTCGCATATTTGTCAGCTTTTTCTCACGACAAATATTCACTGGAAGATCGTTATCCCGACAATGCTCACCTAGAATTTGACCTTCATAAACTTCATTACCTGCAGGCACAAACAATGTTCCCCTAGGTTGAATCATGTCAATGGCATAAGGCGTTGCTCTACCGGTATCGGTTGAAATAAGCACACCGTTTGATCTTTTAGGTACACCGCCCTTTACAGGTTGGTAATCGTAAAAATTATGGTGCACAATCGCTTCGCCGCTGGTGCCTGTCATCAACCGAGTTCTTAAGCCAATAAGGCCTCTAGCCGGGATAAGAAACTCGATATGGGTCATTGCGCCACGACCATCCATCTTCAAACATTCACCCCTGCGGTTACCTACAAGCTCCATCACGGTACCAACAGAAGAAGGCGGGGTTTCGATCACGAGAAATTCAACAGGCTCCATTTCAATGCCATCCACCATCTTGTTGATAACCCGTGGTTTTCCAACCGATATTTCAAATCCTTCACGCCTCATGTTTTCAAGAAGAATCGAAAGATGAAGCAAGCCACGCCCAGAAACATGGAACTCATCTTTTTTAATTTCATCCGAAACAACACGCAAGGCAACATTCGATTGAAGCTCTTTAAAAAGCCGATCACGCAACTGTCTGCTGGTTACATAAGTACCTTCTTGGCCGACAAATGGGGAATCGTTAATTCGAAAAACCATACTTAGCGTTGGTTCATCAACCGTAATAATTGGTAATGCAACAGGATTAGTAACACAAGCAATCGTGTCACCAATATCGACATCCTCTAACCCAATCAAAGCGCAAATATCACCTGCACTACAATCATTTGCTTCGATTCTTCCCAATCGGTCAAAGGTAAACAATTGGGTGACAGTGTCTTCTATTTTCGTTCCATCGGTTTTCAAATGAGCGATACGCTGACCTTTACGAATTTTCCCTGCAAAAATTTTGCCAATTGCAATTCTTCCAGTAAATTCGCTGAAATCGAGGGTAACCACCAACATTTGTAAGGGAGCATCCATGTCGACATCAGGAGCTGGAACATACTTTAAAATCGCATCAAATAATGGTTTAAAGTCTACAGGCGGAATGCTCATGTCGGTGGTAGAAATTCCTTCCCGACCGGAAGCATAAATAGTCATGAAATCCAAAGCCTTTTCATCGGCATCAAGTTCCACGAACAAATCGAAGATACCGTTAAGAACTTCATCGATTCGCGCATCTGGACGGTCGATTTTGTTGATCACAACAATTGGCCTTAACCCGCACTCAAACGCTTTGCGCAATACAAATCGCGTTTGTGGCATTACGCCTTCCGCAGAATCAACCAGAAGCAAAACACCGTCCGCCATTTTTAATACACGCTCAACTTCGCCGCCGAAGTCAGCATGCCCAGGAGTGTCCATTAAATTAATTTTCGTATCGCCAATTTTAAGAGCAATATTCTTGGCAAGAATAGTAATCCCACGCTCTTTTTCCAAGTCGTTGGAGTCAAGGATGCAAACGCCCTTTAACTCACTATCTCGAAACATTCCCGATTGTTTTAGCATCTGATCGACCAAAGTCGTCTTACCATGATCAACGTGGGCTATAATGGCAAGATTTCGAATGTCATTGCGAATCATCTCTGAATTATCCAATCTTGGTT
>Ga0194055_10004022_pt1 | contig 11158 bp, 9 predicted proteins | sample SepL449m_MetaG_FD_155482 | JGI IMG/M metagenome (GOLD analysis project Ga0194055, IMG submission 155482) | Anoxic zone freshwater microbial communities from boreal shield lake in IISD Experimental Lakes Area, Ontario, Canada - Sep2016-L442-9m | ecosystem: Environmental > Aquatic > Freshwater >... | reverse complement strand
AGCTCGAAGAGGTCGACACACCGGAGCCGGCGGCATTTGAGGTCGTCGTCCGCGTGATGGCGGCAGGCGTCAACTTCAACAACGTTTGGGCTGCCCTCGGCAAGCCTGTTTCGGTCTTCAAGTCTGGCGACCACCCTGAGTTCGGCCACCACATCGGCGGCTCTGACGCTTCCGGCGTCGTTTGGAAGGTAGGCCCGGGAGTAACGCGCTGGAAGCCAGGCGACGAAGTGGTCGTGCACTGCAACCAAGCTTCATACGAAGACGTCGAGGTCCACGGCCTCGACCCGATGGCCGCGCCGTCGCAGAAGATTTGGGGCTACGAGACGACCTGGGGTTCATTCGCCCAGTTCACGAAGGTGCAGGCCCAGCAGCTGCTGCCGAAGCCGGCCGCGCTCTCATGGGAGGAAGCCGCCAGCTACGGACTCACCTACTTCACCGCCTACCGCATGCTGCTCGATCGCGCCAAGCTCCAGTCCGGCCATCGCGTATTGATCTGGGGCGCTGCCGGCGGCCTCGGAGTTTTCGCAACGCAGCTTGTTAAGGCAGCAGGCGGCCAGAGCGTCGGTGTTGTCTCATCCGAGGGCAAAGGCGAGCTGATCAAGCAGCTCGGCGCTACCGATTACATCGACCGCCGCGAGTTCGCGGGGATGATGCGCACCGGTAACGAAACGCCGGAGGAGGAAAAGGAGCGCTTCGCCGTAAGCCGCGCATTTGCCAAGCGCGTCAAAGAGATCCTTGGCGACTCGCCCGACATCGTCTTCGAACACGTCGGCATGGCGACCTTCCCGACCTCAGTCTTCACCGTCAAGCCGTTCGGCAAGGTCGTAATCTGCGGCGCCACATCGGGCTTCACGCTCGACTTCGACGTGCGCTACCTCTGGATGCGCCAGAAGGAGATCATCGGCTCGCACTTCGCCAATGCCTGGGAGTGCACAAAGGCCAACCAGCTAATCGACGACGGCCTGATCAAGCCGGTGCTTTGGAAAACGATGGGCTTTGAAGACGTCGCCAACGCCCACCAGCTGATGCATGAGAACAAGCACGCAGGCAAGATTGCTGTTCTCGTCGGGGCCGAGGAGGAGAATCTTGGTCGTAGCGGTGAAACCCCGGCCGAGCCGCCGGCAATTCGAGCAGAGGTAGGTGCCTAATGACAAACGTTATAGATATTCCTTGGTACGCAAACGGCTTCCGCGGCGACAAGCTGGAGGCCGCTCTTCGCGACGTCGCGCCGACCGCGCTGCGCTATGGCGCGACCGCCTGGGCCGTTCACCGCAGCCGCGATGACCGCTACAAGTTTTCTCAGACCGCACAGTTCGAAAATAAGCTCGACTTTGATCGCTGGTGGGCGGGCCCGGAGATGACCGAGTTCCGCGCAATCACTTCCGGCTGGTACCAAGTGCCCGTCTTCTACGCTTGGAATGACCTCGTCGGCGAAGGTCGCGTGAGCCCCGAACCGCCACATCGCAATGGTGGCTCAAACGGCGATCACCCCAACGGCAACGGCCATGCGCCCGAGCCTGGCAACGGCGCTGCGCTCGAAGTTACTTCGCTGAACTAGTTGGCGCTAGCCCTGCTCAAGCGGCGCCATAGTTAGGCCCGCGTCGCAGAGCTGTTCCCAGAAAAGCTCGGCCGCTTCTTGGTGGCCACTCCAGACGATTGCGAGGCCGCGGGTGTGAATCTCGTCGGCCAGCGCGTAGCCGCCGTCGAGCGTTACACCGGGCAGAGTGCGCGAGAGCGCACCGGCAACCCCGTCGAAGGTGTTGTGGTCGTCGTTGCGCACGATCACGCGCCACTGGCCTCCAATTCCGGAGCCCGGGCCCTGCGTGCGAGGAAGCTCAGCAGTCTGCGACATCGTTAAAAAGCGTAGCTGCTGACTACTCTTCGCGCTGCAGTAGAGCCCTCGTGATCCCCGCGTAGCCGTCCTCGGAGCGCATCACGGCGAAGTAGCCGGCTGCCGTCTGCGCGTCGGCTGCCCCAGTCAGCCACTCGGCCTGCAAGGCAGCGTAGCTCTCGGCATCCGGAGCCTCGAGCGCCCACACCTGGGCCCGGGCGAGGTCTTCACGCAGCCGATCGAGCTGTTCGGCAACCCCTTCTTGAACGCCAAAGTGCGTGATCGCCAGCCGCTCGGGCGCGACGCTCTCAATCAGTTCGATCGACTGCTCCCACGCGGCAAGGTCGATCTCCGGCGGCGGCGTTGGCGCCAGCACCGGGCCGCCGAGCCGTCGCACACCAGCAACGTCGCCGCTGAAGAGCGTTCCGCTCGGCTGATGCAGATAGGCCACGTGGTTCCCGCAGTGCCCGGGCGTGTAAAGCACCTGCCAATCATCGATCAGCTCATCGCCGGCTAGAACCCGCACGCGCTCCTGTGGCACCGGAAGTATCTCGCCCCAGAGCCGACCCATCTCGTCGCCATAGATCCTCGTCGCGCTGGCGATCAGCCGCTCAGGGTCGATCACGTGCGGCGCGCCAAGTTCGTGAACCCAAACCTCGGTTTCGGGCCACAGCTCGATCAGCGCGCCGGTCGCGGCAGCATGGTCAAGGTGGATGTGCGTGAGCAGGATTGCTCGCGGCGCCTCGCCTCCGAGCGCGTCGATCACGCGCTGGCTGCTGACCTGCGGCCCAGGATCGATGATTACGTCGCCTTGCCGGTAACAGCAGATCGACTCTTCGCGGCCCAGATGTTGCAGATCGATCGCTTCAAGCTCAGACAAGGCTTCGCAGCATACAATCGGCTGATGGACCCCCGCCTGCCAGAGCCAGACCGCCCGTGGATGATCCGCACCTACGCTGGGCACTCAACGGCTGAGAAGTCGAACGAGCTCTACCGCTCCAACCTTGAGAAAGGCCAGACCGGCCTCTCGATCGCCTTCGACCTGCCAACGCAAACCGGCTACGACCCCGATGACCCAATCGCTCGCGGCGAAGTCGGCAAGGTTGGCGTTCCCGTCGCCCATCGCGGCGACATGGAAGCGCTGCTCAGCGGGATTCCGCTCGACAAGATGAACACCTCGATGACGATCAACGCGACGGCGGCTTGGCTGCTGGCGCTCTACATCGCCGTCGCCGAGGAGCAGGGCGCCTCGCAGGCCGAGCTAACCGGCACGACTCAGAACGACATCATCAAAGAGTTCCTCGCTCGCGGCACCTACGCCTTCCCGCCGGCGCCGTCGATGCGGCTGATCGCTGACATGATCGCCTACACCGTTGAGCACGTGCCGCAGTGGAACCCAATCAACATCTGTAGCTACCACCTGCAGGAGGCGGGCGCCACGCCGGTCCAAGAGATCGCCTTCGCAATGAGCAACGCAATCGCCGTGCTTGACGCCACAGCTGAGCGCGTCGCGCCGGAGCGGATCAGCGACGTCTTTGGCCGCATCTCGTTCTTCGTCAACGCCGGAATGCGCTTTGTTGAGGAGCACGCGAAGCTGCGCGCGATGACGATCCTCTGGGAGGAGATCGGCCGCGAGCGCTACGGCGTAACCGACGAGCGCAAGCTGCGCCTGCGCTACGGCGTGCAGGTCAACTCGCTTGGTCTGACCGAATCGCAGCCTGAGAACAACGTGCCGCGGATCGTGCTTGAGATGCTCTCCGTCACGCTTGGCCGCGACGCCCGCGCCCGCGCGATTCAACTTCCGGCCTGGAACGAGGCGCTCGGCCTGCCGCGGCCGTGGGACCAGCAGTGGTCGCTGAGGATTCAGCAGCTGATGGCATACGAGACCGACCTGCTCGAGTACCCGGACATCTTTGAGGGCTCAGTTGTGATGGACGGACTCGTCGATGAGCTGCTGACAGGCGCCCGCGCCGAGATTGAGCTCGTAGCAGGCCAGGGCGGCGCTGTTGAAGCGGTCGAATACATGAAGGGCGCGCTAGTTGACAGCCACCGCCAGCGGGTGCGGCGGATTGAAAGCGGCGAGCAGACCGTCGTCGGCCTCAACAGCTTCACCGAGACCGAAGAGTCGCCGCTGATGGCCGGCAGTGACGGTGGGATCATGACCGTTGACCCGGCACTTGAGGCTGAGCAGGCCGAGGCCGTCCGCGCTTGGCGCGCGCAGCGTGACGCGGGCGCCGCAGAGGCCGCAATCGCTGAGCTAACGCGCGTAGCCGCTGACGAGAGCGAGAACATCATGCCGGCGACGATCGCCGCCGCAAAAGCCGGCGTGACGACCGGCGAGTGGGCAGCAGCACTGCGCAGCAGCTTTGGCGAGTACCGCGCGCCGACCGGAGTCAGCGGTGCCGTTAGCGGCGGAGCCGACGACGAGTCGCTGGCGGCGCTGCGTGATGAGGTAAACCGCGTCAGTGAGGCGCTCGGCCGCCGAATCAAGATCCTCGTCGGCAAGCCCGGCCTCGACGGCCACTCGAACGGCGCCGAGCAGATCGCCGTCCGCGCCCGCGACGCGGGGATGGAAGTGATCTACGAAGGAATTCGCCTCAGCCCGGAGCAGATCGCGACCAGCGCGATGCAGGAGGACGTCGACGTCGTTGGCCTTTCAATTCTCTCCGGCTCGCACCGCGATCTGATCCCAGCGGTGATCAACGACATGGCTGAGTTGGGCGTCGACGCGCCGGTTGTCGTCGGCGGAATTATCCCCGACGCCGACCTCGCTGAGCTGACGGCGGCCGGCGTGGCTGGCGTCTACACGCCGAAGGATTTTGAAATCACTTCGATCATCGGCGACATCGTCAGGCTCGTCGCCGAGCGCAACGGAATCAGCGCCGCCGCATGATCCATTCACACCCCGTTCAACTGGCGGCAATGATCGCTGCATTCACATTCGGCACTTTGATCGCACTTCTGCTTGGCGCCGCGAGCCTCGGAATCGCCTTTACTTTCGGGCAAATCGCCTTCGCAGCAACGCTCGTTTGGGTTCTGCTCAAAGGCTGACTTCAGGCCAGATTCGTTGCAAACTCGAGGCTTTTGAATTCAACTGAAGGAGACTCGGTAACAATCCAGTAACCTGTACTCAACACTTGTTATCAGCGCAGGGTCCCCTAGCCCGCGTTCCACCCGACTCAGGAGATCCTCATGGCCAGCATCCACACGACCCTCGCTTACCTCGACGCCGGTAGCGGCTCGATGATCGCTCAAATCCTCGTCGGTGGCTTTGCCGCCGCAGGCGTCGCAATGAAGATGTACTGGAAGCGCATCAAGGGCTTTTTTGGCCGCGGCGACGATGATGCCAGCGCGACCGTGACTACTGCTGCGGCCGACGCACCAGCCGGGCACGACAAGCCGCAGTCCTGAATTGAGCAGCGAACCCGAAGCTGCCCCGGTTTCGGAAGATGTAGCGGCGGCGGCGAGCAGGTGGCCGGCGTGGTGGGTACTTGGCCTGCAGCTCGCGGCGCTCTGGTCCTTGGGGCTTGTGCGCCCGCTCTTCGACGTGCTCAGCAGCGACGCTGCGTTCTTCGTCGCGCGCGGCAATACGCCAGGCGACATCCTGATCTTCGCGATCGGGATCACCTTCATCCCGCCTCTAATCTTCACGCTGATTGAGCTGATCGCACGGGCTATTTCGACTAGCGCAGGGCGCATAGTTCACGTCATTTTCGTCGCGCTGCTGGCTGGTCTGCTGGCACTGCAGTTCATCAAGGGCTCATTTGCTGACGCGCCGGCAGCTTTCGCGATCTCACTCACCATCGGAGCTCTCGTAGCTGTTGCGTTCTGGAAGACGGCTGGAATGCGCACCTTCCTGACGGTCCTGACGCCAGCCTCGTTCCTCTTCCTCGCTCTCTTCATCTTCGTCTCCCCCGTTTCGGGCGTGATCATGCCGAGCTCAGAAGGCTCGAGCGGTAAAGCTGGCGAGGCTGGCAACTCGACGCCTGTCGTGCTCGTGATCTACGACGAGTTCCCTGCGACGATGTTGATGAAGGCAGATACGTCGATCGACGCGAAGCGTTTCCCAGCCTTTGGCAAGCTTGGCCAAACCGCTAACTGGTACAAAAACAACACAACCGTCAGCGACGCCACGTGGTCGGCCGTGCCGGCAATCCTCACCGGGCTTAAGCCGCCTGACTTGACGCCGCACAACGTCGTCTACCAGCACAGCATCTACACGATGCTCGCCCCCAGCCACCGCGTCGTTGATGTCGAAGCCGTAACTCACGTCTGCCCGTCTTCGATCTGTGAGCCGCAGCCGGTCGGCAGCTCGTCCGAGCGACTTACGGCGCTCTTCAACGACCTGCAGGTCATCGCTGGCCGAAAGGTGCTGCCCCAGTCGCTTGCCGAGCAGCTGCCGGCAATCGACGCTAACTACACCGACTTCGCGCCGACGACGAGCGTTAACACTGCAGAGCAACGCAAGAAGGTCGCGAGTCCGAACGCCCGCTTCGCTGGAAGTCCACCTATCGCCGATCTACCTGGCGCGGGCTCACACAACGATCAGCTGCGGCTGGTCGCCGAGACGCAGAACGCAATCACCGGCAAGGGCCGCCCGCCGCTTTACGTGATGCACATGCTGCTGCCGCACGTTCCTTGGCGCTTCACACCGGCCGGGGATCAGTACATCTCCGATGGCGGTGACGCGCCTGGGCTGAACAATCAGATTTGGACCAAGGACAGCTATGTGACGGACGTCGCCCTGCAGCGCTCGATGCTGCAGGCCGAATACTCGGACAAGATTCTTGCCAGCATCATCAAGCGGATGAAAGAGGCTGGGATTTGGCAGCGCTCGCTGTTCATCGTCACTGCAGACCACGGCGCCGGTTTCACACCTAACGGCTCACGCCGCCCGGTGACGAGGCAGAACCTCGCCGAGCTCGCGAACACGCCGCTCTTCGTCAAGTACCCCGGCCAGGAAAAGGGCGCGGTGAAGACCGACTTCACGCAGTCGATCGACATTGCGCCAACGATCGCGCAGGTCACAAAGACCGGTGACGGGATCAAGTTCGATGGCGTGCCACTCGACAGCCCACACGCCGACAAGACCGTCGCAGTGCGCAACGGCCGGATCGAAGCGAAGGTGAAGGCCGGCTTTACCGAGCTGGTCGCAGAGCGTGACCAGCTCGCCCGCACTTGGTCTGCGATCTTCCCGCCGGGCCGTTCGTCGCTCTACCTGCTCGGCCCCAACCAGAATCTGATCGGCCGCGACGTCGCGTCACTGCCATCCGGCTCGACAAAGGTGACCGCGACGATCGCCGCCCGCGCGCTGCTCAAGCCTCAGCGGCCCGGAAATGGAATCCTGCAGATCTACGTGGCTGGAAATATTGACGGGGCTCCGGCAAAGACACCGCTGGCCGCCGCGGTCAACGGGAAGATCGTCGCCGTCGGCCAGAGCTTCGATTCGCTCAGAGGCATGCGCTTCGCGATAATCGTGCCACCCGAAAGCCTGACCGGCTCGAAAGTTCACGTGCAGCTCTTCACTGTCAGCGGCGGCACGACGCTGGCGGAGATTGACAGCGTCGGCGGTTAGCGTTCGCCACCCCTTCCAACACCGCCCGACTAGCCCTAAGCAGCAGGGATTGACGCCTCCGTCGGAACCGCTAGGTTCTCGCAATCGATTCACATGACATTCACCAACCAGACGCTGGCACCAAGGACGAAGCCAGCAGGGCTTGGCCCGCCTGGTGGATCCTTGGCCTGCAGCTAGCCGCGCTTTGGTCGCTCGGCCTAGTACGGCCCCTCTTTGACGTTCTTGGCAGCGACAATGCATTCTTCATCGCCCGCGGCAATACGCCCAGCGACATCCTGATCTTCGCGATCGGCGTGACCTTCATCCCTCCGTTGGCGCTGACGCTGATTGAGCTGATCGTGAGGGCCGTCTCACCGAAGGCCTCACGCGTCGTCCACCTCGTCTTCGTCGCCCTGCTGACTGCGCTAGTGGCACTTCAGTTCGTCAAGGGCTCATTCGCTGCAAGCACGCCCGCGTTAGCTGTGGCGCTGGCAATAGGACTGCTGGTCGCAGTCGGCTTCTGGAAGACCGCCGGGGTCCGCAGCTTCATGACGGTCCTCACCCCTGCCAGCTTTCTATTCCTCGCCCTCTTCATCTTCGCCTCGCCTGTATCTGACGTAATCGTGCCGAGCGCCGAAGGCTCCAGCAATTCGGGCTCGAGCTACCAGCCCGGTAACGCAACACCTGTCGTCCTGGTCATCTACGACGAGTTCCCGGCCGCGATGTTGATGGACAAGAACACCGACATCAACGCCGCGCGCTTCCCTGCTTTTGCGGGTCTGGGAGAGACATCAACTTGGTACAAGAACAACACGACCGTCAGCGACGGAACGTTTTCTGCCGTGCCGGCGATCCTTACCGGCTTCGTGCCGGTCGACAAGCGCGTCGCCAGCATGAATACGATCGCGCCGAGGCACAGTATTTACACGATGCTGGCCGCCAGCCACCGCGTCGGCAACGTTGAAGCGATCACGCACGTATGCCCGCCTGCGATCTGCGAGCCCGAACCGGCTGGGGACACCAAGACCCGTCTGACCGCGCTATACGACGACCTGACTGTTGTCGCCGAGCGCGCTGTGCTGCCAAAGCAGATGGCAGACAAGCTGCCAGCGGTCAACTCTGGCTACGGCGACTTTGGCCCGGGATCGGCGAGCGCCGCCGACAAGTCCACCCAGATGAAGGTCAACGACCCGAAGGCGCGCTTCTCCGCAAGCCCGCCGATCGCTGAAATAAACGGCGCGACCTTCAACAACGACCGTCTGCGTGTCGCAGCACGGATGCAGCGCTCAATCAACGGCGCCGGAAAGCCGCCGCTCTACGTAATCCACATGCTGATCCCCCACATTCCTTGGCGTTTCACACCTAGCGGCGAGCAGTACGCGCTCGGTGAGGGCTGGGCGCCGGGGATGAAGGACGAGGTCTGGACGGACGGCGCATACCTAACGAACTTGGCGTTGCAGCGAGCAACGCTGCAAGCTGAGTTTGGCGACAAGATCCTCGCCGGCATCATCGCCAAGATGAAGCAGGCCGGAATCTGGGACAGCTCTCTGATGATCGTCACCGCCGACCACGGCGTCAGCTTCCGCCCGGGCGCATCGCGCAGACCGGTGACCGAGGACAACCTTCCGGAGCTTGCCAACACGCCACTGTTCGTTAAGTACCCCGGCCAGACCAAGGGCGTCGTCAACACGCAGCCAACCCGTTCGGTCGACATCGCGCCGACGGTCGCGCAGGTAACGAAGAGCGGTGACGGTTGGAAGTTCGACGGCATCCCACTGAACGCCAAACACACGCTGACGAAGGTCGCCGTCCGCAACGCGCGTATCAAGACGAAGGTGTTCGGCGACTGGGCCGACGTGATTAGGCGCCGCGATCAGCTTGTCCAAGACTGGACGACAACGTTCCCGGGCGGCCAAGAGGGGCTTCTACGGCTAGGACCCAACCAGAATCTGATCGGCCGGCAAATCTCTTCGCTGCCGGCTACGGCGACGAGCGCTAGCGGCGTCATCACCTACCCCAACAACTACTCAAAAATTGACCGCAGCAGCGGCGTGCTGCAGATCTACATGGTTGGCAGCCTCGCTGGGCTCGCCGCGCAGGCGCCGCTTGCAGCATCGGTTGACGGCAAGATTGTGGCTGTCGGCGAGAGCTTCGAAACGCCCACCGGACTTCAGTTCGGCATCATCCTGCCGCCAGCGAGCCTCAGCGGTACTCACGCCCACGTGCAGCTCTTCGCGGTAAGCGGCGGCTCCACGCTCGCCCCACTGGCCAGCGCTGGTCGCTAACCCTCGCGGCCGCAGATAACCTCTGCTCCAATGAGCGAGAGCACCGCAGAGAGCAGCGACGGCGAACCGATCAGCGCGGGGCCGGCGAGCGAACGGATCGGATTCATTGGCCTCGGAATCATGGGTTCGAGGATGGCCGCGAACCTCGCTGCAGCCGGCTACGAGCTGACGGTCTGGAACCGCACTCCGGCGACAGCCGAAGCTTTCGCCGCCGCGCACGGCGCTGACGTCGCAGCGACCCCGGCCGAGTTGGCGGCGGCGAGCGACGTTGTGATCAAGATCGTTGTTGACGGCGGCCAGGTCGAACAGATTCTGTTCGGCGAGCAGGGCGTCGTCGCCGGCGCGCGAGCGGGAATGCTTTGCATCGACATGTCGACGATCTCGCCTGAGATGACGCGCCGCCTCGGCGAGCGGCTCGGCGAGCACGGAATCGCCTTCATTGACGCCCCCGTCACCGGCTCATCCCCTGGCGCCGAGGCGGGCACGCTGACGATCATGGCCGGCGGCACTGAAGTCGACCTTCAGCGCGCCGATCCGATCTTCGACGTACTCGGCGGCAAGACCGTTCACTGCGGCGCGCTGGGCCAAGGGCAGACAATCAAGGTGATCACGAATGCGATCGCCGCCAGCAACGCTGCCGTGCTTGCGCAGGCCTTGATCGTCGCTCGCAGCGCCGGCGTCAACCTCGCCGCCCTGACCGAAGTGATTGACGGTGGCGCTGCTGATTCGCGGATGGCTCAGCTAAAAGCTCAGCCGATGATCGAGCGCCAATACGACACGCTCTTTCGCCTCGATCACATGATCAAAGACGTTGATCTAGCGCTGGAACTGGCGGCCGCGGAGGGAATCCCGTTCGACTACGCAGCCCAAACCCGCGAGCTGATGGCCGAAGCCTCAGCCGAGGGCTTCGGCGAGGTTGACTTCGCCGCGCTTTACGAAGCGCTGCAGGCCCGCGCCGACGCAGCGCAGTGAACGGCGCGGGCGCCAGCGCGCAGGCCGTTATCCTCCCCTCTGTGGAGCGCGAGCAACTAGTTGACGGCCACGGCCGCAGCATCGGTGATGTACGGATCTCGGTAACCGACCGCTGTAATTTCCGCTGCCAGTACTGCATGCCGGCCGACGGCCTGAAGTGGCTTGAGCGCTCGGCGGTACTGGACTTTGAAGAGATCACGCGGATCGTTGGCCTGCTGGCGTCGATCGGCGTTGGCGACGTTCGGCTAACCGGCGGCGAACCGCTGGTGCGCAAGGACTTCCCCAAGCTCGCCGGAATGCTGGCGCAGCTGCCCGGCGTCGAGGACCTCTCGGTCACCACCAACGGCTTCCTGCTGGGCCGCGATGCGGAGGCGCTGGTGGCGGCGGGCGTGAACCGATTCAACATCTCGATCGACTCGCTTCAGCAGGATAAGTTCTACGAGCTGACGCGCCGCGACGCGCTGCCGCAGGTGCTCGAAGGGCTCCACGTGCTGGCCGCCTTCCGCGAAGCCCACC
>Ga0194055_10004020_pt1 | contig 11166 bp, 12 predicted proteins | sample SepL449m_MetaG_FD_155482 | JGI IMG/M metagenome (GOLD analysis project Ga0194055, IMG submission 155482) | Anoxic zone freshwater microbial communities from boreal shield lake in IISD Experimental Lakes Area, Ontario, Canada - Sep2016-L442-9m | ecosystem: Environmental > Aquatic > Freshwater >... | reverse complement strand
CAATTATTAGCAGCCACCGCAGTATGTGCTGTGATTGCATTCCCAATCCTCATCATCACCGCAGCAATTGAAGCCTGGGTAACACAAGGGCTCTTCTAAAAACCCAGTTCACAGTAAACTATAAACAGCAAGGGGCCATAGCTCAGCTGGGAGAGCGCCGCCATGGCATGGCGGAGGTCGTCGGTTCAAGCCCGACTGGCTCCATATGTTCTGAGAGAGACGGTCAAGAGTCAACCTTAAATAGCTTGCAGAAGTTAACCTTGGTAAATGCCGCCTCTCTTCTCAATTGTAACAGCAGTGAAGCCAGGTGGTGAAGAGGTTCTTTGCCGGGCATATCGCTCCCTACTACAGCAAGACCTTCAAAGCTGGCAGTGGCTAATACAGCTTGACGGGCCCGAGGCCGAAATTGACAAGAAGATCGCTAATGACAAGCGGGTTTCTATTGAGTCGAATGGGAGATCATTCGGAGCGGCGATAGCACGCAACATGGCGCTTTCACGGGCGCAGGGAGAATGGATTTTGCCGCTAGACCATGATGATCTCCTAACACCAGAAGCGTTGAGCTGCCTAAAATTGATGTCTTCAAACAAGCCGCAGGCGCAAGGAATAGCCTTCGCAGCCTGGGTACTGAAAGAAGGCTTCCTGATGGAAAGAGAGGCGGCGCCCTTCGGGGAAGGCATAGTGCCCGCAGGCGTCATACCAGACCTTTACCGCCTGCGCGGAGGACATACCGGTATTCATTACAACGCCGCCTGTTACAGTCATCAAAATCTTTTGGAGCTGGGCGGATGGCCGGGAGTTGCCGCTAATGAAGATTCACAGCTGCTGACCGCTTTTTGTAGCCGCTGGCCGATTATCTACAGCCATCAGCCTTTATTGGTTTGGACGCACCATGACGGCCAAACCCACCGCCAAGATTGGTTTGATAAGCACCGCACCGAAGTGCGAAGACTAGCCGTGAGAAGACTAGCTGCAATGGCCGGAGAACCTGCCATCACAGTAGAAGCAAGAATTCGACTCACCCAAACTACAATGACCCCTAGCAAGACGACGCTAGAAGCGATTGGGTTAGGCTGGGCTTAACTGTGAGACTCAGTTCTCATTCCAGTAAGAATGCTCAAAGCGTCAAGGCTAAGTGAGAGTTTTGATATGTCGACCTGTTCGGCGGGCGTGTGGGCACCTTTCGAGCCTGCGAGGCCAACGCATATTGAGGGGACGTCAGCTGCCATGCCCGCGTTAGCATCAGTCGAAACGCAAGAAGACTTAGCTAGCGGAAGGCCAGCTTTTCTTCTAGCTTCCCGCGCGGCGCAGGCCAGTGGATGATACTGGGAGGTTTTACCTCCAGGGCGCACTCCCAAGATCTCGACCGAAAGTGACGGCGGGGAGCGATCAGGCTGAGCAAGATCTTCAAGAAGAACAAGTGCCTGGTCAAGCAGGCTGATTTCAAGAGCACGGAATTCAATGTCTGCTTGGGCCTGGGCCGCGATCGCGGAGATTCCTGAGCCTCCGCTAATCAGACCAATGTTGAATGAGTCACTGATCGCCGGCGCCGCCGCTTCTAGCACAGCAATAGCTCTTAGGAGCTCAGAGATGGCATTTTCCCTGCCTCGGTCCTCCCAAGAGTGGCCACCCTCCGTTATAACGGAAATTCTAGCTCGCACACTCGCAGGTCCTGAATATATTAAACATTCAGCCCCGCCTCCTTCTAATGCGATCATCTCATCGGGCTTTAAGCTAGCCACAGCCTGAGTTGCGCCTCTAAGATTCCCGAGACCCTCCTCGCCAACAGTGGCCACTAAAGCCAAAGCGTGCGTCCCGGGTGATTGAGCGAACTCTCTCGCCAAGTAGAGAAGCCCCGCTACCCCGAGCGAGTTGTCACCAATTCCAGGAGCCTTCAATATGTTGCCGTCTCTAACGACGGAGATATCTCTGACCGAAGAAAATACAGTGTCGAGGTGAGCCGCGACCATGATAGTTCGCCCGCCATGCGTCTCCCTAGCGGGTAGTGCTATGACGTTGCCGACCTCATCAATATCAACCAGCCACCCTGTGTCGCGAAATTTCTCAGCGACAAATTCTGCCCGCCTCTTCTCATGACCAGTAGGAGAAGGTATTTCGCAAATCAACACTGCCTCTTCTACTACTTTTGCGGTGGCTGATGCAAACGCCGATCGATCTTTAGTCATGCCATAGACCTAATCAGTTTATAAAAGAAGTTGAGCCCAGGTCTTAGTGTGACGGCGAGATATCCTATGCTCATCTTAGAAGTATGACAGCCAAAATCTTGCAGCTGGCTCTCTATTAAGTATTGACTGGTATTAGTTTTAGCGCTGGCGGTTTCTTGTCGTGCTTAGGCCACGCTATTTTATGCCCGGCCCGAGATATAACTATGAGATTCGGAGCTCGGCCCGTATTTCAGGTCTAATAAATATTTACGGTACCCACGGACCTCAGCGTCAAAGCCGGCCTGTTCATAAAGCTTGTGGGCAATAACTCTGTGAGCGGCGGAGATCAGCTCTACCTTATAGCAGCCATGATTAGCAGCGACTGAAGTCGCTGCCTCCAGGAGCTCTCTACCTATGCCGGCGCTGCGGCAGTGTTTGTCCACCACGATGTTTTCTATAACTCCCCATGGCTTCAGTCCCCGAGTTAAGTTCTCTACGATAGTTAAATCGGCTGTTCCGACAGGCTCTCCTTCTGATTCGGCAATCAGGATGCTTCTTAGGGGATTGAGAATGGCATCGGATAATATCTGCTGAGCTTTCCCTTCTTGATCTTCCTCCCAGGGCACATAGCCGCGTAGCTGGCTAAGTAGAAACTTTAGGCTGCTTAGATCTGATTCGCAGACATCCCGAATAATGAGCTTATGCCGGACCATTTCAGACAATAGCCTTAGCCGCTAATTGCCTAATGCTCTCAATGTAGCCTCGCGGTAGGCCGTTCTGCTCCGCCCCAGCAATCACCAAATCTAAATACCCTTCCGTGGGCCGGAGATTTTGGGGAAGCTTTTCAACTACTTCGTAGCTAATAGCATTATGCAAGAAACCTTCTGAGTTCACTGCAACTGGGAGCCTGCGGTAACCTCCTTGCGCCACATCCTCATAGTCATCCAGAGCTTGCAGGTCCGCTTCACTGACTTCAAAAAGAACGCCCCATACCAGGCTTCCTTTGCGACTGATGATGTCGCAGGCGCCGCCGCCCGGCCAGCTGGTAGAAGGATAACGAAAAGACAATAAATAGTCATGCAAGGTTGCTATGCGAAGCGGGCGACTATCTGGGCATCTCTCTTCCATCCATTCCAGTTTCATATTGCTGCCATAGGCAAAATAGGCCGGCATGTTTATTGCGGCTCCTGGTCAGCGATGAAATCTCTGAGTACTTCAAAGTAGAGATCAGGCTGATCGCGGTAGGCGCCATGCCCGGCGTCATCAATCAAAACTAGCTGCGAGCGTTCAGCTGGTAGGCAGCTCATAATGAAACGTGCTTCTTGTGGCGGCGCGATTGGATCTTCTTGGCCGCCTACCACTAGGAAGCGGCAGTCAGCGTTTTTAATCTGATCAGCGAAATTAAGCTCTCTTCTTTCATTAGCAAAGAAATGGAACAGTACTTGCTGATTGAAAATGGATCGTTTAGCGGAAAGCTTATCTCGCGGGCGAGTGTTATAGAGCGGCATCACTTCCAGGTTATAAGGCAGCCAGGTTTCCGGGCAAGGATTATCAAAGAAGGCTTTAGCTCTGGAGCGAGCTAAAGGGCCGCCAAGGCGCTCAAAGCCTTCCAGAACCGCATCCACATTATAGCTAGGGGAAGGAGTGCTAGACAAAATGATGCCTTCAAACTTGTTGCGATTACGGGCCGCCAGTTTCATTGCTACATAGCCGCCGAAGCTCTGACCTAATAAATAAACTCTTTCTAAGCCCAGCTTATCAATGAAGCTTTCAACATCCTCCGCCCACTGCTCAAGATGCCAATGCTCAGGCAAGCTTCGATCGCTGCGACCCATGCCACGATGATCAAGATAAATGACTTGCGCTATTTCGGCCAGCTTGCTCATCGCCGGCTTAAAAGCACTATGATCGAAGCCGGGGCCACCATGTAACAGGATTACAGTCGGTCTTTGCCTCATCCGCTCCCCGTCTGGCACTAAGCCTGCGCCTTCAACATCAAAGTAGAGCCGGGTATCATTCAGATCAATAAACACTCAACACAGCCTAAGGGTAATAGCGGTAGGCATTGAAGCTCTTAGCAAGAATTGCCGCGGTTTTATCCACGCCCGTTAGCTCCTAGAAAAGAAATTCAGTTATTTAGCCGCCAAAGCGCTAAGCCGGGCAGCGGAGAACATTTAAAATAGTCGCATGAACATCATTGATAGGTTCAAACTAGGTTTAAAGCTGACTGGTAAAAGCTGGAGCGTTTTACGTGCAGACGGATCATTAGCTCTATTTCCAGTCATTTCAGGCTTAGCAACCATCTGTCTCTTTACCGTGCTATGGGCCCCAGCTTTAGGGCTGGGCTTAGTAGACATAGAAACAACCAATGCTGCTGCCGGGCAATCAGGGCAATCAGTTAATGTTTTGGGATGGATACTAGTAGCTTTAACAGCTTACCTGGCGACCGTAGTGGCAGTGTTCTGCAATGTGGCGCTAGCTGGCTGCGTAGCTAAATCTTTGCAAGGTGAGAACACTAGCCTTCGCGACGGATTCCTAATTGCGCGCTCCCGCATTAAACAAATTCTGGCCTGGTCCTTAATTGCCACTGTGGTCTCAATGATCATTCGCACTATTCAAGAACGCGGAGGAATATTCGGAGCCATAGTAGGAATGATAGGCGGGGTAGCCTGGAACTTAGCAACCTTATTCGTAGTACCTGTCATAGCCTTGGAAGGAGTGGGGCCTATCGATGCTTTAAAGCATTCAGCCCAAACATTCAAAGCTCGCTGGGGTGAAGGATTGATTGGTAACACCCTAATCGGCTTAGTCACCGGCTTAATGATCATGACTTGCTTAGCCTTAGCAATAGGTGGCGTCATTCTACTTAACCCGCTTGGCGCAGCGGCAGTGATCTCCTGGTTGGCATTATGCTTAGTAACGATGTTGGCGGTAGCGGCAATTATGGCTGCATTAAATCAGGTCTTCAACACATCGCTTTACATCTTCAGTAAGAACGGCCAGGCAGCTGGGCCTTTCACTGAACAAGAATTCGCGGCTGCTTTCCGCAGTAAAAAATAGTCCACCTTAGTGCTATTAATGACACTCTCTGCTTAAAGTTGAATCATCATCTGTAACGGTCGCAGTATCACACGAACCGCCGCCGCCGCTAGCAAGAGCCCATACCAAGGCAACGGCCCGGGCGCTAATGATGCTAGATACCCAATAAGAAGATAGATTGCCGCCGATAAAGAGCCTCGTCGCAGCAAGCTTATTAAGAAGAAGCGGAAACGCTCAAACATAGCGTAATTATAGTACGGAGCAGTGGATCAAACATCCTTATCCCATAGTAAGCAAAACCGACCTGCGGACCTGCTGAGCAGCACTGCTGGAGGGGTTAAAAATGAGTTAGTATTGCCAGCGTGGGAAAGGCGATATACTAAAGAAAGTTACTCTTTGCGGGATAGTGTAATGGCAACACGGGACTCTTTGGAAGTCCTATTCTAGGTTCGAGTCCTAGTCCCGCAGCTCAGGACAGACGACAGAACAGACGACAGAAGTCAAAGCCCTAGTTTGCGGGCTTAAAGCCCTTTTGAGGCTGATTTTAAGGCTGATTTCAGGTACAGAATCCCGGTGCGCAGGTGTACAAAACGTGCTTTCGGCCGCCTCAGAAGTGAGCCTGAGCAGGGCTTCTGGAGTTCTGTCGTCTCTCCAGCTCAAAAATTTTGACATGATCAGCAGCAGAAACGAAAGAAATCTCACTAAATGTCTGCTGCTTGATGCAGGCGGGGTATTAGTCGATGACATTATGGGCGATGATTGGATTCGAGAGTTATCGTCTCATAGTAACCGTAGCTATGCGGAAGTTGAACAATACTATCTGAGCACATTAAAGGACCCGCTGTTCAGGGGTCATCTGTCGCGGGACGAGTTCTGGAAATTAATGTCAGACTTCTTAGGATGTCCGCAGCTGGAGCGCTCAGGCGAGCAAGAGGCTGTCTCTGGATTGCAGCCCCGTCTAGGTCTCACGGCTGCAGTTGAATGGTCAAAGAAGGTGCGCGTTGGCTTGCTAAGTAATCATGTGCGCGCATGGCTAGATCCAATACTTATAGAGTCCAAATTAGCAGATTACGCTGATTTCATCCTGATATCCAGCGAAACTGGGATTCGCAAACCAAGCGTTGCGGCCTTCGAACTGGCCGCTTCGGAGGCGGGGCTAGATAGCAGCCAAATCCTGTTTGTTGATAATCAGCAGACAAATCTAGAAACTGGGCTCGCGCTCGGCATGCAAGTGAAACTGGCCAGGCCTGATAACAAGTGGATAGAAGACGTAGGCAAATGGGTTAGCGGCTCGGATTCTTAGGTCTAACCGCCTCAGCGACACTAACTTACTGGTAGAACAACTTCTTCAGCTAACCATAACGATGCCGATAGATAAACAGGCCAGATATGTGTGGAGGGATAAGAGATAATACGACGAAGCATGCCATCGGGCCTATAGACTTTTTAGACGATGACAGCCGGCCACTCTGTGTCGCTGCCGACTCTTGCAGCCCCGCCGATACTTATCCGCCCATGGCTGGAAGGGGATGTCGAATCTTGCCTAAGGGGATGTGCCGACAAGCTGGTCCAAGCACTAACCAGCATGCCAGACCCTCATGAGCCTACCGTCGCTCGGTGGATTAGCACACGCCAATCGCAGTCCATCGAGGGCAGATCATCTTTTGTAGCTATTGCAACTGCAGATGGAAAATCAATTCTTGGCTCCATTGGGATTATCGGATTTGAATGGAAGCATGCTCGGGCGGAAGTAGGCTACTGGCTTCTGCCCGAACAGCGAGGGCGCGGCTTCGCTACTTTAGCTTTGAAGGCATACAGCGCTTGGATATTCGACACGCTGCCAATTGAAAGAATCGACCTGTTTGCTAGCCAGGGCAACCTAGCTTCAATGGAAGTCGCAAAGAGGTGCGGATACACCTACGAAGGGCTGCTGAGGTCTTTTCGTATTTACTCAGGCAATCGCGAGAGCTTGGAGACGTTTTCTCTTCTCAGATCAGACGATTTGACGGCCATAATTAGCTAGCTCGTGCACGGCGGATCAGTGGCTAACACCCCGCATCTTGAGCTGATCCGTCGGTCTGCGGATCTAGCTTAGTGGCCTGTTTTGTCGAGATTTCTTATCCCACCAACTGTGAAGGGCTAGGCCGCCGTCAATATCTATGACAGTGCCAGTGACATAGCCGCTTGCTGCATCATCGAGCAAGAACAATCCTGCCTCAGTTAGGTCGGCGGGGCTGCCTGGCCGACCGAGAGGGAAGAGATCTATGTCTTGCTGAGCTAAGTTTGAATGGTCTTCTACAACGGCGCCAGGAGCTATGCCATTCACCCGAATGCTGCTAGGAGCATAGAAATCTGCCAGCTCTTTAATGACCATTCGTAGCGCTGCCTTCGTGGCGCTATATTCCACCAGTCCCCTGACGAAGCGGTCATGGAGAGAAGATATAAAGACAGCTGATCCGGGGCGACCTTGAGATTCTAATGCGTTGAATATGTCTCGGGTGATAAGAAGCGGATGAGAGATATTGCTGCGCCAGGCACGCTCTAAGTCTTCTTCTTCGACTTCGCTAATGCTGTTTTCAGTAGAGAACGCGGAGCCCAAGATTAGCCGGTTAGGGGTTCCGAACTTTGCTGAAATTTCGGATTGCAGGGAGGCTAGGTCTGCCTCTCCAACGTTGGCCTGGATTACCGCCAAATTAGATCCGTAGCCATGATCAATCAATTCCTTGATTTCGCGGTCCACTATTATGACGCGCCCGCCTTCAGCTAACAAAGCGTCAGCAATGGCGCGGGGGATACCTCTCGCGCCACCAGTCACCAAGCAGATATCGTCGTCGAATCTCCCCATAGACTGAGTATGGCTTAACCCCCGCAGCATCTCTCGTTCTTTGCCAATCCGGCCGCCGTTAGCAACCTTTCCTTAGTTAATTGAAGAGGCGGTGTTTTATAGGCTTGCCCTTTGGCCTCTCAATACGCGTGGCCAGCATCTCACTGTAAGTTGCGCCAGTAGCTCCAGTTAGCACAAGCGCAGTGATGGTGGTGGCAAGCACCTCTAAACGTAAGCTATATCGAATACCTTATCTAAGTAGTTAGTGCGACCGTCGTGGCATTAATTATCATTGCGGCCGATCTAGCCCGTCGACTCAGCTTCAAGCCTAGCTCACTTTAACTCCCGAGGTTGGATTCGAACCAACATTGCGCACGTTAACAGCGTGCTGCCTTGCCTATCGGCCACTCGGGATTGAATACTGATTTTAACCTAGTGCTTAGGCCGGCGCCTGCTTATATTTAGCGCGCTAGCCGGCGAGCCATGAAGACCATAACGATGACCGAAACAATAAGTCCGATCATGCCAAACATGATCTGAATTAGAAGCATGCCGCCCATGATCATAATAGGAATCCAGAAACGCAAAGTTCTTACTGCCTCGGACAGGTCTTCCAGGCGGGAAACACTGAAGACGTAAAGGCCTACAAAGAGTAAAGGCAGCAGTTGGAGCATGACTTAACTTAACGCATCTAGTTAAAGTTTCAGAAGTGCCACTCAAACTAGCCCTGCTACGCGCTATTAAGTAGCATTAAGTAATGGGGAAAGGTAAATCAGGCTGCGCTGATCAATCAATGATGGCTCTGATGGAGCCTGCCGCCGTCCTCAGCGATTTTAATAACTTCGTAGGAGACTTCCAGGGTAAGGGAGGAGAAACTTCTAATACAATTAAAAGCTCGAAAGATCGCGCGAGGGAGCAGCAGGAGACGCGCAGAAGAGACGCTGAAGCGGCTCTCGAAACAATGAGTTTAGCTAAAGACCCTAACCTTGTGTATGACCAGTTCAGGGCTACCAGCACTATCGAGCCTATCTACGATAAGAAAACCCGCCAGCAGCAGAAGCTTGAAAGCCAGAATAAGCCTTCCCCTAAAGAGAGCGCAGCGAGCGACCGTAAGCGCATGCCTCACTTAGCCCAGTTTATTGCTGAAAACTCGATCACTGAGATAGCTCCTAACAGCGGCCTGAAAGAGCTTACTTTCGTTGAGCAATTTATGAAATCCGATGACTTCATGGGCCATATGAAAAATGTCACTGCTGATGCTATTTACCGCTTGGGAGGCGACGTCCCTACCGGCAAAGCGACTGAAGTTGGAGTGCGTGAAGCCTCAGTCCGTCTTATTGGGGCCGAGGATAAAATTGTTTCAACCGGTTTCTGGACCGCTCCGCCGCTATCTGGGCAGAAGAAAGGCCGCGAATACCATGTTGAGATTATGCGAGAGTACAGCGAAACAGCCTTGTTTGACCTTGTGCTTAATGTGACTGATACAAAGAGCGGAAAGAGCTTCCAGTCTTCCTTACAGTTTAAAAGCTACAAGAAAAATATTGAGTCAGACGAAATGCAGGCCGGCGACGTAAAAGAGCCTAAGCGCCGTAAAATTGTCGCTTGCAGCGGATCATCTGCGAAGCTAGCTGGCAACGCTAAAAAGATCGCCGCCGAGGTTCGCACTCGCGCAATAGCCACCGATCACTATTTCTCGATTGAACCGAACGTCAAAACCAAAAACGGTGTCCCAATTATGGTTGTTAATAACGCTGTTTGCACTAATCCTGCAGTCCATCGTGCTATAGCTACTTGCACCGACTTAGAGCAGCGCTTCAAGCCTGTCAGACGGCCAGCGCGCAACGGTAATCCTGAATATTTCATTCTCCGCGCACGAGTGCCAGTCACCAACCCGGACGGCAGCGAAGGATATGTGGCAATCACTCATGGGGCTCAAATCAAGTCAACGCCTAACGAAAGACCAGCCAAGCGCGATGGAACTTATGATCTGCTGCCCTCAGGCAACGGTCAAATTGACATTGACGTTCCGTCGGAACTGTTTACTAGCTTCTCTAAGCAGAGCTTCATGACCCATACTGTCGCCAGTTGGAATATGAGTCGCCTTAATAGTTAAAGAAGCTTGGATTAATCTTCTTGGAGGCTGAGACCCACATCTGCCATTCCTGAACGCTTTCACGGATTTCTTCTCCGAGCGGCACTAGATCTTTCATCACTGTGTAATGTTCGTAGATCGCGCCGACCATTGCGAAAGCCATCAGCTCTTTTTCTTCGTCCTCCGCCAAGCTGGCTGCTAATGCGTCGATAGCTTTACCTAGAGTGAATGCTACTGGATGAGACGCGAATCCAACGCCGGCTAGCAGCGAGTCGTTCATCGAGCCTGCCAGTGTCGCGTAGGCATGCCTGTCATCCCAGTCGTCGCCAGAGATCTCGATCGCGCCTAGTGACAAGCGATCGTCAGGCGAGCACAACAAGTAGCAAGGTTCGTCGCCCCGCCTTGAGGAGAGGGATTTCATTTGAAGATTCATATCAGCGGCTGCGATAGTAGCGCTGATCGATCCTGTCCGTCGTAGGCGCTGGGGGAGATCAAAAAAGATTGCTTCTCGATCGTCAGACTTAATCTTCCAACTTTCAATTTCGCCATCTGCACTTTCAGAAGCAACTGCAATTTGACAAGAACTATCTGCGGCAAATAAGCTGCGGGCAGCTGTCGCTGAAGGTGCCGCATATAGCGAATTGACTTGCGTGCTGTCTGGCTCTAAAGGAGAAAGTTTGTTAGCAAATCCATTAGCTATAATCCCGATCTTAAGCTCTACTGCCAGCACAGCTGCAAGCTGATCAAATGTAACGCGCTCCTCAGGCCGGCCGAAAGGGAAGGCAGTTTGATAAATTTCGTCATCTGATGCTAACGCAATAGAGACTGGCGTCTCGTCAGCCGCGAAGGCCCCTGACCCAGGAGCCGAAACATACAAAGCAGCAGCGGCAACTGCTTCGTAGAAGAGAGCGTAGCCACTTACTGCAGCGCGCACTGTCGCATAGCGAGCCCATTCAGTGCCCAGCTCGCCTTCCATGTCAAGAGCAACTTCAAGCTTACCTTCGCAGGTGACCACAAGAACAATTAGACGATTAGCGGCAGGTGGC
>Ga0194055_10004018_pt1 | contig 11167 bp, 11 predicted proteins | sample SepL449m_MetaG_FD_155482 | JGI IMG/M metagenome (GOLD analysis project Ga0194055, IMG submission 155482) | Anoxic zone freshwater microbial communities from boreal shield lake in IISD Experimental Lakes Area, Ontario, Canada - Sep2016-L442-9m | ecosystem: Environmental > Aquatic > Freshwater >... | reverse complement strand
TACGTCGACATGTATGCGGCTCGGGCCAAGGCACTGGTGACCGTTCGCGAGGATAAGCCGTCGGTGACCGATCCCGCGTCGCCTGACCTCACGTCGTTACCCGCTGCTTAAACGTTCGCCTCGCTACAGGTTCGCCTGGGCAGGTTCGCCTGGGCAGGTTCGCCTGGGCAGGTTCGCCTCGCTAGAGGTTTGCCCGGGCAGATTCGCCTGGGCAGAGGTTCGCCTCGCTAGAGGTTTGCCCAGCCCTTTGACCGCTCGACCGCGGTCCGCCAACGTCGGTAACCGCTGTCATCTCGCCCACCCGGCTCGAAGTATGCGCCTTGGGCGACTAACTCGCTGATCGCAGCAAATGATGGCCACACGCCGGTGGCGAGCCCGGCGAGGAAGGCTGCGCCCAGCCCGGTGGTCTCTAGGACCGACGCCCTCAACACTGGCACCTGCAGCACGTCGGCTTGGGCCTGACACAAGAAGTCGTTGGCTGCCGCACCACCATCGACGGCTAGGACAGGCAGTGTGATCCCGCCTTCGCGGGCCATGAGGGCAACGACGTCGGCAACCTCGTAGGCGATGGCCTCGAGGGTTGCGCGCACGATGTGGGCGCGAGTGGTTCCACGGCTGAGGCCAAAGATGGCTCCCCGGGCGTGCGGATCCCAGTCGGGCGCGCCTAGGCCGGTGAGTGCGGGAACGAACACGACACCGCCAGAGTCGGGAACCGAGCGGGCTAGTGAGTCAGTTTCTCCTGCGCTGCTGATGATGCCCAGGCCGTCACGTAGCCATTGCACCGCTGCGCCCGTGACAAAGATGGCACCTTCGAGTGCGTAGTCGACCGAGCCGTCGGGGTGTTGCCACGCCACGGTGGTGAGCAGCCCGGCCGAGGATTGCGCTGGCTCGCTGCCGGTATTGACCAGAACGAAAGAGCCGGTGCCGTACGTGCACTTGCTCGAACCCGGCGCAAAGCAGGCCTGGCCGAATAGTGCGGCCTGCTGATCGCCGGCGATGCCAGCGATTGGGAGTTCGAGTCCCGCGAAGAGGTCGGGGCTCGTCGTCGCGACAACGCCATAAGACGACACGACTCGGGGGAGTGCCGCCATGGGAACTCGGAACAGATCGCACAGCTCCTGACTCCACGAGACTGTGTGGATATCGAAAAGCAAGGTTCGCGAGGCATTTGACGCATCCGTGATATGCACTGTGCCAGAGGTCATTCGGGCGATTAGGTATGAGTCGATAGTGCCGATCGCGGTGGTGCCTTCGATGACGCCGGCCCAGATGTCGGGCTCATTGAGCGCTATCCAGGTGAGCTTGGTGGCCGAGAAGTAGGGGTCGAGGCGTAAGCCGGTGAGAGCCGAGACTCGTGGCTCGTGTCCGTCTCCGCGCAGTTGATCGCAGATGCCCGCGGTGCGACGGTCTTGCCACACGATCGCTCGTCTAGGGGTGGCCAGAGTGAGGCGATCCCAGAGCACGATGGTCTCGCGTTGGTTGGTGATGCCAACTGCGGTAGGGCGATCGGCGTGATCGCCGAGAGCCGCGAGCGCTAGGTCAACCGCAGCCAAAGTGGCAGCCCAGATCTGCTCGGGCTCATGTTCGACCCAGCCTTCGCTCGGGAAGTGTTGGGCGAACTCGCAATAGCCGCGAGCCAGAATCTGGGCTTGCCCCGACACGATTAGCGCGGTGACGCCAGTGGTTCCGGCGTCGACGGCCAGCACGCTCACAGCGTGCCCCCGCTGAGGGCTCGGAGATGATCGAGTACTAACGGGTCGATCAGGCCCGGCAGCATTCGCTCTTCGAGGTTCTCGATGGCTGCCCAGGACATGAGGGCTGAGTCGAGGTCGGGCCCTTCGTGCCTCAGGCGGCGGAGTCGTTCGCGGACCTCGGCCGCTATCGCGCCGTCGAGGGGCAGGCAGATCTCTGGCACCGGCCTTTCGAAGAGCAGGTCGCGGATATCGAGAAGCCGAATGAGTTCGGGAATCGGATCAGGGTGGTCATCGACCCGGAGGTCGACCAGGACGTCATTGCCACCGCCGTACCCACCGCCGGGAGTCAGGACGTACAGGGCTGCGCTTTGCCTGCCGCGAGAGTCACCGCCGGCTCGGTCGCCGGCATACAGAGCGTCGAGTAGACGATGCCGAAATGGGCGACGAATCGACGATGAGCGCCAGGATTCGACCACAGCGTCGACGACCTCGGGCCCGGTGAGGATGTTGCCTTGCACGGCGTAGGTCGAACCTGCCGACGTAGTTCCGGTGGTGCCACCAGCCCAGGCGAAGCAGGCCGAGCCCGTGTAAGTGGCTGCGCCACCATGCATATCGACGACGCCGACCTGACGATGGTCGCGATCGTGGTCGCGGCTGGTGAGGGTGTCGACCGTGGCCGCCGCGTCAATCCCGCGTGCGAGCAGGGCTAGCCCGTCGGGTCGATAGGCAAGATTGGCCATCGCCTGGGTCGCGATGGCCCCGGCTGACATGTCGGCCGCAGGTACTGCGGCGCCAACAGCGAGGAACTTCGAGGCGACAGCGATGCCCAGCGAAGTGCCGTCTTCGGATCGGGCAACAATCGAGAAGGTCATGGCCCGGGACGCTAGCGCGATTATGGCTCGGATGGGACATGTTGCCGGGTTGCGCGCGGCGTGTGCGACGACGGATCGACGCGATTGGCCATGTATGTGGGCGCACTTGGATAATCATGGGTAGTGGGGCGGGGCCGGTGTGGATTCCCGTGGGGTTTCGACGGAAGAGGAATCATGCGCGTCGGGGTATTGACCGGTGGGGGAGATTGCCCGGGTCTAAATGCGGTCATTCGCGCAGTGGTTCGTAAGGGCACCTCTCAATACGGTTTCGAATTCGTGGGTTTTCGTGATGGCTGGAAGGGTCCGCTCGAGGGGTTGACCTCACCTTTGGGCATCGCTGATGTTCGCGGGATCCTGCCTCGTGGCGGCACGATCCTTGGTTCCAGCCGCACTAATCCGATCAAGATTGACGGCGGCGTCGACAAGATCAAGGCCAACTTGGCTGATCTTGGGGTCGATGCGCTGATCGCGATCGGCGGCGAGGACACCCTGGGTGTGGCCACTCAACTCCATGCCCTGGATGTGCCCGTGGTGGGTGTTCCCAAGACGATCGACAATGATCTGTCTGCCACTGACTACACCTTCGGTTTCGACACGGCCGTCAACATCGCGTCGGAGGCTATCGATCGCCTGCACACCACTGCTGAGTCGCACCAGCGTGCGTTGGTGGTCGAGGTCATGGGCCGACATGCCGGATGGATCGCATTGCACGCAGGTATTTCTGGTGGAGCCAACGTCATCTTGATTCCGGAGATCCCCTTCGACCTCGATGAGGTCATCGGTTGGGTCGAGTCGCGCTTCGAGTCGCACTACGCGCCGATCCTGGTCGTCGCCGAAGGCGCCCTTCCCAAAGACGGCAGCCTGATGACCAAGGACGCGTCACTCGATGCTTTCGGGCACGTGAAGCTGTCAGGCATCGGCGATTGGCTGGCTGGCCAGATCGAGGCTCGCACGGGCAAGGAGGCGCGCACGTCGGTCCTCGGGCACATTCAACGTGGTGGCACTCCGACCGCGTTCGACCGCGTACTCGCCACTCGCTTTGGATTGCAGGCGATCGATGCCGTGCACGACAAGGATTTTGGCGTGATGGTTGCCCTTCGCGGCACCGACATCATCCGAGTGCCGCTGCTCGAAGCGACCGGCTCGCTGAAGACCGTGCCGCAGTGGCGTTATGACGAGGTGCGCACCTTCTTCGGTTAGTCGTGCCGCATCGACTCGGTGAACTGGGCTCGTCGCGACGACGCGCTGGCCCTGTTGGCTGATGCCGATGCGACGATGATCTGCCCTCGCCCGTACCCTGAGCACATGGTGGATGTCATTACGTGGCCAGACTTGCCGGCTGCCCAACAGCCGGTGTGGCCCGATGCGGCCCTACTCGGCTCGGCACTGGACGAGTTGCGCACATTGCCGCCGCTAGTTTTCGCCGGCGAGTGCGACATGCTCACCCAGCGGCTCGCGGCGGTGAGCCGCGGCGAGGCCTTCGTGCTAATGGGCGGTGACTGCGCCGAGACTTTCGTTGACGCGACTGCCGAGGCGATCCGCGCCAAGCTCAAGACCGTGCTGCAGATGGCCATCGTGCTCACGTATGGCGCGAGCCTTCCGGTCGTCAAGGTTGGTCGGATGGCTGGCCAGTACTTCAAGCCGCGAAGCAAGGCACTGGAAAGCCGCGACGGAGTCGAGATGCCTTCGTACTTCGGTGATGGCGTCAACGCCTTACCGTTCGATGCGGCGGGCCGAGTGCCCGATCCGCGCAGATTGCTGCGCAGCTACCAGACCGCGAGTGCCACTCTCAACCTCGTGCGTGCCTTCACTCAGGGCGGTTACGCCGATCTGCGTCAGGTACATGCCTGGAACCAGGACTTCGTCGCCGAGACTCCGGCGGGAAATCGTTACGAGCAGGTAGCCGGCGAGATCGATCGCGCCCTTTCGTTCATGGCGGCGTGCGGAGCCGATCCCGAAGAGTTCAAGCGGGTCGAGTTCTACGCCGGGCATGAGGCACTCGTCCTGGATTACGAGAAGGCCATGACTCGAATCGACTCGCGCACCGGCGATCTCTACGACGTCAGCGGACACTTCATCTGGGTGGGTGAGCGCACTCGTCAACTCGATGGCGCACATATTGACTTCGCATCGCGCATCCGCAACCCCATCGGGGTCAAGCTTGGTCCCACCACCACGCCAGAGCAGGCAGTGGAGTTGGCTGAAATCCTTAATCCAGAGCGCATTCCCGGCCGTCTTACCTTCATCTCACGCATGGGCGCTGGCACAGTTCGCGATGCATTGCCGTCCATTGTCGAGAAGGTGACCGCGGGAGGAAACCCCGTGCTGTGGGTGTGCGATCCCATGCACGGAAATACCCGTGAGGGCAGTACCGGGCACAAGACTCGCTCCTATGACGATGTGGCCGATGAGGTCCTGGGGTTCTTCCAGGTACACAAGGCGCTCGGCACAGTTCCCGGTGGTATCCACGTCGAACTCACTGGCGCCGATGTCACTGAATGCGTTGGTGGCACCCTCGGGGTCACCGAGGATCAAGTGGGTGATCGCTACGAGACTGCGTGCGATCCACGCCTCAACCGTTCGCAGTCTCTCGAACTCGCATTCGACGTTGCTGATTGGCTGCTCGACCGCCCGCGTCGAGTCTGAGCGCGTAGCATTGTCGTTTCGGCACGGTATCGAAGGAGACGGCATGAGCGGGCTCATCGAACTCCAGACCATGTCCGTGCGGATCCCCGGTGGCACGGTCTGCATCGTCGTCGACCCTGTCGATGGCGCTGTGATCTCGTCGGGATTTGCTGACCTCGACACGGTTGTGGGATTCCTCGACGCGCGGGTGCGCGAGCGCGGATTCCGTGCCCCTCGAACATCGGTCGCGCTTGGGCCGGTTAAGGCAGCCACCTCCGCATACGCCGACGGTGATCTGGCTGCCCTTGATCGGGTGCTTGTTCGCCAACCCGGCGGACCGTTCCTCCAGCGTGCCTGGGCAGAGTTGCGCGGCGTGCCGGCTGGCCAGACACAGAGCTATGCGGGGCTTGCTGCGCTCGCTGGCCGCCCTAAGGCGGTTCGCGCAGCGGGTCAGGCCTGTGCTCGCAACCGGGTCGCTCCTTACGTTCCGTGCCACCGAATCCTGCGGTCCGACGGCACGCTCGGCGGCTATGCCTACGGCCTGCCCGTCAAGGAAGCCCTACTCAGGCACGAAGACGTCCTCCTGCCCTAGCGGGCGGCGAGGCACGCTCTACGCTGAGGCCCATGAGCTCACCGGTCGATCTGCGCAGCGATACCGTCACTCGCCCGTCGGCCCTGATGCGCACTGCAATGGCAGAGGCGGAAGTCGGCGATGACGTGTACGGCGAAGACCCCACGATCGTCGAACTCGAGCAGCGGGTAGCCGCACTTCTCGGACACGAAGCCGGTTTGTTTACTGCCAGTGGTTCACTGGCCAACCAGCTCGGTCTGCGATTGTTGGTGGCTCCTGGCGAGGAGGTCGTCTGCGAAGCGCAGTCGCATATCGTCCGCGCCGAATTGGGTGCGGCAGCTGCCTTCAGCGGCATCACGTCACGAACCTGGGAGTCTCCGCGCGGCTTGCTCGATGTCGAGCAGATTCGCGGCTTTGTGCGGCCGAACGCAGGGCCGTACTTGGTGTCGACCACTGCCATCGCAATGGAGAACACCCACAACTTCGGTGGCGGCACGGTGCAACCTCTTGAGGTCATGCAAGACATTGGCGAGTTCGCGTCGTCGGCTGGATTAGGAGTGCACCTCGACGGTGCACGTTTGTGGAATGCGCATGTGGCATCCGGGGTGCCGCTTGCTGCCTACGGCGCCACGGCCGACACAGTGTCGGTGTGTCTGTCGAAGGGACTCGGTGCGCCGGTCGGCTCCGTGCTGGTGGCTTCGGCAGAGCGCATCACGCGCGCACGCGTCTGGCGAAAGCGCTACGGCGGCGGTATGAGGCAGGCTGGAATCCTTGCTGCCGCAGGCCTTTTCGCGCTTGACCACAACGTCGAACGACTCATTGACGATCACGATCGAGCGCAACGATTGGGGTTTGCGCTCGCTGAGGCAGTTGATGGAGTCGTCGTCGCGGAACACATCGAGACAAACATGGTGGTCCTCGAACTCGCTGGCACGCCGTGGACTGCTGCGGCTTTGGCCGCCGCGGCGCGCGAGCAAGACGTGTGGATCTCAGCGATGGGACCCACCTTCGCGCGTCTAGTCACCCACCTGGACATCGACGACGACGATATCGATCGCGCCGCAGCGGTGCTCACAAGCTTGCTTCGTTCGTCGCCCTGAGCCGCGCTTTGGTTCGTCTCAGTTAGTCACGGCGAGCACTTCGGTCGGTAGCGCTGGGCCACGATTCAGCAGCGGTGTAAACGCCGCGATGGCTGCGGCGAGTTCGACTAAGTCCTCTTCTACAAGGGCTTGTGGTCCGTCGCACAGCGCTGTCGATGGGTTTGGGTGGATGTCGACGATGATGCCGTCGGCGCCCACTGCTATCGCAGCCTTGGACAGCGGCAGAACTAGGTCGCGACGTCCGCCCGAGTGTGATGGGTCTACCACGACTGGCAGGTGCGAGAGATCGTGTGCGACAGGCACTGCAGAGATGTCGAGGGTATTGCGGGTCGATCGTTCGAACGTGCGGATACCGCGTTCGCAGAGCACCACCTCGAGGTTGCCTCGCTGCGCGATGTACTCGGCAGCCATGAGCCACTCTTCAATGGTGGAACTCATCCCGCGCTTGAGCATCACCGGTTTTCCGGCTTCACCAACTGCTTGCAAGAGCGAGAAATTTTGGGCGTTGCGCGTGCCGACCTGCAACATGTCGGCGTACGACGCGACTAGGTCGACGTCGGCTGCGTCGATTACCTCGGTGACAATGGGCAGACCTGTTTCCGTGCGGACGTCAGCCAGAATCTTTAGGCCTGACTCACCGAGCCCTTGGAAGGCGTAGGGCGACGAGCGCGGTTTGAACGCGCCACCGCGCAGCAGCGTGGCGCCCGCAGCCAGTGCCATGTGTGCCGCAGCGAGAGTCTGCTCCGCTGTTTCGACCGCGCACGGGCCCGCGATCAAGGTGAAGGTGTCAGGTCCGATGGGTACCCGCGTGGCGCCGACCATCACGGTCGACATTTGTGAGTGATGCTCGCGTGAGACGAGTTTGAACGGCGTCGAGATTCGCACCGCTCGTTCAACGCCCGGTAAGGCCAGCAGGTTGAGCCCATGGAAGTGATCTAGATCGCCCACCAATCCAATGATGGTGCGCGCGTCTCCGCGACTCACAGATGCTGCCCCGCCTGCCTCGGTTACACGTGCAACCACGGCTTGCACGTTCTCGTTCGTCGCGTTGGGAGTCATGACGATGACCATGTCGGGTTCCTAATCTGTAGTGAGACACACGGCCAGAGAATGCAAAAAGCCCCGGCCGCGAGGGTCGGGGCTGCTGGGGGTGGGTGCGTCAGAGCGCGCGGCCCACCCGGGAGGCCCCGGGGGAGTCGGCATAAGAAAACACGCTGCTCATGTGCGCGACTCTAGACGACGTCGAGGGAGATCGTCGAACCGAAGGGCTGTGAGGATCCAGCCTTGGCCGATTGCTTGACTACTCTGCCGAATGGGGTGAAGCCAATCGGGTACGAGACCGCCACCTGGAATCCCAATCGCGTCAACGTCTTTCGGGCGTCGGCTTCGGGAACACGGTAGAGGTCGGGGACAATTACGGGCGCTGGACCTTTGCTGACGACTAGGGCGACGCTGCTGCCCTTGGCCACGCTCGCGCCAGCCTTAGGAGTAGACGAGATCACGATTCCGTCGGCAATCGTCTTGCTGAATTCGGTGGTGATCGTGTGCTTGAGGCCGAGTTTGTCGAGCGCGGCTGTGGCATCGCTCTGTGCAACGCCGCTGTAGTCGGGCAGCGGTATGGGCGCTAGGCCCTTCGACACCACGAGTGCTACCGACTGGTCGCGCTTGAGTTCGACTCCAGCGGCGGGTTTGGTGCTGATCACCGCTCCCTTGGGCACCTTCGCGCTATATGCGCTGTTGGTGGTACCCACTGTGAGCGAATTCTCGAGGAGCGTTGTCGTGGCCTCGTCGACGGTCATGCCTGCTAAGGCCGGCACCAAGAAGCGCTCTGGGCCCTTGGACACGACTGCTTCAACCGTGGTGCCCTGACGCACCTCAGCGCCAGGCCTCGGAGTGGTGGAGATGATCCGGCCAGCCTCGACTGTCTCACTGAACGATTGCGTGGTGGCAGCGAGCGTGAGTTCAAGCGGTGTCAGTGCGTCTTGCGCGTCGGCGATCGTGTGGTTGGCGAGGGCGGGGATCGTGACGGTCTTGGCGACGCCCAGGAACCACGCGGCCCCACCCACGATGGCGCCGATGAGGAGTAGTGCGAGCAGGGCGATCGGGCCACGACGACGACGTCGGCGGGTGCGGTCCTTGGGGGGTTTAGGTTCTTTGGGGGTCTTCCCGCGAGCGCTTGAGCTCTTCTCGGTCTTCGAGCCACGGCTCTGGTTGGGAGCGATGGTGGCCATCGCTCCGATCGGCACGACAAGGGTGGCCGACTGATCCTCGGTGACCCCGAAGGGGCGCGGCGCAGGAAGAGCGGCGCGCACGGTGCGGAGCTCGGCGAGGAAACTAGCAGCCGATGCGAATCGCGAATCGGGGTCGCGCTGCGTGGCACGAATGACGAGCGCATCGATGGATGAGGGGATACCCGTGCGTACCGATGATGGCGCGGGAACGTTGGCATTGACGTGCTGGTAAGCAACGGCCAGCGGCGTCTCACCCGCGAAAGGCACTGCGCCAGTAAGCATTTCGTAGAGCAGAATGCCGGCACCGTAGACGTCGCTGCGTGCATCGGCGATGCCACGTTGAACCTGCTCGGGCGAGAGATAGGCCACTGTGCCGATCAGTAGACCTTGTGTTGCCTGAGTGGAGTTGCCGGTGGAGATCGCGCGAGCGAGACCGAAGTCGGCGACCTTCACTCGTCCATCGTCGGTAAGCAGAACGTTCTCGGGCTTGACGTCGCGGTGCACGAAACCAGCGGTGTGGGCGGCTTCGAGTGCCTGCAGCACCGGATCCAAGATCGTGAGTGCCTGCTCGGGCGCAAGGCGACCGTGTTCGCGTAGGACGTCGCGAACTGTGCGGCCGGGCACGTACTCCATGACGAGGTAGATCAGCCCAGAGTCGGTGCCCTGGTCGTAGACCGCGACCACATGCGGATCGGTCAGGCGTGCCGCGGATTTCGCCTCGCGGATGAAGCGGGACACGAAGTCTGAGTCCTCAGCCAGGGTGGGATGCATGATCTTGAGTGCCACCACGCGGTCGAGGCGAAGGTCGGTTGCCTCGTAGACGGTGGCCATTCCACCGCGAGCTAGGCGCTGCTCGACTCGGTACCTACCGTCGATCAACCGACCGACCAGCGGGTCGGTGATCCGAGGTCCGGCAGACGTCTCCACAGTCAGCGAGTCTACGTTCGCCACGCCGCAAGGCCGGGTTTTGCCGCGCCGATGGAGGGGGCGTGTCCCGGTCCCAGAGCGAGGCGCGCGAGTCCGTGGCCCGGATCTGCGCGTGGGGCGGCAGGATGGGTGCGTGGAGTCGTGTCGAGTCGAACTGCGCTGCGTCCGGGGTGGACGTCGCGGTGTTGAGCGTGGCCGCGTGCATGTTGTTCAGCGCGGTTTTGCGCGGGGCTTAGAGCGCAGTTTTGCTCGGGGTTTTGCGCGGGGTTTTGCGCGCCGCTGCGTGCTTGGTGTCGAGCAGTGAGCCATCTGGCGTACGTCGGAGTGCTGGCGTTCATCCTGGTCGGGACGGCCTGGCTCGAAGTGTTCCTCCGCACCCGTGTGTACACGCGTTGGCGTCGCCTCGTGTGCACGGTGGCTCCTGTGGTCGTCATTTTCTCGGTGTGGGACCTCTACGCAATTGCCTCTGGTCATTGGACTTTCGACGATGCGCGTACTACTGGGATTGTGTTCCCAGGCGGGCTTCCGCTCGACGAGGTCCTCTTCTTCCTCGTCGTTCCGATCGCGTCGATTCTTACGTTGGAAGCTGTGCGGTCGGTGAAGCGCTGGGAGATCGGTGACGAGCCTGCGGGTTCGGTCGTCGACGGTGTGCGCGGGGGTGACTTGTGACGTACACGGCTTTGGCGGTTATCGCGGTTGTGGCGGTGGTGGTGTTCGACCTGTTGGTGATGCGCACTCGGTTGCTGCGTCGTCGCGCCTTCTGGATCGCATATGCGATCGTGGCCTTCTTCCAGCTGGTCACCAACGGGGTGCTCACGGGGCTGCGAATCGTGCGTTATGACGGCGCTGCCATCGTCGGCTCGTCGACCCCGTCCGATGGTGTTCCGCCGTTCATGGGGGACGGTCGTATCGCGTTCGCTCCGGTCGAGGATCTGGCGTTTGGGTTCGCATTGGTTGTGCTGACGCTGGTGCTTTGGGTGTGGCTGGGGCGTCGAGGGGTCGAGCGTACGCCGTATGCCGGGCCGCCTCGTTTCGAGTATCCGGGCAGGGCCGACGACCCGCGTTCCTGACGGTCGGAGCTTCGCGGCGGGTGAGTTCGAAGGCGCGCGGGGCGATTCGGTGGGGAGGATCTGCTGCGTCTAGCGCA
>Ga0194055_10004017_pt1 | contig 11170 bp, 8 predicted proteins | sample SepL449m_MetaG_FD_155482 | JGI IMG/M metagenome (GOLD analysis project Ga0194055, IMG submission 155482) | Anoxic zone freshwater microbial communities from boreal shield lake in IISD Experimental Lakes Area, Ontario, Canada - Sep2016-L442-9m | ecosystem: Environmental > Aquatic > Freshwater >... | reverse complement strand
GTACTTAGTGGACTTGCTGCAGACGGAAACGCCGCCATGCGAAGGCGAGCGTCAGACACTTATGCGTTTGGCTGCTTGGCGATTTCGTCCAAGAAGTCGTCGTTGTTCTTGAATGTCTTCAAGCGATCAATCAACAATTCAAGGCCAGGTGCGGCGTTTCCGTCTGCAGCAAGTCCACTAAGTACTCGACGCAGCTTCCACACCATCTGCAATTGCTTGCGCTCGAAGAGCAACTCTTCGTGACGCGTGCTCGATGCATCAACATCGATTGCCGGATAGATACGACGTTCTGCAACCTTGCGGTCGAGACGAAGTTCCATGTTGCCAGTTCCCTTGAACTCTTCAAAGATGGCATCGTCCATTCGGCTGTTCGTTTCAACAAGCGCTGTAGCCAAAATGGTCAAGCTGCCGCCTTCTTCAATGTTGCGAGCAGCACCGAAGAACTTCTTTGGTGGGTACAACGCACCGGCGTCAATACCACCCGACATGATTCGCCCAGTAGCAGGTGCAGCCAAGTTGTATGCGCGTGACAAACGAGTGATGCCGTCCAAAATAATGACAACGTCTTCGCCCATTTCCACCATGCGCTTTGCTTTTTCGATAACGAGTTCAGCAATGTGCGTGTGCTCTTCCGATGGTCGGTCAAACGTTGACGCAATTACTTCGCCCTTTACCGTGCGACGCATGTCGGTTACTTCTTCAGGACGCTCGTCAATAAGCAACACGATCAGTTTCACTTCTGGGTGATTCTTTTCGATGCTGGTAGCGATCGTCTTCATGACCGTGGTCTTACCGGCCTTTGGAGGCGACACGATAATTCCACGTTGTCCCTTTCCAATTGGCGCGATGAGGTCGATGATGCGAGCAGTCATGTTGTTTGGATCTGCAGCATTTTCAAGACCCAACTTTGAGTCTGGGAACAATGGAGTGAGGTCTTCGAATCGAGGACGATTCTTCACTTTGTCTGCAGCAACATTGTTAATGGTTTCAACGTCGAGCATCGCTGGGTTCTTTTCATTTCGTCCAGCAGGCTTCGACATACCTGAAACATGGTCGCCCTTACGCAAACCGTATTGGCGTGTGAGACGAACCGAAATGTATGAGTCATCGCGACTTGGCAAGTAGCCATTCACGCGCAAGAAGCCATAGCCCTCGTCGCGCAAGTCCACATAGCCCGAGACCTTTACTGGCTCAGTGCTCAATGGTTCTGTGCTCTCTGGCTCAACGGTTTCGTAGCGATCATTGCCCTGTGGGCCTTCATCGCGCGGGCCTTTGCCACGGCGACGACGGTTGCGATTGCGGTTATTGCCGAAGCCGCCACCATCAGTGCGATTGTTGTCGCGTTCACCACGATCGTTGTTGCGATCACCACGGTCGTTGTTATTACGATCACCGCGATCGTTGTTGTTGCGGTTGTTGTTATGGCGATTGTTGTTGCGTTCACCACGTTCGTTGTTATTGCGATTGTTATTCGGGTTTTGTTCGCTTGCACGACGCGCATCTGGCGCAACTGGTGTGCCTTCGTGTTCGGCTAATTCAATTTCCCAATCGGCAAGTGGCTCGCCATCGGCGCCAAGCGCTGGGCCAGCAGGTGCGGCTGATCTTGCTTCTGGCTTTTCAGCCTTTGGTGCTTCAACCTTTTTTGCAGGCTTTGGCACCACTTCTGTTGGCTTTGTCTGCTCGAGGATCATCTCGATGAGTTCTGCTTTTTTGGCACGGGATGCCGACTTCACGCCAAGTGCGCCTGCAATGGCAACAAGTTGTTCGCGGTCTTTTGCTTCAAGTGCTGATTGTTCAAGGGCTCCACTGGCCACAAGGTCCTACTTTCAGGTTTATCGGGCGTTCACGAAAAAGTGAGTTGCCCTAACAACCGCAACTGCGTGACACGAAACGCATAATTCCGAGACGCTGAGTGCGGGGGCTTTGCTCGGGATTCCGAGCCGACTTCCACCATAGCCCCTCTCTGGGCATGTGGCAACTTCGCGCAATTGCCAGTTAATGGCACGAGGCTACGAAAGCCTCAATTGCTTGCAAGTCATTTGGCAAATTCACAATGCGTTCTTTGCGATCAAACAAATCGGCAACGTGGTCCGGCAGTGCAGGGTGCACCCCTGTCGCCTTTTTCACTGCATCGGGGAACTTGGCCGGGTGCGCAGTTGCAAGAGTGATGGTGGGCACGCCCGGTTCGGCACACGCCTCTGCAGATGCAATTCCGACAGCGGTATGTGGGTCGACCAACATTCCACTTTCGCCATAGATGCGCTTCATTACCGCAAGAGTGTCTGCATCATTTGCACGGTGCGCGCGGAATGTTGGTGCAATCCACTTCGCATACTGATCAGGTTCGACTGACAGTTTTCCAGACTGACGGAATCGATTGAGTTGCTCAGTTGTGGCACCACCATCGCGATTATTCATTTCGAACAACAACCGTTCAAAGTTGGACGAAATTTGAATGTCCATACTTGGGCTCAGCGTTGGCACAACTGGAACCATGTCCATGCTGTGCGTTTCGAAGAAGCGCGTCAGAATGTCGTTGCTGTTTGAACCAACAATCAGTTTTTCGATGGCGGCGCCCATTTGTTTGGCTATCCAACCAGCGAGCACGTTTCCAAAGTTGCCCGTTGGCACGCTGAATGAAGCCGAGCGACCGAGTGTTTCGAGCGCCGTGAAGTAATACACCGTTTGCGCCATTACGCGAGCCCAGTTAATGGAGTTCACCGCAGACAAACTGTTGGCTTCGCGGAACGGCGCGTCATTAAACATTGCCTTCACCAAGTCTTGACAATCGTCAAAGGTTCCGTCCACTGCGACCGTGTGCACGTTTGGTGACGTAATGGTGGTCATTTGCCTGCGCTGTACATCGCTGACTCGCCCATTCGGATACAGAATCACGATGTCGACGTTCTTGCAGCCCTTCACCCCGTCAATCGCTGCACTTCCAGTATCACCACTGGTTGCACCAACAATCATCACGCGCTGATTGCGCTGCGTTAATACGTAGTCAAACAACTGCCCAATAAGTTGCAAGGCAACGTCTTTGAACGCGAGCGTTGGTCCGTGAAACAACTCGAGCAAATAATGCTCTGGTGCAATTTGCACGAGCGGCACTACCGCTGGGTCACGAAAAGTTGAATACGCAGTGGCGCACAGCTGCGCAAACACATCTTGAGGTATTTCACCATCGACATAGGGCGCCATTAACGAAGCTGCCTTCGATGCATAGGTTGTGCCGACCAGAGTTGGCTGTTTCGGCCAGGTCTGCGGCACATACAAACCGCCATCAGTAGCTAGGCCAGCTAACAGGGCATCACAAAAGCCCAATTCTGCTGCGCGACCGCGCGTGGAGACATACCGCATAGTTCTTACAGGTTAGTTAGTCGGCAATCACACGAAGAAGCGCTCCAACGTGCATGACCACGTCCAGAGTCTTCAATTCGGCAATGCAGGTCTGCACTGCGGCCTCGTTTGCCGTATGCGTAAGAAACACCAAGCGGGCGCCGTTGCCAATTCCGTCTTGCTCGGCTGCTCGAATGCTCACGTTATTGCGGGCGAAAATTCCGGTTACTGCATGCAGTACGCCTGGCTTGTCGGATACTTCAAGTGGAATCAAATACTCACATGAGGTGTCGGCCATGCGCTTCAACTTCGGAGCGCTTAACTTTCCAAGCGTTGCGTGTGCACCCTTGTTTAAGTTGATGGACGCATCAATGACATCACCAAGCACCGAACTTGCAGTTGGGTCGCCACCTGCGCCGCGACCATAAAACATGAGCGAGCCAGAGGCTTCACCATCGACTACAACTGCGTTGAAACTGTCGCGCACTGAAGCAAGTGGATGATGCATTGGCACCATGGCCGGGTGCACGCGAACCGAAATTTCGCCGGTCACTTTGTCGTACTCGGCAATTGCCAACAACTTCACCGCATAGCCAAGACGCTTGGCGATTGCGATGTCGGCTGGAGAAATTTTGCTAATGCCTTCGCTGTACACATCGCTAGCCACAACGTTGCAACCAAATGCAATGCTGGCAATGATCGAAACTTTTGCTGCTGCGTCTAAGCCTTCAACGTCTGCGGTTGGGTCGGCTTCGGCGTAGCCAAATGATTGTGCACCCGCGAGTGCGTCTGCGTAACTTTGACCCTCTTCGCTCATCTTGGTGAGGATGTAGTTCGTGGTGCCGTTCACAATGCCGAGCACTCGCTTAATTGGTTCGCCGCGCAAACTTTCGCGCAACGGGCGAATGAGTGGAATTCCACCGCACACCGCCGCTTCGAACAACAGGTCAATTCCGGCATCGTCGGCGGCAGCGAATAACTCTGCGCCGTGCTGAGCAAGCAGCGCTTTGTTTGCTGTAACTACTGGCTTGCCATTTTTCAATGCAGCAAGAATCAACTTGCGCGGCAGGTCTACCCCGCCCATCAACTCCACAACCAAATCAACAGTCGGGTCGTTCACGACAAATTCTGCGTCGGTAGTCATCACCTCTGCGGCAATAGAACCTTTATGTGCATCAATATTGCGCACGGCAACTCGTGCAACTTCAAGGCGAACCCCACTGCGTGCCGCAATGGTGTCGGACTGTTGTTTTACTAGGCGCACAAATGCCGCGCCAACTGTTCCGTGTCCAATAACTCCAAGACGCACGCGGTGTTCCGTCATGCCCTTCACGCTATTGGCTATTCGCTCACATCCAGTCGCACTAGGTCGTCATATGTTTCGCGACGCACCACTAGTCGTGCTTTGCCATTGCGAACAAACACCACTGGAGGACGCGTGACTTTGTTGTAGTTCGAGCCCATTGAGTGCCCATATGCGCCAGTTACTGGTGTTGCGACCAAATCGCCAACACGCAATCCAGCAGGTGCGAAAGTTTCACTAATCAAGATGTCACCGCTTTCGCAGTGTTTGCCAACTAACCGAATTGACTCGGTGCGATCGGCATTCGCGTTCGCAGGCATAAACAATTCGTATCCACTGCCGTACATCACTGGCCGCGGGTTGTCGCTCATGCCGCCATCAACAGCTACATAAGTGCGCACTCCAGGAATTGGCTTCACTGTTCCCACTTCGTACACCGTTACTGCAGCAGCCGCAACAATTGAACGGCCTGGTTCAACAAACACTTGTGTCGGTTTACGCAATTGTTCGGCTGCAGAAATGAGGTGCGTCGACCATTCGGTGATGGTTGATGCATGTTCGCTTTCCACATAGGCAACACCAAGCCCACCCCCAAAGGTGAGTTGCTCTACCTCTAACTCATTTGCCAAATCCACCATGATTTTTGCAGCGTGAGCAAAGTTCTCTACCGCGAACACGTTTGAGCCAATGTGGCAATGCACGCCAACAAAGTTCACCGACTTTGAATTACGTGCTCGTTCTGCGGCCTTGTGTGCGTCGCCGTTTCCTAAGTTGAAACCAAACTTCGAATCGTTTTGGCCAGTGGCAATGTATTCGTGCGTGTGCACCGAAACACCTGGCGTAATGCGCAACTGCACTCGCGGCACAGGCATACCTTCTGTATGCAATGCGTCTAAGCGATTCAGTTCGTCAAAGTTGTCGACAACAATGTGATGCACATCGGCATTAATTGCCATGCGCAGCTCCTCCATGCTCTTGTTGTTGCCGTGCATCACGCAACTGCTGCCAGGCACGCCAGCATTCAGTGCAACGAATAGCTCGCCGCCCGTTGCAACGTCGAGCATCAGTCCTTCGTCGTAAGCCAACTTCGCCATTGCTGTGCAAAAGAAAGCCTTGGTTGCATAAATCACTCTTTTCGCACCAAATGCCTTCACTGCTTCATGGCAACGTGCACGCAAATGATCCTCGTCGTACACAAACACTGGCGTTCCAAATTGCTTGGCAACGTCTACGAGCGAACATCCGCCGATGCTCATGACGCCTTGTGCATCAATTACCGCGTTGTCTGGCAGTAGGTGCTTGGCGATGGCGCTCACATTTGCTCCGGAGATTCGATACCCAATAATGCCAGTCCACGCTCCATTACCCGAGCAGTGAAATCGCACAACGCCAGACGGCTCATCTTCTGTTCTTCAGAGTCGGCCCGCAAAATTGGGCAATGCTCATAAAAAGAACTGAACTCACTTGCTAATTCATATAAATACGTGCACAAGCGATGCGGGCTGTACTTGTCAAGCGTGTCCCAAACCGCAGTATCAAACTGCAACAAGCGCACGGTCAACGCCCGTTCAGCGCTGTGTCCAAGTGTTGGCGTAATTCCGCGTACAGCCGCACGATCAACACCAGTCCTGCGGAAAATGCTGCAAATGCGTGCGTGTGCGTACTGCAAATAAGGCGAAGTATTGCCTTCGAAGGCCAGCATGCGCTCCCAGTCGAAGACATAGTCCTTAATGCGATCGGTAGAAAGGTCGGCGTATTTCACCGCACCAATTCCAATTTGGCGCGCAACTTCTGCTTGCTGTGCTGCAGGAAGTTCAGCATTTTTTTCTTTCACCGCATCTGCTGCACGCTCAACCGACTCGGTAAGCAACGCGTCTAGTTTCACCACTTCACCGCTGCGACTCTTCAAAATTTTGCGGTCTGCACCAAGCACATTGCCAAACGCAACGTGAGTGAGCTCGGTGCTCTGTGGAACCCAGCCAGCTTTACGCGATACCACTGCAATCATTTCTAAGTGCTGAGCCTGCGGCGATCCAACTACGTACAACACCACGTTGGCACCAATGCGCTCAACTCGATCGATCACACAGGCAAGGTCGCTCGTTGCATAGTTGTACCCGCCATCGGTTTTGCGAATGATTAACGGCAGTGGCTCGTTCTCGCGATTCAAAAACCCTTCAGGAAACACCACTTCGGCGCCATCGCTCATTTCAATCAATCCAGAAGCGCGCAATCTGTCCACTACTTGTGCGAGCAGCGGGTTGTATGCGCTTTCGCCCATCAGGTCGTCAGCGGTGAGCAACACTCCAAGCGTGCGGTACACCTTGTCGAAATAGCGCGTGCTCTCTCCTACCAACAAATTCCACATGCGCAGAGTTTCCTCGTCGCCACCTTGCAGCAACACCACACGCGCACGAGCCCGCTCTTTAAATTCATCGTTTGAATCAAACTTGGTTCGCGCCTGACGATAAAACGAGTCGAGGTCGCCAACAGATAATTCGTTTGCTGCTTCTGTTTCGCCCAAGTCAATGAGATGTTCGATGAGCATGCCAAATGGTGTTCCCCAGTCACCAATGTGGTTTTCACGCACAACACTGTGCCCTACAAACTCGAGCATGCGAACTAACGCATCACCAATCACCGTGCTGCGCAAGTGCCCGACATGCATTTCTTTTGCAACGTTTGGTGCCGAGTAGTCAACAACCACTTTCAGCTTCGCTGGAGCATTCCGCACGCCGAGTCGAGAGTCTGCAGCAGCAGCGACAAGTTCACTCGCTAAAAACTCGTTCGAAAAGGTGACGTTAATAAACCCAGGTCCAGCAATTTCTGTTGCGCTGCACACTGCCGAGAGGTCGGCCGCATCCAAGACCATCTGCGCAACTTCGCGAGGCGTCTTTCCCAGCAACTTTGCCAGCGCAAGTGAGCCGTTTACTTGGGCGTCGGCCCGGTCACTTCTACGAACAACTGGGTCGCTGTCTACGCCGCCTGCAATTTGCGTAAATGTTGGCCGCAGCAATTCAGCAACGGTAAGGACCGGGTCAGCCATAGTCCTTCTATTGTTGCCGACCGCACGGCGCTAACTGCACTTAATTCAAAAACCCATCAATCGTGCTAGCGATAGCCTGACGGTAATTAGGCCCTCGTAGCTCAGTGGATAGAGCGTCGGTTTCCGGAACCGCAGGTCGTAGGTTCGATTCCTATCGAGGGCGCAAGTAAAACAAGGAATTCGTGCTGAACAAAAGGACTCTCGAGTTCGCGGAATTCCCGACTGTTCCCGACTGTTCCCGACATTACTTTGGTCAGGCGTTGGTCAGATTTATCGACACGGAGGCATTTGTGCATTCGGCGCTTGTGGATCCATGTATGCACTTAGAGAAGCGTCCACATATGACGTTTTGCCGTGGCCCCAGTAGTCATCATTGCCTGGATCTAGGAGCACTACACCTTTACTTGATGCCATGAAATCGGAATCGTTGTCGTTGATGTGGCCAGACCCAATACATTCTCCGGCTTTCATACGAGTATCGCTATGAGGTGAGTTGCCCACTGCACCAACAAGGTGGAATATCTCGTGAAATGTCGAAAGGCCAATTGTGTTGCCAGTCGTTGGTGTAGTCGCAAAAATTGTTGGATCACCACACTCGCGTTTTCCAGTGAACATATTCAAGCGAACTAATCGGTCGAGAGTTGCTGGTGTTGGACCTGACGTGCTGCAAGCCGGTCGAACTATTCGTGATGCGGGGGTTGGTTGTCCACCATAGAAAATGGCTGCCAGTTTGGGTGCTGGAATAAGCTCACGCTTCATCAATTCGTCGTAGAAAATTGGTAGTTCAGGGCAGGGCGAATCTTTGCACTTGGTGTTAGAGAGTTTTGGATCCATCCACAGTTCTGCCTCGGTCTGGTCTAGACGAATGAAATTGACTTCAGTCTTTCCAAGATATGTATCAAAGCGAACACGTTTCCCACCATTAGCGAAAAGCCAATCATTAGCTGTGTCAATCTGCTTGGCGATCGTTCCGTCAATATCAAGGCGATCATCTACTGAATCTTTCGCCAACACATAGAACACTTTCACCATCGGCAAGGTCGACTCGTCTTTCATGTTGTCGTAGAGCCTTACGGACCGCACGTTTTCTGAGTCAACCTGTGAGTCCGAGTTCCTTATAGGCGACCAAAATGGGGAGTACGCAAGATCGAAACAGATGTTGTCCTTTCGATCGCCTTGAGCGATTTTGAAATAGGTGTCATGGTTCGCATCCATGACCCATGGCAAGATTGGCGACCCTCGATACTTGTAGTAGACCGGATCGCTCATTGGCAAAACAGAGTTATCACTCTGTTCAAGAGGTAAACCGAAGTATGCGTTGAATTGTTTGTCGCAGCCAACATGCGAGCGCATCTGCTCAGGTGCAACAAGATTAGACACAATGTTTGGATCCCAGTTCGCATCCATTGGACCCTTGTAGTCAAAGCGAGGAAGTTGCTCAGTGCATGGCTTGTTTGATACATCGCGCGCAAACCACATGATTACTCCAGGGTTTGCATTGAAACCACAACCAGGTACTGAGTGACCTTTATCAAAACCTTCTTTCAAGCCAGTAGGGCCTTCCACTATTCCAACATATATGCGGTTTGTCTTGTCATATTTTGAAAGCGTGCCCAAGGGTTTGGGTTGGGCATCCAAGTTGATATTCAAACCAGCCTGCTTGAGGTATTTCGGAAGTGGTCCAAAAGTTGTGTTCCAATCAGCCAGAAATTGTTCAAGCGTGATTGGGAGCTGCACGTGCTGGATGTCAGGAAGATTGTTGAATGTGTCAAGACGTGGAGTAAACCCAGGGTTTTGCTCAGCGAGAAAATCAAGACTGTTCAACACCATTTTTGCGACGAGTCCATCAGTGTCATGATTCTCATCAGGACCATTCTTGAACGTGATGTATAGAGGTTTGATATCCAAAATGTTTCCGCCCGGGCGATCAACCATTGTTCGAGGAAGTGGCTCTGCAATTGAGATTCGAAGGCCCGCTGTAGAACCACTCACTGAAACTTGTACAAGGCATTCGCTGACCTTGCGAAGAGTGAGCATCTCACCTTCAACCTCGCAGGCGTCTTTGCTGCTTTCTTCAACTGCAATCACCGGTGAAGTACCAGACACCTCTAAACCTGCACGAAGTGCAAGCCATTTCGAAGTCTTGGTTTGACCGACATATCCAACAAAACTTTCGTCATAGGAGACATCGCTGGCAACAAGTACCGGATCGGTATTGGTCGACTTCATCCATGACAGGTCAGACTGTGCACCAGTTTTCGCCAACATCAACTGAGCGGGCAAACGAACCGGCAAGGCAGGATTCATACTGAGATCAAATATTGGGAATAGTGGCTGAATTGACCACACGGACCCATCTTGTCGGTCGCTAAACGGAGTTGAGACTTTAGGCAGCGTGGAAACTGTTGCTGGGTGTTCACCTTCAAGGAGTCCACAATCAACAAAGCGAATCAGCCCTTGTTGCCAATCGGCGAATTGGCTTCGAGTTACATGTTCTTTTGTTGCTGGATTATCTAGTCGGAGTTGGATTGTGAAAGAGCGATCTATGTTCGTGGACTCCGCGACAATTTCCCCACGGCACGTAGCAGGAATTTCTTGAGCGATTTCTCCTACAATCGAAAAGAAGCCGATAGTTGACTCTGGATACTTGTTGTCTTTTGCAAGGACCTCATTAGCTACAGCAGCTACAAGCCCTGTTTCGGGATTGAGATAAATCCCGAACGATCGAAGCGGAATACCACCACTTGATTCAGTGCTCGAGCAAGAACTAAGTCCAAGAAGCAAAAGGCAAAGCGGGAGGACCCACAAAGGCTGTCGGTAATGCGTCAAGACCCATAACTTACCCACAAAACGAATGGCACGCAGCGAGGGGCTTCTTGGACAACGGACAGCATGTTCAATTCGGATTATCTTGTGTCGAACCCATCAGTCCTTCACTTATCATCGTGATGAGAGCGGCAACTTCGTCATCTGTTGGTACTTTCAGATCGAAGTCCTGCAGTGCCCACATGTAGCCGGTCGACAAAAGGTATGGAATTAGAACATCGTTCTGAGCACCTTCTGTCTGCATACGTCCGAGAGTCTGGAGTGCTTGCCATGCGCGCTTTCTCATTAGCGCACCTCCACGTTTTCATCTTTCACAATGCTCTCTAAGACCTTGAACATCATCGGGTCCTTGTCCCACATTTTGAATGCAGCATCCCTGTTCTCGGCTTCAACTATGTAAATGTCCCAGACCGAGCGCCGGTGGTGCACCTCGTACTTACGAAGTTTCTTCTCTTGCTTCCTCATACTCATTTCCATCTCCACACCAGTTCCGCCGGTGCTCGTTCTGCCTGCGGCCGCCTGATGCTGCCGAGTGCATAGTGCGTTGCAAGGACTCGAACCTTGATGTGTTCCAAAAACGCTTTCGTACTAACAGTGGCAACCTTGTTTGATGTTTCAAGCAGCCACTGATACCCATAGTTCGGAGTGCTCCTCCC
>Ga0194055_10004015_pt1 | contig 11172 bp, 11 predicted proteins | sample SepL449m_MetaG_FD_155482 | JGI IMG/M metagenome (GOLD analysis project Ga0194055, IMG submission 155482) | Anoxic zone freshwater microbial communities from boreal shield lake in IISD Experimental Lakes Area, Ontario, Canada - Sep2016-L442-9m | ecosystem: Environmental > Aquatic > Freshwater >... | reverse complement strand
TTCAAGTAAGACAGCGGTGCATTTCGGGATGCTTTCCACGACCCCAGCCGAAATACGTATCAATTCTTGTTGTACATCATCTAAGTCACGATGGAATGTTTTGCGAGCGTCATTCATCTTTGCCTCCTCAGCCGAACCTTCCGGTTACGTACGCCTCGGTTCGCTCATCTGAGGGAACCGAGAAAATCTTTTGTGTCAGATCAAATTCAACCATGACACCAGTGCGGCGGTCGCTCTGGGTATTGACTTCATATGTCTCCTTGGGTAGGTTGCACACGATTTCAACTGCCGTGCGTGACGAACCATATAAATGTCATCTGTCGTTTACCTGTTGTTCAGATGAACGAGAGATTAACTCAAGGAAACATCTTGGTGCCAAACTACTCGCGACTGATCCGGCGAGTTTGTTGGTGGGCCGCCCATTCATACAGGATTCGTTGGGGGTGCGGCTCGAAAAGTGCTGGTCCGACGCGTGTCCACGAATCATCGGGCAATAATTCGTACGCCGCGGCGGTCTCAGAGAGCAAAGTTTCGAAAGTTTTGTTGAGCCAGTCTTGGTGTTTGGGATGTGTCAAGGGGGTTAACACTTCAACTCGCTTGTCTAAATTGCGTCCCATGAGGTCGGCCGAACCAATGAGATGCAGCGGCACCCCAGCTCCTTGCCCGTTGGCAAAGCGGAAGACGCGCGAGTGCTCGAGATAACGACCCAAAACTGAACGCACTCGGATGTTCTCGCTTAAACCCGGCACTCCGGCTCGCAAACAACATAAGCCACGAATAATCAGATCAACTTTGGCGCCCTTCTGACTGGCGGCATACAACTCCTCGGCCATTTCGGCGTCGGCCAGCGAGTTGACCTTGATCGTGATATGCCCCTTGTCGCCCATGGCGCCTTCACCACGAATGAGATCGACCAGACCGCTACGCAAATAATCCGGGGCAACGAGAAGTCGTTTGTATTCAACATCGCGGCTGTAACCAGTGAGGTGATTAAACAATTGCGCGGCGTCAGTAGTGATGTCGGGTTCGCTCGTGATGTACCCGAGGTCTTCATACATACGGGCAGTACGAGAGTTGTAGTTACCAGTGCCGAGGTGCACATAACGCCGTAAGCCATCACTGTCTTCGCGCACTACCAACACACACTTGGCATGGGTCTTTAATCCGACGACGCCGTACACGACGTGCACACCAGCGCGTTCAAAAGCCTTCGCCCACGTCACATTGGTCGCTTCATCAAAGCGAGCTTTCAATTCAACCAAGACTGCAACTTGCACACCGCGCTCTGCTGCACGAATGAGGTGTCGAGCAATGGGGCTATCACCACTGGTGCGGTACAAAGTCATCTTGATACTTTGCACCCGCGGATCGTCGGCGGCTTGCGACAAGAATTCTTCAACTGAACTAGCAAAGCTTTCGTACGGGTGATGAAGTAGCAACGCGCGTTCACGCACAACAGCAAAGATTGAGCGGTCTAGTTCTTCTGCAGCAGCTAAACGACCTGCTGTTACTGGCTGCCACTGATCATCTTTTAGATCAGGGCGATCGACAGCATGCATTTGCCACAAACAAGTGACATCGACGAGACCGTTTACTGGGACCACATCAACTTCGGTCAGGTCATGTTCTTCAATCAAAAGCGACAACATTTCGGGTGAAACATTGTGATCAATTTCAAGTCGTACAGCCCGACCAAATCGACGACGACGCAATTCGAGTTCAACGGCCTGCAACAAATCGTCGGCGTCTTCGTCTTCAAGCGAGAGGTCGGCATTACGAGTAACGCGGAACGTCGTTGAATGCGCAACTTTCATTCCGGGGAAAAGTGATTCAAGATTTTGAATAATCACTTGTTCAACGGGCACGAATCGCAGACCACCGGGTAGCGCTAAAAGCCTGGGGAAAAGCGTGGGGACCTTGACGCGAGCGAATCGTTCTTCATCGGTTGATGGATCACGCACAATTGTGGCGACACTTAACGCAAGGTTTGACACATAAGGAAAAGGATGTGCGGGGTCGACGGCAAGCGGTGTGAGAACTGGGAAGATTCGCCGTTGATAAAAGTCGTCAAGGTACACAATTTCTTCTGCAGTGAGATCGGTCCACGTACACAGTTCAACGCCTTCGCGCTTCAACTGCGGCAACAACACATCATTCAAGAGTCGCTGTTGGCGTTGGGAAAGTTCTAGTACTCGCGCTAATACTTTCGAAAGTTGTAAGGCTGGAGTCATGCCATCAGGTAGTCGCGAAGTGATGCCCGCTGCTTCTTGATCTTTCATTGCGGCAATGCGGACTTGGAAAAACTCATCAAGGTTGGACGAGAAAATGGCGCAGAACTTCAAACGCTCAAGGAGCGGGATTCCGGGCTCGGTTGCGAGACGCAAGACGCGCTCGTTGAAATCAAGCCAACTCAGTTCTCGGTTCAGTAAACGATGATCCACGCGGATCCCATTCAATAGTCAGCACCGACATGAAGTCGGCGTATTCACCTGATGTTCAGGAAAGATTTTCGTCGAAGCCGAGATCCCACTCGACTGTCACGTTTTCGCGCTCACCATCACGCATGATGCGCTCACGATTGCGCTTGAACTGCGGATCGGTGTAGGGCAATAGAACCAAACGTGCCAGGGCACGCGTGCGGAATTCTTCGACGACTGTTCGATCGCCAAAGTCGCCAACGACGTCCCAGTGCGGAGCTACTGGGCCGAGAAACACGATGCGGACATGTGCTCGAGATTGTGCTGAGGTGTGTAGATCGGACATAGAACTCCTTGAGTAAGAAATGCCGTTGGTCGGGCAAGATTTCGGACAGTTCTCGGGCTTTCGCCAAAAAACTTACTGATTTCTCACCAGGAAAACCGCTGGTCAGGCAAACCCTATCGGCGATACTTGCGTGTCAGAACTAGCCCTGACTGGTTCTCTTCGGCCAGGCATGGTTAACTGAAAGCGGTTGGAAACGACAACAACCCCAGTGAACGTCTCACTGGGGTCAAGGAGAACTCAACTTCTCATAGGGCGAAGCGGGCGGAAACCACCTTCGCACAAGGAGAAATACCCATGAATGAAGACTCAATAGCCTCGTGGATGGCCGATGGCGCTTGTCGCGCCTTCCCGCCGAACACCTTTTTCCCCAGCGATGGCGTCGGAGTTGATAAGGCCCGCAAGATTTGCGCCACCTGCTCAGTAACCGCCGCTTGCCTGGAATATGCCCTCCACAACCACATCGATCACGGTGTGTGGGGCGGATGCAGCGAACGCGAGCGTCGTCGTATCAACAAACGCCGCCGAATCGCCGTACGGGCAGTCTGAACGCTCAAACAGTACAGATCTGATCTGAGCCCGTGTGGGTTCGGATCAGTGAATCATTCTGACTGGGGGTTTATTCGGACTTTGAGTCGTCTTCTTCCTTGGCGCCTTCGGCCAAGCCCTTCTTAAATTCTTTCTGTGCCTGGCCGAGGTTTTTGGCCAACTTCGGAATGCGTGAGCCTCCGAAAAGCACCAAAATCACGACGAGTACAACAATGACCTCAGGTCCATCAAATAAGCCAGCAAGCATGTTTTGAGGGTAGCACCATTTGAGTGCAGAGCATTCAGCGCGGCGCAAGTTAACCCTTTGCCCACAAGAAGTAACCGCCAAAAGCCCGTGTGCCAAAGTAGTTATGTGCTTGAGTGCGTCGTCAATATCAGCGAGGGGCGTGATGCCAACACACTTCTTCAACTCGCAGAAGTGTGCGCCGATGACCTTCTCGACGTTCATTTTGACACCGAACACAATCGCAGTGTTTTCACATTGACCGGAGTCGATGCTCCTCAACGGTTAACCAAACTTGCAGTGCAACTTCTTCAACTGGATACACATCAAGGTGTTCATCCCCGACTTGGTGTCGTTGATGTTGTTCCTTTCGTTCCTCTCGAAGAATCAACATTGGAGGATGCTCAGTTAGCACGTGATGAATTTGCTCGCTGGGCAAGCTCTGAATTATCGGTGCCATGTTTTGTTTATGGCACCGAGCGATCGCTTCCAGAATTACGTCGTGATGCGTGGACAAATCTTCAACCGCAATACGGACCAGTTGTCCCCCATACAACTGCCGGCGCGATGTGTGTTGGCGCCCGCAATTTATTAGTCGCCTACAACGTCTGGCTTGACCCAAAGACATCTGAAAAAGATGCCCGTTCTATTGCCCATTCAGTACGCGGCGACGGAATTCGTACATTGGCACTTCAGGTGGGAAATCATTGGCAAATCAGCATGAATCTGATTGGTCCCAGCCGCGTTGGTCCCGACATTGCAACCGACCGCGTCAATTACTTTGCCGGACTAAACAATGTCAAGATTGAACGTTGTGAACTCGTTGGTTTGATATCGCAGAACGCGCTGAACAAGATTTCACAGCAACGTTGGAATGAACTCGATCTCAGTGCAGAACGAACAATTGAATTTCGCCGTCAACACGGCTACACATTTACCGCGTAACGAAAAACTCAGGCTGTTGCGATACGACGATTTGACTGCGCACGCTGACGACGCAGACGACGACGTTCGCGCTCTGACAAGCCGCCCCAAATACCAAACTTCTCACCATTCACCAAGGCGTACTCAAGACAATCCATGCGTACAACGCATCCACGGCACACTTCTTTGGCCTCACGGGTGGAAGCTCCACGCTCGGGGAAAAAGAGGTCGGGGTCGACGCCCAAGCAGTTCGCTTGGTCCTGCCAGTTGTTGTTCTCGCTCATCGATTCGTTCATGTGGCTGCCTGCCATCTTGACCCTTAGGTCACTCGTGTGTGGTTCTTGTCCGCGCATTGCGCAGGGCAGTTCCACACGTGTAACTACATGCTTGTCATTCTGCTCTAAACAAGACCCCTAATGCAAGGGGAAATCTGACAAAAGCCCTGAGAGATGGCAGCGCGCAAGGCATTTGATCGGTCGTGCTACCCAGTCGAGTTCTTCAGCTACGAACGAAGTATGGATTGCTCGGTTGCCCGCCGCCGAGATGTTCAAGAATTGCGAGCGACTGCGTCGGAGACGCCGAACCTCGCTCGAGCGCAGCCAGCGTGGCTTGATGATTATTTCGGTAGACCGCCTCGGCGTCGTCGGCCTCCGGATTGACCCACACCGCTGTGAGCAGGACAAATGCATCACTTTGGCCTAATTCTGCGAACCTATGAGCCGCGTATTCAGTGACTCCATGGGCGACACCCGCTTGTGCCGCACCCCATGTGAGTTCACCGTGACGGTCATTGGCGATGGCTGCTTTGTTGACAAACAGCGTCGCTGGAGTGACTGGCACATTGGGTTTCCACACCACCAAAAACGGAATGTGGCCCACTGTTGGTGATCCCAAAATGTTGACAAAAGCACCACCAACTGCTCCAGATTTTTTTCCTAAAACAGTGTTGATATGCGCTGCATTGGTACCGTCGCCCGCAAATCCTTCACCAACTTCGAAACCTACGTCGCTCGTTCCACTCATGCAGTAACTCCGTTTGCTCGGCTCGCAAGTCGTCCGTAGCGCGACATCTTCAGTGTGTCAGTCGAGTCAGTACCGGGTTTGGTGTCGTAAGCCAAGAGCGCGACATAACGCGGTACATCGCCTTCAATGCTCGTCACTCGATGCATGCTCCAGCGGCCATTGAACAACATCAAGGTTCCTGGGGTCATCGGTTCGGTGCGTATTAACTCTGGTGATTGACCCTGAAGCACGTTTTGAATCGATTCGTAATTCGGCTGATCGCTTGAGCGAATCTGCTTCGCATTTTCAAAATGTCCACCACGCGAAGAGGACTGAATGGCAATTGACACAACAAAATCAGTCATATCGAAGTGCCAACCGAGCGAGTCTCCATCGCGCATGACCGCAAGATTAAGCGCTCCAAAGGGATCGGCGTAACGGAAAAGTCGCTCGAGACCCAAGCATTCACGGATGAATGCAAGTAGCGGATCCCACTCGTAAAGCGCACGCAATCCGTCTTCGTGAGCAAACTGGTCGTAAGCAACAACTTCAACCGAACTCTGAGTGATGGTGTTGCACGGGTGCCCCTCTGCGAACGACTCGTCGGCTGGACCGAGGTAAGGGGTTGCGCGCGAAGCCGAACGAAAAGCTTGAGATGCCAACGCATCAGATTGTCGGCGTAAAACTTCGACCGCTTCCGCCGTCAAAAAATCGGGCAAAACGCACACGCCCTGCGTTGACATTTGCTGCACGCACGACGCAATCAAGGCCCGATCGTTCAGGTCGTAGCGGCGAGTATTGATCATTTGCGCAGGGAGCACAGTATGAGAGTAACTGACTCGCCTACGCTGAAAACATGCCCATTCATTTACGAGCCGAACCAGGCGACTACGCCCCCGCCGTTTTGTGCCCTGGCGACCCCCGCCGTGCCACCTACATCGCTCAGACCTTCTTTGATCCAGGCGCCCGTTTAGTGAATGAAGAGCGGGGCATGTTGGGCTACACCGGCACTTTTGAGGGGAAACCCATCAGCGTGCAAACAACCGGCATGGGCGCTCCAAGCGCCGGAATTGTTTTTGAGGAACTGTGCATGCTCGGGGCTCAGCGATTAGTCCGAGTTGGCACGTGCGGCGGATTACAAAAACACCTGCGCATGGCCGACACGGTGATCGCCATCAGCGCCTCGGCCGACGATCAAACTCCCATTCGCTATTGCGGTATGACTGGTTTTGCACCGACCGCAACATTCTCGTTGGTCGAGGAGGCTGCTCGTCTCAGCCGCGCCGTCAGCGATCGTGTGTTTGTTGGACCCATCGTGACAAGTGGTTTGTTCTATGACCCAGATCCCAACACCTTTGGTACATGGCGGCGTTTAGGTCACCTTGGAGTCGAGATGGAAGCGTCGATGATGTACACCATTGCCACGCTCAAAGGAATTGAAGCGCTGGCGATCATGACCGTGAGCGACGTGATTGACCCCGACGGTGGCAATGTTGAACGAATTTCTGACGAAGACTTGAAAAAAGGCGTCGATCAAATGATGCGCATCGCCTGCCAAGTCGCGGTCAGCTAGATCAAGCTGTATTAAATCAGACCCAGTTCGCGGACTGCGTCGCGCTCTTCGGCGAGTTCGGCCGTTGATGCATCAATCTTGGTGCGGCTGTACGCATCAATGTCGAGACCCTGAACGATTTCGTACTTGCCGTCCTTGCATACGCACGGGAAGCTAGAAATCAAACCGGCGGGCACGCCGTAGCTGCCATCGCTCGGGATAGCCATCGACACCCAATCGCCAGGTGCGGTTCCGAGTGCCCAACTACGAACGTGATCAATTGCTGCGTTAGCGGCCGAAGCAGCCGACGATGCTCCACGAGCTTCAATGATTGCGGCGCCGCGCTTAGCAACGGTCGGGATGAAGGTTGTGTCAACCCACGCGTGATCGTTCACTGCCTGGTAGGCGTTCTTGCCGCTCACTTCGCAATGGAACAAGTCGGGATACTGCGTTGTTGAGTGGTTGCCCCAAATTGTCATCTTCTTCACATCTGAAACCGTTGCGCCAAGCTTCTGCGCAATCTGACTGACGGCACGGTTGTGGTCGAGACGGGTCATCGCAGTGAAGCGGCCCGGATCGAGATCTTTGGCGTTCTGCTGAGCAATCAAAGCATTGGTGTTGGCCGGGTTACCGACAACAAGAATCTTGATATCGCGCTTGGCCGAACGTGACAATGCTTCGCCTTGCGGCTTGAAGATGCCACCGTTGGCGCTCAAGAGGTCGGCACGCTCCATCCCGGCTTTACGAGGCATAGCGCCCACGAGCAAAGCAACATCGGCGTCACCGAAAGCAACATCAGCGTCATCGGTGCCGACGACACCAGCGAGCAACGGGAATGCGCAGTCGTCAAGTTCCATCTTCACGCCTTCAAGTGCCTTGAGGGCCGGCGTGATTTCGAGGAGCTGCAAGATGACCGGAGTATCGGGTCCGAGCATGGCGCCTGAAGCAATACGGAAGAGGAGGCTGTAACCAATTTGGCCGGCAGCACCGGTGACGGCAACACGTACGGGAGTTTGAGAAGTCATGACTAGATCGTATGTCGCCCGCACCCAAATCCCGAAAAGCAAACCCGAAAAATCGATAATAAAATAGTCAGTGACGGCAGGAAAAATTCTCGATCTGACTCGATTTAGCGCCCGAGGGCTTTCCAGATTTCCTCGGCGTAGTACGTGATGCCATCCCGCTCTAAGTGAATACCGTCGGCAGTCAAACAGTTACCTGGACACAACGTCGCGAGTAGTTGCCAATCAAGCACTGTCACATTCGGATACGTCGCTGGCAAGGCCCGAATCTTTTCGTTATTGGTGTCGGTCCAATCGCGATACGCCTTACTAGTTAACACGACCACTCGCGGAACATCACTCAACGCCTGCATCATGGTGTCGAGAGTTTCTTGGCTCATCGGACCATTGGTGCCAAGGTGCACCACAGCAGCATCCATCGTGACACCAAGTTCTTTCAACTGCACGAAAATGTCGGCGCCCATTTTTCCTTGGCGATCTTGCACTGCGTCAACGACGATGCCTAAATCGGCTAACGCAGGTGCCGCACCTTTCATGACCGAATCACCGAGCGCGAATACGTCGTAATGCGGTGGCACATATGTTGTGGTAGTCGTCGGTGCTGCAGTTGTCGTTGGAGCATCACTGGCTGTTGGCGCAGTCGTTGTTTCAGGGACCAACGATGGAGTCGTTGACGATGTCAAATTTCCAAGAACATCAGTGACCGATTCTTCTCCGGCGTCAAGTGAAGCTTGGACATCATTTGCTTTGTAATCAGCAGTCGCCAAACTAAAGGCCGCAAAAACTGGCAAGGCGATTGAACACGAAATGATCAGACCAAACGACCCGCGACGACGCAATTCACCAGGTCCGCTGCGCAACAAAGCTTGAATTGATTCCTTCAGTCGGCGTTCGCGGATTGGTAACTCGACGTAGCGATACGAAAACTCGGTTATTGCTGCGGTCACCAACATTGCTGCAATGAATTCATGTGGCTTGAGCGCGATTCCAGTTTCGTGTCGTAACGCTTGAAACACCGGCCAGTGATACAAGTACAAACCGTACGAACGCTCACCGATTGTGCGCAATACAACGTTGCCAAGCACTCGGCCAGTGAATGCCTTTTGGTGAGCGATTGCAGAAATCACCATCAATGTGGCGATTCCTGTCAAGAACAAACCACCACGAAACAACCACGGATCGGCGTGCAAGCCATCTTCACCCACAAGGTGAACGATGTGAACTTTGTATATCAAAAAGCCCAATAAAACCAAGCCGATAATGGCCACTGGATCCATCATCGGACCTTTGCGTTTCATGGGTCCGCGCAACAGGGCGTACGGCCGCCACACAATTGCCAAAGCAGCACCAAGCAATAGGCCAGTCGCACGAGTGGGCGTCGACAAATACAACAAATCAATCTTGCTGATGCAACGCTCGCCTATTGACCAATATGCATTTGGTGTTGACACACAACTTTCACCAATGCGACCGGTCGGCATCACGAGAGCCACGAATCCAGCGATGCCTGCTGCGACACCAAAAAACCACATCGCAACGCGAGGTAATCGATCGCGACCCAGTCGCAGAATCACCAACATAATGACTGGCCACAATAAGTAGAACTGTTCTTCTACTGCGAGTGACCACAAGTGACGCAATGGAGCAAAATCATTAGCCGCCGTGTAACCAGCACCAACCCACACCTGGAACCAGTTTGAGCCGTACAGCGCGCCAGCAACGACATCACCACGTAACGCACCTAATGAATCACGTTCACGAATCGAGGTCCACATGATGAGCAAGACCAGCATCGTGAACAACGCCGGCAATAGCCGTCGAGCGCGGCGTATCCAAAACTCGCGCAGACTGATGGCACCAGTACGTTCTTCTTCGGCTACCAAGAGCAAGGTAATGAGATAGCCACTGATGACAAAGAAAACTTCAACACCCAAGTAGCCGCCAGGCAACCATGTTGAGTTGGCGTGATAGATAATGACGGCGAGAACTGCCAGGGCACGCAAACCGTCGAGGCCGGGTAGATACGGCACTCGACTGATCTGTTGTGATCGAGAGGTCTCAGTAGTCGGGGCCATTAATCCCCAAGTCTGCCGTGAATCAGAGTTGCATTGACTTCACTTCGCAGAACTCTTCTAAACCGAATTTTCCGGCTTCACGTCCGAGTCCGCTCTGCTTGTATCCGCCAAAGGGGGCGGCAGGGTTAAATGAGCCACCATTGACCTCAACCTGACCAGCCTTGAGGCGACGAGCCACCTGCTTGGCGCGTTCGGGAGTTGCACTCCAGACTCCGGCAGCAAGGCCGTAGACAGTGTCATTGGCAATGCGAATGGCATCTTCTTCGGTGTCGTACGGGATGATCGACAGAACTGGTCCGAAAATCTCTTCGCGGGCGATCGTCATATCGGGCGTGACGTTCGAGAAAATCGTGGGCTGCACAAAGAAACCAGAAGTGAGCCCCTCGGGGCTGGCGGTTCCGCCAGTCACCAAAGTTGCACCTTCGTCGATACCGGTCTGGATGAATCCACGCACACGATCACGCTGAACAGCTGACACCAAAGGTCCGAGACGCGATGCCGGATCGAAGGGGTCGCCAACGGTGAACTTCGCAGCAGCGGCGGCTGCAATCTGCTCGGCCTGCGCCAAGCGAGTACGAGGAACCAACATACGAGTCAATGCAGTACAGGTTTGACCCGAGTTCAAGAAGCACTTGCCAACACCAGCGGCAACAGCCTTGGTGAAACCTTCGTCGTCGAGGTCGTCCAAAATCACGTTCGGGCTCTTGCCACCAAGTTCGAGGGAAACTTTCTTCACGTTCTGCGAAGCAACTTCGGCGACGCGCTTTCCGGCGCGAGTTGAACCAGTGAAGCTCACCATGTCGACATCGGGGTGTGCGGCAATTGCTTCACCAACAACGGGGCCAACACCAGTGACTAAGTTGAACACACCGGCCGGCAAGCCAGCATCGTGAACAATTTCGGCCAAAATGAACGCATTAATTGGCGCAACTTCTGATGGCTTCACGACGACGGTGTTGCCAGCAGCAAGTGCCGGCGCAACCTTGAGCGCGATCTGGTGCAACGGATAGTTCCAGGGCGAAATACAGCCGACAACACCAAATGGTTCACGCACAACGATTGAGT
>Ga0194055_10004014_pt1 | contig 11173 bp, 9 predicted proteins | sample SepL449m_MetaG_FD_155482 | JGI IMG/M metagenome (GOLD analysis project Ga0194055, IMG submission 155482) | Anoxic zone freshwater microbial communities from boreal shield lake in IISD Experimental Lakes Area, Ontario, Canada - Sep2016-L442-9m | ecosystem: Environmental > Aquatic > Freshwater >... | reverse complement strand
GAACAAGGGAAACAAGACGTGATCAACACGCGCTCTACAGATGGTAACGGTTGCTACAGGCCTGGAGCAGCTCCCCGCCCCAGTTCCCCCCTTTAGGGGGGGGGAATCAACAGGTTTATGCCGCTTTATGCCGCGATTGCCCCGGACTAGTGCCCCGGACTAAGCAGCGGCCATGGCCTCAGGCATCAGCCCATGGCGGTGGGCCGACCGGGGCAGGGTGCCGTACAGCCCAGCTCCTGGCGATCCTGAGACTGAGATGCGGTGCGGGTACGGTCGATCCAGCGCCTCCGCCTGACCGTCATGCCCCTGCTGTCGATCAAAGACCCCTGGCCCCACTGGATCTTCGAGGATCCCGCCAGCGGTGATCAGCTCAGGCTCGTGCCCGAACGGGGCGGCCTGCTGACGGGGTGGCGCTGCGACGGCCGGGAGATCCTCTATCTCGATGCCGAACGCTTCGCCGATCCCGCCCTTTCGGTGCGGGGCGGCATGCCGGTGCTGTTTCCGATCTGCGGCAACCTTCCCGGTGATCAGCTTCCCCTGCCGGGCGGCTCCTATCCGATGCGCCAGCACGGTTTTGCCCGCGACCTGCCCTGGAGCCTGGAGCCCTTGGCCGATGGGGGCGGCGTGGCGATGGAGCTCTGCGATGGCCCTGCCACCCGGCCCCATTTCCCCTTCCCATTTCGCCTGCGCCTGGAGCTGCGGCTGGAGTCCGCCGCCCTGGCGATCACAGCGCGGATCCACCACGGCGGCGAGCCCGGGCACGCGGCGATGCCCTTCAGCTTCGGGCTCCATCCCTATGTCGCCGTGGCCGATCCGGGCGCGGTGCTGATCCAGGGGCTTCCGGAGCGCTGCACCGACCACCTCACGATGGCCACAGCCGCCTCGGCCGATCAACTCCTGCGGCTTGGGGAGGGTGTGGACCTCTTCTGTGCCGACTCCGGTGCGGTGCGCCTGGTGGATCCGGCGGCGGGCCTGTCCCTCACCCTGGAGACCACCGCCCCCTTCGACTGCGTGGTGGTGTGGACCGAAACGCCCCGGCCGATGGTGTGCCTCGAACCCTGGACGGCTCCCCGCCAGGCGCTGGTGAGCGGCGAGCGGCGATTGTTGCTGGCGCCCGGCGAGACCCGCAACCTCCACTGCCGCTATCGGCTGGAGACATTGGCCTAAGACTGGAGTCGTTGGCCTAAGAATCGCCTTCAGGCAGGGGCCAGATCGGGCCGCGCCACGCCCGGCAAACGGCCTGGGGCCAGTTGGCGCTTCGGATCAAAGCGGGCCTTGATCGCCTCGATCATCAGCCGGGAAGTGGCATCCTCCCAGGCCGGCAGGGCCGCGGCGCCCGCCGGATCGGCGCCGGCTGGACGGCGCAGCACGGTGAGGTGTCCGCCGAGCTCCCGGCAGTGGAGCCGCAGTTCCTGCACCCGCTGGGGTTGCAACCCGGCATCGGCCCAGGCCAAGGCCAGGCCGCTGCCGGCGGCCAGATTCACCGGCCGCTCGGCCAGGAGCGGGTGGGCCAGCAGATCGGCGCCCCGGTCGGGGCTCACGCCGAGCCGCAGCAGCCAGGCCGCCGGCTCCGAATCCGGATTCGGGGTGATGCTGGCGGCCCCGGCATCGGCTGGCGCCGGGAGAACTGGCTGGGCCTGGCGGCCCCACGTCAGCAGCGTGGCCAGCTCCCTGGCGCCGCAGCTGCGCATGCTCACGCCGCCTGCTCCGGCTTCGGCACTCTCGCCAGATCCGCCGAGGCTTTCGTCCAGAACCGCCATTTGGGCCTCAAGGTTCGCGGCGCTGACACTGGCCAGACCCACCACCAGCAGCGGCGCCGGCTCCTGGCCGGCCGCGGCCGCCAGGGCCGGGCTCCAGAGATCGAGCCGCTCGGGCGTGATCCCGGAGCGCAGCAGGGCGGAGCTCCAGGCCATCAGGGCTGCCACCGGGCCGCTCAGCAGCAGGCCCCGCCGCTGGGGTGGCAGGGGCAGGGTGCGCAGGGTGACCTCGGTGATCAGGCCGAGGCTGCCCCAGCTGCCGCACAGCAGCCGCATCAGGTCGTAGCCGGCCACGTTCTTCACCACCTTGCCGCCGGCCATCGCCTCAACCCCGTCGGCCCGCAGCAGGCGCAGGCCAATCAGCTGATCCCGCACGCCCAGGTAGCGCTCGCGATAGCCCCCGGCCAGGCCCCGGGCCACCAGGCCGCCAATGCTCCCATGGCCCTGGCCTGGGGCTGTGGGCTGGCCTGAGCCAAGGCCAGGGACCGCCGACGAACCGGTTGCAAAGGGTGGATCGATGGCCAGCCACTGCCGGTGGGGCGCCAGGGCCTCCTGCAGCTCCTCCAGGGGGGTGCCCGCTCCCACCGTGACCGTGAAGTCGCCGGGGCTGTGCTCGCGGATGCCGCTCAGGGCGCCGCAACTCACCACCGTGCAGGGGGCTACCGGCGCTCCCCAGTCGAGTCGGCTGGCGAGGCCGGCCGGCAGCCAGGGGGTTCCCTGCCGGTGCAGCTCCCGCACCAGCTCCTGCAGTTCCCCAGGCTCAGGACGGATCACGGCACGATGGTGCCATGGCGGCCGCCCTCCGGGGTCTGGTTGCCGGCCATGTCCCCGCACCTTCCATGGTTGAGCTCCCCAGCGAGCCGTTCTCCCTTCCAGACGGGCCGGCCGGACCGCCGCCAGCGCCACGACTCAAGGTGATCGTCTTCGACGACGACCCCACCGGCTCGCAGACCGTGCATAGCGCACCGTTGCTGCTCCGCTGGGACGCCTCCACCCTGGCGGCCGGCCTGCGCCATCCCTCCCCCCTGCTCTTTCTGCTGGCCAACACCCGCGCCCTTGATCCCGAGGCGGCCCGCCGGCGGGTGATCGAGATCTGCCAAGCCCTGGTACCCGCCCTGGCGGAGGCCCGCGAGGCCGGTGCGATCGACCGCTGGCTGGTGGTGAGCCGCGGCGATTCCACCCTGCGGGGCCATTTCCCGCTGGAGGTGGAGGTGATCGAGCAGGAGCTGGGACCCTTCGAGGCCACCTTTCTGGCGCCCGCCTTCCTGGAGGGGGGCCGCACCACCGTGGGGGGGGTGCATCGGCTGGATGGTGTGCCGGTGCACCAGAGCCCCTTTGCCCGCGACAGCCTGTTCGGCTACGGCAGCAGCGATCTGGCCGCCTGGGCTCAGGAGAAAAGTGGCGGCCGCATCGGGGCGGCGGCGGTGCAGCACCTTGCCCTGGCGGAGCTGGAGCCCACGGTGGCGGCCCAGGGAGCCCTGCGGCAGCGGCTGGAGGCGCTGGCGGGGAACCCGCTGCTGGTGGTGGATGCGGAGCGCCCCGCCCACTTAGCCGCCTTCGGGGCGGTGGTGCGGGAGCTGGTGGCCGGTTCCCAGAATCCGCCGCGCCGCTTCCTGTTCCAGAGCGCCGCCAGCCTTCTCAATGGGCTGGTAACGCTGCCGCCCCAGCCCCTGGATGCCCAGGGCCTGGCTGCCCTCTGCCGCCGCGGCCCCGATGGAAGGCGACGGCCAGGACTCGTGTTGGTGGGCTCCCATGTGCCCTTGGCTGATGCCCAGCTCGCCACCCTGCTGGCCGAGCCTGGCTGCGGCGGCGTGGAGGTGCCCGTGGCCCGCGTCCATCGGGTGCTGGAGGGTCCCCTGCCCGACAAGCTGCTGGCCTCCCTGGAGCAGGAGTGGTTTGAGCGGCTGCGGAATCTGCTGGCGGTGGGCCGCACACCGGTGCTTCACACCAGCCGCGGCGAGCTGCTCTGCCGCCATGCCGCGGAGCGGCGGGCGCTGGGGCAGGCCCTGGCCGCCGCCATGGCCCGGGTGGCGGCCCGGTTGGCGCCGGAGCTGGGCTACCTGATCAGTAAGGGAGGCATCACCAGCCACACCCTGCTAGCTGAGGGGCTGGGCCTTGCCTGGGTGGAACTCCAGGGGCAGCTGCAGCCGGGGCTCTCCCTGCTGCTGGTGCCAGCGGCCGGATCGTCCGGCACGGCTCCCGCGCGGTTGCAGGGCATTGAGGCACTGCCCCTGGTCACGGTGCCGGGCAATCTCGGTGAGGCCGACACCCTGGTGCGGCTGTGGCAGCGCCTCGAGGGCGGGGCCTGAAGAAAGCGGCTGCCGATCTCGATCGTGCCGAAGTTGCTCAGGGCGAGGGGCAGGCGCCGCAGCGGGGGCCTTGGCGGCGGTGCCCTTCAGCCCCCCTCGAGGCTGCGCTGCAGGAGCTGCACCGGGTGGAGCACCGGGATTGGCCTCGGGGTGGTTTCCATGTGGCTGCGGATCTGCAGCGTGCAGCCGATGTTGGCGCTCACGGCCAGGTCGGCGCCGGTGCCGGAAAGATCCGCTGCCTTGATTCGGCCCAGTTCGGCGGCCTCCTCAGGCTGCACCAGGTTGTAGATGCCGGCGCTGCCGCAGCACACCCCGGCTTCGCTGGCCTCCACGAGGCGCACGTGGGGGATGGAGCGCAGCAGGGAGCGCGGTTGCTCGCGCAGGCCCTGGCCGTGGAGCATGTGGCAGGCGTCGTGGTAGGCCAGCCGCAGGGGCCTTTCCGTGGTAGCGGGGGTGCCATCGGCGTGGAGAAGCGGTTGGAGGGCAGCGCGGAAGGCTTCGCTGGGCCCCACCCGATCCAGAAATTCCTGGATGTCGGCCACCTGGTGGGCGAAGGCGATCGCCAGCTCTGGTGTGCCAGCGCTGGCGATCGGCGGCTGGGAGGCACCTGCTGGAACGCCGGGCGGTGGGCTGGACCCGGCTGCGGCGGCATTCGGAGCGCCGGCTTCCGCAGGGGGAGCGCCGGCCTCGGAGGGCCCGGCGGCGAGAATCTCGCCGTAGTGCTTGAGGGTGTGGCCGCAGCCGGAGGCGGCCACCAGCACCGCATCCAGGGGTTCAGGACCCGCCGGCCTGCCCTCGCCGATCACCGCCGCAAAGGAAGCCATCAGGTCGGTGGCGAGCTCGCAGGTCTGCTTCAGTTCGCCCTGATGGTGGGTCACGGCGCCGCAGCAGCCCTGCTCGGGGGGGATCACCACCTCGATGCCATTGGCGCTCAGCACCCGGATCGCCGCCGCATTGACGGCCGGATCAAACAGCCGCTGCACGCAGCCCAGCACCAACCCCACCCGGTAGCGCCGTTCCCCAACGGCTGGCACCACCACGGGCAGGGTGTCGCGGAAGGCCTCCGGGGCCAGGGGGGGCAGCAGGCTCTCCAGGGCCTCCACCTGGGGGCCGAACAGCCGGGTGAGACCGCTGCGGCGCGCCAGGGCCTGCAGGGGCGTGCCCGCATAGGCCCGCAGGGGGGTGAGCACCGCCCGCAGGCGATTGGGGTAGGGCAGCAGGCTGAACAGCAGGCGGCGGAAGGCCCGTTGGGCCGGCGTGCGCAGCTCGGGGGCATTGAGCTTTGGCCGGGTGGCCTCGATCAGCTGGTCGTAGCGAACCCCTGAGGGGCAGGCGGTGACACAGGCAAAGCAGCCCAGGCAGGTGTCGAAATGGCTCGCCACGGTGGCATCGAGGACCAGACGGCCAGCCTCGATCGCCTTGAGGGTGTGGATGCGGCCCCGGGGCGAATCCATCTCCGTGGCCAGCACCCGGTAGCTGGCACAGGTGGGCAGGCAGAAGCCGCAGTGCACGCAGGGATCGGCCGCGGCGATCACGGCGGCGGTTGGGGGATCCGGCAGGGGAGCCTGGTGGGCGGCATTGCCGCTGCCGGCGGTGGAAGGTTGAGCATTGGAAGCCATCGATTCAGTCTGCCTGCCGCGACCGCCTGGCGACGCCCCGCCCCGCCTCGGTGCTAGCGCTGCGGCAACCGGGCTTGCCTGGCCACCCCAGCAAGGCTTATACCCAACCATGCTTATTCAGCCTGCCAGCGCATGCCTATCGATCAGGGCCTGCACCACCAAGGCGATCAGCGAGGCGGCCCCAATGCTGGCCATCGCCAGTCGCAGCAGCGTTGCCAGCCGCAGGGAAATGATCGAGAAGCTGGTGAAGATGTTGAGCCAGAGGCGCGTCAGTCGTAAGTGATTGCAGTTGGTTTCACCCGCATGGCGGCGTTCGTGCTGCAGCTTCAGGCTGGCGATCCGGCATCGGGATTGTCATGCCAGGGTTGGCATGGAATCGGCAGGATCCTATGCTGGAACCCGTTCTTACGATGCGTGGATTGATATGTCCAGATCTGCCTGAGTCCCGTCGGCCGCTTTTAGCGCCTGGGTCGAAGTCTTGCAGGCTAAGCCGCAAGGCTCAAGCCCCGATTTCTATGTGGTTTTCAATTTGAAGCACTGAAGTGCCGAACCACCGCTTCGGCAAATCCCGAGCAGCTCACCGGTTCCACCCGCGGCTCCATCAGGCGGGCCAGGTCGTAGGTGACCTCGCCATTAGCGATGGCGGCGCTCAGACCGGCGGTGATCAGGTCGGCGGCCTCCTGCCAGCCCATGAATTCGAGCATCATCACGCCGCTGAGAATCACCGAACCGGGGTTGATGCGGTCGAGGCCGGCATGCTTGGGGGCGGTGCCGTGGGTGGCCTCGAAGATCGCGGCGTTGTCACCGATGTTGGCGCCGGGGGCCATGCCCAGGCCGCCCACCACGGCCGCGGCGGCATCGGAGATGTAGTCGCCGTTGAGGTTCAAGGTGGCGAGCACGGAGTAGTCGGCCGGGCGGGTCTGGATCTGCTGGAAGATGCTGTCGGCGATGCGGTCATCGACCAGCACCATCTGCTTCCACCGGCCGTTGCCGTGGCTGGCGCCGATGGCATCGAGCACCCCCTTCACCTCGTTGCACACCGCCGCCTGCTTCTCAGGGGTGAGGGCATCGAAGCCGGGCTCGATCATGCGGGCGTTGGCCTCCAGGCTGAGGCTGGGATCGGCTTCCAGGTTGCCCAGGATCCAGCTTTCGCGCTCGGTGATGCACTCAGCGCGGAATTCGGTGGTGGCGAGCTCGTAGCCCCAATCGCGAAAGGCACCCTCGGTGAACTTCATGATGTTGCCCTTGTGCACCAGGGTCACATGGCGCTTGTCTGCCTCGAGGCGCAGGGCGTGCTGGATCGCCTTGCGGATGTGGCGCTGGCTGCCGCGTCTGCTCACCGGCTTGATGCCAATGCCAGCGCCCTCGGGGATTTGGCGCTTGCCCAACTTGCCGTTGGCGGGGATCACGACCTCATTGAGGTGCTTGATCAGCTCGATGCAGACCGGATCGCTGGCCTCCCACTCGATGCCCATATAGATGTCTTCGGTGTTCTCGCGATACACGAGCACGTCGAGATCCTGAGGCCGCTTGTGGGGGCTTGGGGTACCTGCGTAGTAGCGGCAGGGGCGCACACAGCAATAGAGGTCGAAGATCTGGCGCAGCGCCACGTTCAGCGAGCGGATACCGCCACCGATCGGGGTGGTGAGGGGCCCCTTGATCGCCACGCCGTAGGTGCGGATCGCCTCGAGGGTGTCCTCCGGCAGGTATTGGTAAGTGCCGTAGAGCTCGCAGGCCTCATCGCCGGCATACACCTTGAACCACTCGATCCGGCGCGCGCCGCCATAGGCCTGCGCCACCGCCGCATCCAGCACCCGCTGGGTGGCGGGCCAGATGTCTACGCCCGTGCCATCGCCGCGGATGAAGGGGATGATCGGGTCGTTGGGCACCAGCGGCTGACCGTTCTCGAAGCGGATGGCGGTGCCGCTGGAGGGGGCGGTGAGCTTCTCGTAGCTGGCCATGGAGCGCCCGGCGCAGGGTGATTCGGCGCGAGCCTATGCCTGCGGGCGGGCGCGGAAGGTTTGTGGTGATCGGCGGCGGGGCCGGCAGTGTGGTTGAAAGCCCAGGGGCTGGCAAGCAACTGCCCCTGCGGTCTGCGGCCACCGGCCGGTTGGCGCCAATCTTTGGTGCGGGGGCCGAAACCGACCGGTCCATTCGCGGCCTTGTTCAGCAGGATGAACTCCATGAATGCAGCGGACCAGGCCCACAGTCCGGAGCTGGCCCAGGCCATCGCCTCGGCCGTGACCCTGTTCCGCGCGGCCTTTCCAGACGCACGGGCCAACCTCACTCCGTGGCGCGACGATCCCCAGACCCGCCGGTTCGATGAGCGGGCCAACCTGGATTTCTCCCTCCATTTCCCCGGTTGGAGTCCGCGGCTTGAATCCCGTTCGCTGCTCGTGCAGCTGCACCTTGAAGGCTCTCCCCAGGGTTCTCCGTCCGCCCGACCGCGCCTCTTAGGCGTACTGATCCGGGGCATGACCTATGAGTCAGAACGCTGGCGCTTCACCACCCTCGGCGACTGGCAACCTTCCGGCTCCCATCTCCCCCACCCCGCCGTGGTGGATACGTTGCAGGAGCTCTGCCGAGGTCTGTTCGAGCTGTTCGATTCAGCGCCGGCCCAATACCGCGATGGGGGAGGTCTGGCTGCTTAGGCCAGTCGGACATCCAAGGTCTGGCCTCCAGGCCCTTGTGCCCGGCTGCCCTGGCGCCGTAACCCTTCGCAACCTTGCCGCCATCGGCTCGAAGACCGCGCCTACGGTGGCTTGTCTGCTCCTGACGCGTTTCAAGCGCCTCGCCGAACATGTCTGTCGCCCTGGCTTCCCAGCTCCGTGAGGGAACGAAGAAGGCCCACACCATGGCCGAGAACACCGGTTTCGTGAGCTGCTTCCTCAAGGGTGTGGTGGATAAGGCCAGCTATCGCACCCTGGTGGCCGACCTCTGGTTTTTATACAGCGCCATGGAGGAGGAGATCGGCCGCCTCGCCGACCATCCCGTGGTGGGACCAATCAACTTCGCGGCCCTCAACCGCCGCGAATCCCTCGAGCAGGACCTCGCCTTCTACTTCGGGCCCGACTGGCGCAACCAGATCCGCGCCACCGCCGGTGCCCAGGAGTATGTGGCCCGCATCCACCGCATTGCCAAGGAGAGCCCCGAGCTGCTGGTGGGCCACCACTACACCCGCTACATCGGCGACCTCTCCGGTGGTCAGATCCTCAAGAACATCGCCCAAAAGGCCATGAACCTGGGCGAGCATGATGGGCTGCGCTTCTACGAGTTCGACGCCATCGCCGACGAGAAGGGCTTCAAGACCAATTACCGCAGCGTGCTCGACAACCTGCCGATCGACCAGGCCATGGCCGATCGGATCGTGGGGGAGGCCAATGAGGCCTTCCACTGCAACATGAAGATGTTCCAGGAACTGGAAGGCAATCTGATCGCTGCCATCGGCAAGGTGCTCTTCGGCTTCCTCACCAAGCGCCAACGGTCCGGCAGCACCGAGGCCGTGCCGGCCTGAGGTCGCGGCGGTCCTGGAGTGAGGCTCTTCCGGCAGACTCTGCCCAGGACCGCTTCGCCTCCCGGCGACCCCCATCCTGAACGCTGCCAGCCTCGCTCCGATCCGCTTCCTGGTGCCGGGCACCAGCGGCCGATTCCGTTGTGGTGGCCTGCTGGTGGAGCTCCAGACCGCCCGCCTTCTGGCGGCCATCAGCGAGCGGCGGGTGCAGGTGGTCACCTACCGCCAGCGGCAAGCTGAGCATCCTTTTCTCGATGACCTCCTGAGCCGGGAACCCGCTCCAGGCCAGGCCCTCTGGGTTGTGAGCTGGGGCTTTGATGTGCCCCCGCTGCTCCGACGCCTGCGGGGCCGCCCCGTGGCCTACCACGCCCACAGCAGCGGCTATGGCTTTGATCTACCTGCCGGCGTGCCGGTGCTCGCGGTGAGTCGCAACACCCTGGGCTACTGGGGGAATCGGGCGCCCCGCAACCCACTCTTCCTGGTGCCCAATGCCCTCGATCCGAAATGGCTGCGGCCGGGGACGCCGAAGGTGCCCTGGCGCGATCCGCGAGGCGGACCCGTCGAAGCCTGGGCCCCGCCGCGGCCCCGACGGCCGATCGACGTGCTGGTGCAGGTGCGCAAGAACAGCCGCTACGTGCTGGAGCGGCTGGTGCCGGCCCTGCGGGATCGGGGGCTGCGGGTGGAGCTCCAGGAGGGCTGGGTCGACGATTTGGTCGAGCTGTTCCGCTGCTCCAGCGTGGTGCTCTACGACTCCGCCGACTACTGGCGGGGCCGCGGGGTGAGCGAGGGCTTCGGGCTGCCACCGCTTGAGGCCCTCGCCTCGGGCTGTGTGGTGTTCAGCAGCCTCAACCACGCCCTGGCCGACAGCCTCGATCCTGGCCGGGTGGGACACCAGATCGGCTGCGGCAGCCTGGCGGCCGACCTGGAGCAGATCACCGCCGCCGTGGCCGATCCCCTCGCCTGGCAGGCGGATCCCCGCTCGCTGGCGGGGCTCCTCGACGAATGTTCGGAGGCCGAACTGGTTCGCCGCTGGGAGCGGGCTCTAGCGGCGATCGAGGCCCACTGGCGGCGGTTGCTGGAGCAAGGGGTCCCCCCCCTGGAGAGCCCGGCGCCCTGGCGGCTCCGCCTGGATGGGCGGCTGGTGCGGCTGAGGCGCTGGCTGCGTCGTTGATGTACAGCGGACCCGCCGGCATAGCGTGAGCAAACCCTTCTGGCCCTGGCATTGCCTGCCCTGCCGCCGCTCCAGAGCCGCACGCTCCAGGAACTGAAGCGGCTGTTCAGCTATCTCCCCAGGCGGCGCTTGCGCACCCTCCTGGTTCTGGTGCCGCTCTCGATGATGCCCGGCATCATCGACCTCGCCTCGATCGCGGTGGTGGCCCGCTTGATGGGCACCCTGGTGGGCCACCATCTCGACGATCTGATCCCTGGCATGCGGGTCTTCGGGGGCAACGGCATCGACCAGAGCCTCTGGCTGATCGGCATCTTCGTGGGCCTGGCCTGGATGTCATCAGCCACCAAGCTGAGCCTTCGCTTCCTCCAGTACCGCCTGACGGCCCGGGTGTGGGGAGATCTTTCCCGCCTCCTGTTCCAGCGCCTGCTCCAGCAGGACTATCGCTACCACCTCAGCCAGAACCGATCCCGTTTTTCGGCACTGCTGCTCAGCAATGCCCGCCGGGTCTCCGACTCCACGGTGATCCCTTTCCTGCTGATGCTCAGTGCCATTCCCTCGGTGCTGCTGCTCTCCTTCGGGATTCTCTTCATCGGCCGCTGGCTCTCGGTGGGCCTGATCATTTCCCTGGTGGTGGCCTTTCTCACCATCTCGATGGCGGCCACGCCCTATCTCCGCCATGCCGCCCGCAAGCGCCTGCGCAAGGAGCAGCAATCGGCCGGGATGCTGATCGAAACCCTCAGCTCGGTGGCCGATGTGCAGCTCAGCCACACCGAGTCCTATTTCGCCGGTCGCTTCAACGACACCAT
>Ga0194055_10004013_pt1 | contig 11177 bp, 19 predicted proteins | sample SepL449m_MetaG_FD_155482 | JGI IMG/M metagenome (GOLD analysis project Ga0194055, IMG submission 155482) | Anoxic zone freshwater microbial communities from boreal shield lake in IISD Experimental Lakes Area, Ontario, Canada - Sep2016-L442-9m | ecosystem: Environmental > Aquatic > Freshwater >... | reverse complement strand
CTTCAAGATCATGGATGACCCGTTCGTGGGCTCGCTGACCTTCTGCCGGATCTATTCTGGCAAGCTGGAGTCGAGTATGGGGCTGCTCAATTCGACGCGCGACAAGCGCGAGCGGGTCGGGCGCATGCTGCTCATGCACTCTAATAACCGCGAAGATATCAAGGAAGCCTACGCTGGCGATATCGTCGCCCTGGCGGGCCTCAAGGACACCCGCACGGGCGACACCCTGTGCGACCCGACCAAGTCGCCGGTGATCCTGGAGAAGATGATCTTCCCGGAACCCGTCATCGAGATCGCCATCGAGCCGAAGTCCAAGCCCGACCAGGAAAAGCTGGGCGTCGCTCTGGCCAAGATGGTTGCCGAGGATCCCTCCTTCACGGTGTTCACGGACCAGGAGTCCGGCCAGACCATCATGAAGGGCATGGGCGAGCTACATCTCGACATCAAGGTCGATATCCTGAAGCGCACCTACAAGGTCGAAGCCAATATCGGCGCCCCTCAGGTGGCCTACCGGGAAAGCCTCAGTCGGCCCACCGATATCGACTACACGCACAAGAAGCAGACCGGCGGTACCGGCCAGTTCGCCCGGGTCAAGATCAAGTTCGAGCCCGGTGAGCCCGGCTCGGGCTTCGTGTTCGCGAGCACCGTCGTTGGCGGTTCCGTTCCGAAGGAATACGTCCCCGGCGTACAGAAGGGCCTGGAATCGGCCAAGGAAAACGGCCTTTTAGCCGGTTTCCCATTGATCGACTTCAAGGCGACCCTTTACGACGGCGGCTACCACGACGTGGACTCCTCCGTCCTGGCCTTCGAAATCGCCGCGCGCGCAGCCTTCCGGGAGCTCCGGGAGAAGGGCGCTCCGCGCCTGCTCGAGCCGGTGATGAAGGTCGAGGTCCTGACTCCGGATGAGTACATGGGCGACGTGATCGGCGACTTGAACAGCCGCCGGGGGCAAATCCAGGGCACCGAGACCCGGGGTAACGCCCAGGTTGTCACGGCCTTCGTTCCGCTCGCCAACATGTTCGGCTATATCAACACCCTGCGCTCGTTCTCGCAGGGCCGAGCAAACTTTACTATGCAGTACGACCATTACGAGACGGTGCCGCAAGCGGTCGCCGACGAAGTGATTAAGAAGTTCGCCTAACCCCGCACCAACCCCAGTTTAGAGGACAGGCCCATAGCGGGCCGGAGCTTGAGATGGCCAAAGAGAAATTCCTACGTAACAAGCCGCACTGCAACATTGGCACGATTGGCCATGTTGACCACGGCAAGACGACGCTGACGGCCGCGATCACGATTACGCTTGCGAAGTCGGGTGGTGCGACTGCGAAGAAGTATGACGAGATTGACGCGGCTCCTGAGGAGAAGGCGCGTGGGATCACGATCAATACGGCGCACGTGGAGTATGAGACGGCGAACCGTCACTATGCGCACGTGGACTGCCCTGGGCACGCTGACTACGTGAAGAACATGATCACGGGTGCGGCTCAGATGGACGGCGCGATCCTGGTGGTGAGTGCTGCGGACGGCCCGATGCCGCAGACCCGCGAGCACATCCTCCTGGCTCGCCAGGTGGGGGTTCCGGCCCTGGTGGTCTACATGAACAAGGTGGACCTCGTGGATGACGAGGAGCTTCTGGAGCTTGTGGAGATGGAGGTTCGCGAGCTTCTGTCTTCGTACAACTTCCCGGGCGATGACATTCCGATCGTGAAGGGCTCTGCGAAGGTTGCCATTGATGGTGGAGATCCGATCATTGGCGAGAACTCGATCCTCGAGCTGATGACGCAGGTGGATGCGTATATTCCGCAGCCTGAGCGTCCGGTGGACCTTCCGTTCCTGATGCCTGTGGAAGATGTGTTCTCGATTTCTGGCCGCGGCACGGTTGTGACGGGTCGGATTGAGAAGGGCATTGTGAAGGTTGGCGAGGAAGTCGAGATCGTTGGCATCCGTCCTGTTCAGAAGACGGTTTGCACGGGTGTCGAGATGTTCCGCAAGCTTCTGGACCAGGGCCAGGCTGGCGACAATGTGGGCGTGCTCCTTCGGGGCACGAAGCGCGAGGACGTTGAGCGCGGGCAGGTTCTCTGCAAGCCGGGCTCGATCACGCCGCACACGAAGTTTGTTGCGGAGGCCTACATCCTGACGAAGGAGGAGGGCGGTCGCCACACGCCGTTCTTCACGAACTATCGTCCTCAGTTCTACTTCCGGACGACGGACGTGACGGGGATTGTCCACCTGAAGGAAGGCGTTGAGATGATCATGCCTGGCGACAATGTGGAGCTGGACGTTGAGCTGATCACGCCGATCGCGATGGACCAGGGTCTTCGGTTCGCCATCCGCGAGGGTGGCCGTACGGTGGGCGCCGGGGTGGTCTCCAGGATCGTCGAGTAGGACGAACCTCTCTCCCGGCCTGGCCGGGATAAATCAGGGGCCGCGGAGAGTGATCTCCGCGGCCCCTTTTCTGTGCGCAATTGGGCACGGCGGCGGGCAGGCGCGGGTCCGGCCCTCAGCGCCGAGGCTTTGCTTGACGGCGGTGAGTCGGGCCCGTATACACGCGCCTTCTGTTGGACCGGCTGTGCCCATTGACCTTGTGTCGAAGGGCAGACGCGGTGCGCGGAGCGGCCTGGATCCGGGGTATCAACCCGGGGTAAAGGCAGGAGCTGATGCGGATTGTCGCGTGGGCTTCTTTTCGTTTTGCGGACTTTCGTGTGCGGGGGCCCTCTTGGGGGTGTCCGGAGTTGGTCTTTGAAATGGTCAATTGCACGCGGACGGGTCGCCGTCTGTAGGGGAAACTTAAGAGCGATATGGATCGTCAGAACATCCGCATCCGGCTCAAGGCCTTCGATCACCGCGTGCTGGATCATTCCACACGTGAGATCGTCAACACGGCCAAGCGTACCGGCGCGACCGTCCGGGGGCCCATCCCCCTTCCGACTCACATTGAAAAATTCACGGTCAACCGTTCGCCGCACATCGACAAGAAGTCGCGCGAGCAGTTTGAAATCCGTACGCATAAGCGCGTTCTCGACATCGTCGATCCCACGCCGCAGACCGTCGACGCCCTTATGAAGCTCGACCTGTCCGCCGGCGTGGACGTCGAGATTAAGCTTTAGGGGGATCGGTCGATGCGTACCGGCGTGATCGCCAAGAAAATGGGAATGGCCCGCTTCTTTGATGAAGCTGGCGTGCATGTGCCCGTGACCGTGCTCAGCCTGGACGGCTGCGCCGTGACGGCCCAGCGCACCGAGGCGCGGGACGGTTATGTCGCGCTCCAACTGGGCGCCGGCCTCCGCAAGCCCAAGAACACCACCAAGCCCCTCCGCGGTCATTTCGCGAAGGCCGAGGTCGAGCCTCGCCACAAGGTGGCCGAGTTCCGGGTGTCTCCGGACAACCTGATCGACGTGGGTGCCGAACTGACTGCGGACCACTTCGTGGTTGGCCAGAAGGTCGATGTGACCGGCACCACCATCGGCAAGGGCTTCGCCGGGGCCATGAAGCGCTGGAACTTCGGCGGCATGCGCGCCTCGCACGGTGTCTCCGTGTCGCACCGTGCCCATGGCTCAACCGGCCAACGCCAGGATCCGGGCAAGACCTTCCGTGGCAAGAAGATGGCTGGCCACCTGGGCCAGGAGACCGTCACGACCCTGGGTCTCACCGTCTGGCGCATCGACACCGACCGCGGTCTCATCATGGTCAAGGGTTCGGTCCCTGGATCCGAGGGTTCGTGGGTACGCGTCCGCGATGCCGTAAAGAAGCCGCCGACCGGTGTTCCGTTCCCGGGTGCCTTCCGTAAGGCTGGTCAGCCTGCGGCTCCGGTCGCCGAAGCCGCTCCGGCCGAAGAGGCCCCGCAAGCCGAGGGGCAGGAACAATGAAACTCGACGTCATCAAGCTCGACGGCGGGAAGGGCGGTTCGATTGAACTGGCTGACGCCATCTTCGGGATCGAGGATATCCGGGGCGACATCCTTCAGCGGGTCGTGACCTGGCAACTGGCCAAGCGCCGCGCCGGGACTCACAAGATCCAGGTTCGGAACGAAGTCTCCCGGACCAGCAAGAAGATGTACAAGCAGAAGGGCACTGGCGGCGCTCGTCACGGTTCACGCCGTGCGGCCCAGTTCGTTGGCGGCGCCAAGGCCCACGGGCCCGTGGTTCGTAGCCATGCTTTTGACCTTCCCAAGAAGGTCCGCGCCCTGGCGCTGCGCCATGCCCTGTCCTCGAAGCTGCTTTCCGGCGACCTAGTCGTTGTGGACACCCTCGCCCTCCCGGACGCTAAGACCGCCGCTCTCCGCGCTTCGCTCGGTAAGATCGGCCTGGTCAACGCCCTGGTGATTGGCGGCCCTGAGGTGGATGGAAACTTCCGCCTCGCGGCCCGCAACATCCCGAACGTGGATGTGCTGCCGAACGCCGGCCTTAACGTCTACGACGTTCTGCGTCGCCGGACCCTGGTCCTCACCAAGGACGCGGTCGAGGCGATCAATGCCCGCTTTGCCGAGAAGGAGGCTGCGTGATGGCCATCCCCTCCGCCCGTCACTACGACACCATTCTTTCGCCAGTGATCACCGAAAAGGCCACCCTGCTCTCAGAGCAGAACAAGGTCGTCTTCAGGGTCGCCATCGACGCGACCAAGGTCGAGATCGCGGCGGCCGTCGAGGCCCTGTTCAAGGTCTCGGTGACCAAGGTCAACACCCTGAACGTCAAGGGAAAGACCAAGCGCTTCCGCGGTCGTGTAGGCCGTCGCTCGGATGTGAAAAAGGCTGTCGTGACCCTGGCCGAAGGCCAGTCCATCGACATCACCACGGGGCTTTGAACCGATGGCTCTGAAGCAATACAATCCGACTTCCCCCGGCCGGCGCTCCCTTGTGCTCATCGACCGGTCCGAGCTCCACAAGGGGCGTCCCGAAAAGTCCCTCGTCGAAGGTCTGTCAAAGACCGGCGGCCGGGGCGGCGGCGGACGCATAGCTGTTCGCTTCCGTGGCGGTGGTGCCAAGCGCCTCTACCGCATGGTCGACTTCAAGCGCCGCAAGTTCGACGTCGTCGGTACGGTTGAGCGGATTGAGTATGATCCGAACCGGACGGCCTTTATCGCCCTGATCCGGTATACGGACGGGGAGGTCGCCTACATCCTGGCTCCGCAGCGCCTCAAGGCTGGCGACCAGGTGATCGCCTCTGACCGCGCCGACGTGAAGCCGGGCAACGCCATGCCGCTTCGCTCCATGCCCATCGGCGCCATCATCCATAATATCGAGCTGAAGCCCCTCAAGGGCGGCCAGATCGCCCGTTCGGCGGGTGCTTATGCCCAGCTGGTCGGTCGTGATGCTGGCTACGCACAGATCCGCCTGAACTCGGGCGAACTGCGGATGGTTCCCGACGGTTGCATGGCTACAGTCGGTGCTGTGTCGAACCCGGACCACATGAACGAGGTTCTCGGCAAGGCGGGTCGCTCGCGCCACAAGGGTCGTCGCCCGCACGTCCGCGGCGTCGCCATGAACCCGGTCGATCACCCGCACGGCGGTGGTGAAGGCCGCACCTCTGGCGGCCGCCACCCGGTCACCCCCTGGGGCAAGCCAACGAAGGGCGCGCGTACCCGTACCAACAAGACGACGGATAAGTTCATCATCCGTTCGCGTCACGCTCGGAAGGCTCGCTGATCCATGACCCGTTCCGTCTGGAAAGGACCGTTTGTCGACGGTTACCTGTTGAAGAAGGCGGAGGCTTTGCAAGCCTCCGGCCGCAAGGACGTCATCAAGACCTGGTCGCGCCGATCGACCATCATGCCGCAGTTCGTCGGCCTGACCTTCGGCGTCCACAATGGCCAGAAGCACGTGCCCGTCATCGTGTCCGAGGACATGGTCGGCATGAAGCTCGGCGAGTTCGCGCCAACCCGGTATTTCCCGGGTCACGCTGCGGATAAGAAGGCGAAGAGGAAGTAGGCATGTCCAAGCCAGCCAATCCACGTCGCCTGAAGCCTGCTGAGGCCATGGCCAAGGCCACCACCCTCCGGGTTAGTCCCCGGAAGTTGAACCTCGTTGCCCAGTCGATCCGCGGCCTGAAGGTCCAGCGGGCGCTCAACGAGCTGGAGTTCAGCCACAAGCGGATCGCCCGCGACGTTCGTAAGGCGCTCTACTCGGCCATCTCCAACGCTGAGAATAACCACAACCTCGACATCGACTCCCTGGTCGTCGCCGAGGCCTATGTGGGCAAGAACCTGACGATGAAGCGTTTTGCGGCCCGAGCCCGCGGTCGCGCATCCAAAATCCAGAAGCCCTTCAGCGAGATAACCATCGTGGTCCGTGAACTTGGTGAGGCTGCCTGATGGGTCAGAAAGTTAATCCTGTCGGGCTTCGCCTCGGCATCAATCGTACCTGGGACAGCCGTTGGTTCGCGGGTGGAGCCGACTACGGGCGCCTCCTGCACGAGGACCTCAAGGTCAGGGCGCAGCTGAAGAAGCGCCTCTACCAGGCCGGCGTCAGCCGGATCATCATTGAACGCCCGCACAAGAAGTGCCGGATCACCATCTATGCCGCGCGCCCAGGCGTGATCATCGGCAAGAAGGGCGCCGACATCGAGAAGCTGCGCAAGGATGTTGCGGCCATCACGGGGGGCGAGGTTCACCTGAACATCGTCGAGATCCGCAAGCCGGAGGCCGACGCTCAGCTTATCGCCGAGAACATCACGGCCCAGCTCGAGCGCCGGATCGCTTTCAGGCGGGCCATGAAGCGGGCCATGCAGTCGGCCATGCGGCTCGGCGCGAAGGGTATCCGCATCAACGTTGCCGGTCGGCTGGGCGGGGCGGAGATCGCCCGCATGGAGTGGTACAAGGAAGGCCGCGTGCCGCTCCATACCCTGCGTGCGGACATGGACTTCGGTTTTGCCGAGGCCAAGACGACCTACGGGATCATCGGCGTGAAGGTCTGGGTTTTTAAGGGCGAAGTCCTGGAGCACGACCCCATGGCCATGGACAAGCGTCTGGCCACTGAATCCGGCCCGGCCGGTGAGGGTGGCGGACGTGAACGCTCCGGCGATCGCCCGGACAGGGGTCCGCGCCGCGACCGCCGCGAGACCGCGGGAGCCTAAGAGACAGCCATGCTTTCCCCGAAGAAAACCAAATACCGCAAGCAGTTCAAGGGCAAGATCCATGGGACGGCCAAGAGCGGCTTCACGCTGAACTTCGGCTCCTATGGACTGAAGTCCGTTGAGCCTGAGCGGATCACTGCCCGGCAGATCGAAGCCGCTCGTCGGGCAATCACACGCCAGATGAAGCGTCAGGGCCGGGTCTGGATCCGGATCTTCCCGGACGTTCCGGTCACCGACAAGCCGGCGGAAGTGCGGATGGGCAAGGGCAAGGGCTCCGTCGAGTACTGGGCTGCCCGGGTGCATCCTGGAAGGATCATGTTCGAAATCGACGGTGTTCCCGACGATGTCGCGCGGGAGGCCCTGCGCCTCGGTGCGTCGAAGTTGCCGGTCAAGACCCGCATCGTCAGCCGCATTGACGCTGTCGCGGAGCACGCGTGATGAATACCCAGGATATCCAGGGCATGACCCCCGACCAGCTCTCCGAGAGCCTTTTGTCCCTGAAAAAGGAGCAGTTTAATCTGCGCTTTCAGGCGGCCACAGGCCAGGTCGAGAAGACCCACCGCGCCGGCGAGGTCCGCAGGGACATCGCCCGGATCAAGACCGTCCTGCGCAGTCGCCAGGCCACGGCCTAGGGAGTACGAGCATGCCGAAACGAATTCTTGAAGGCGTCGTCGTCTCCGACAAGGGCGACAAGACCATCGTCGTGAAGGTCGAGCGCACCTTCCTGCATCCGGTGCTGAAGAAGACCGTCCGTCGGTCGAAGAAGTACCATGCCCACGACGAGGCCAACACCTACCAAGCGGGTGAGATCGCCCGCATCATCGAGTGCGCTCCGCGCTCCAAAACCAAGACCTGGGAAGCCCTGCCTAAGGCAGTCGCTTCACAGTCAGTCTGAGGGAGGCTGATTCATGATCCAGATGCAGACCAACCTCGAAGTGGCCGACAATTCCGGTGCCCGCCGTGTCATGTGCATTAAGGTACTGGGCGGTGCGGGGCGTCGCTATGCCGGTGTCGGCGACAAGATTGTCGTCTCGGTGAAGGAAGCGATTCCGCGGGGACGCGTCAAAAAGGGCGACGTCCTCCAGGCGATCGTCGTTCGGACCTCCCAGGCCATCAAGCGCAAGGACGGGTCCCTGATCCGCTTCGACCGCAACGCCGCCGTCATCGTCAACAAGCAGAGCGAGCCCATTGGCACGCGTATCTTCGGACCGGTTCCGCGCGAACTTCGTGCCAAGAACCACATGAAGATCATCTCGCTCGCCCCCGAGGTGCTGTAATGGCCGCCAAGATAAAGAAGGGTGACCGCATTGTGGTCCTCGCCGGGAAGGACAAGGGCCGCCAGGGTTCGGTCCTGAAGGTCATTCCGAAGGAAGATCGGGTCGTGGTCGAAGGGATCAATATGATCAAGCGTCATACCCGGGCGACCCAAGCCGATCCCCAGGGCGGAATTCTCTCCCGCGAGGCGGCCCTGCATGTCTCCAACGTCGCCATCGTCGATTCCAAAGGCAAGCCGACCCGTGTCGGCTTCCGGGTAGAGGACGGCAAGAAGGTCCGCGTTGCCAAGACCACCGGAGAGGTCATCAATGGCTGAGCAAGCTTACGAGCCGAGGTTGAAGTCCGATTATCGCCAACGCATCCGCGGGGCGATGAAGGAGCATTTCAACTATTCGAATGAAATGCAGATCCCGCGCCTGGACAAGATCGTCCTGAACATGGGGATCGGCGAGGCTGTCGCGGACTCCAAAAAGGTCCAGTCGGCGATCTCCGACCTCACGCGCATCGCGGGCCAGAAGCCTGTGACCACAAAGGCGCGGAACTCCATCGCCGGCTTCAAGCTGCGTGAGGGCATGGTGATCGGCGCCAAGGTCACCCTGCGCAAGGATAGAATGTACGAGTTCCTGGATCGGCTGATCACCATCGCGCTTCCGCGGGTGAAGGACTTCCGGGGACTAAAGCCCACGTCTTTCGATGGTCGCGGCAACTATGCCATGGGTCTTAGGGAGCACATCGTGTTTCCTGAAATCAACTACGACCAGATCGATCAAATGTGGGGCATGGATATAATCGTCACCACAACTGCGAAGACCGATGAGGAAGCCCGCCAGCTTCTTCGGGAATTCCAGTTCCCGTTCAACGCTTAACGGACGGGAAGGAAAGGTAACATGGCCAAGAAGAGCGCCGTCAACCGTAACGAGAGAGTCAAGCTGCTCGTCCAGCGCTACGCCGCACGCCGTCAGGTGCTGAAGGCGATCGCCAATAACGAGAGCCTGCCACTCGAGGATCGCTTCGAGGCCCGCCTCAAGCTCGCTGAACTGCCCCGCAGTTCGTCGAAGGTCCGGATCCGTAACCGCTGTGAGGTGACAGGCCGCCCGCGTGCCTATTACCGCAAGCTTAGGATGAGCCGTATCGCCCTGCGCGAGCTCGGCTCTCAGGGCCAGATTCCTGGCCTTGTGAAGTCGAGCTGGTGAGGAGGGTCCCATGGTGAACGACCCCGTCGGCGATATGATCGCCCGCATCAAGAACGCCGCCACCCGCGGCCGTTCGAAGGTTTCCTGCCCGGCTTCGAAGATGCGCGCCCGCGTACTCGACGTGTTGGCCGAGGAAGGCTACATCCGCGGCTACCAGATGGTGGAAATGCCTGGTGCCTTCCCCGAATTCGAGATCGAACTCAAGTACTTCGACGGCGAGCCAGTCATCGTGGAGATCCGTCGGATCTCCAAGCCTGGCCGCCGGGTCTACTCGTCCATCAAGGACCTGAAGCCCATTAAGAACGGACTTGGCATCTCGGTGCTTTCGACGCCCAAGGGCGTGATGTCGGACGCGGCGGCGCGTGACGCCAACGTGGGCGGCGAAGTCCTGCTGCGGGTGTACTGATATGTCCCGGATCGGAAAGAAGGCGGTTCCGACGCCTGCTGGCGTTACGGTGACTATCGACGGCCAGACCGTGATGGTGAAGGGCCCCAAGGGACAGCTGTCCTGGACCCTGCCGGAAGAGGTCGAGTTGCGCCAGGAAGGCACGGATCTCCTCGTGTCCAAGCGGGTAGAGTCTACTCGCGCCCAGGCGATGTGGGGTCTGTCCCGCACCCTGGTAAGCAACATGGTGGTGGGCGTGTCGGCGGGTTACGAGGAAACCCTCGAACTTGTGGGCGTGGGCTATCGTGCACAGATGAAGGGCAACGCCCTGAGTTTGCAGCTCGGGTTCAGCCACGAAGTAGATCTGCCGCCACCTGAGGGCATCGCCTTCATCGTTCCCAAGCAGACTGAAATCAGGATCAGCGGAATCGACAAGCAGGCGGTCGGCGAGATCGCCGCGCGCATTCGTCGAATCCGTCCGCCCGAACCCTACAAGGGCAAGGGCGTTCGCTATCTTGGCGAAAAGGTCCGTCGCAAGGAAGGCAAGAAGAAGTAGGCCATGGCTGTCTCCACCCGTGACTCCGCCAAGCGGCGCGCTGAGCGCACCCGCATCCGGCTCCGCAAGCTGGCCAATGGCCGGCCGCGTCTCTCCGTGTTCCGTTCGTCCAAGAACATCTACGCTCAGGTCATTGATGACGAGAAAGGCGTAACGCTCGCCTCGGCATCGACCCTCGAGGCCGATTCGCCCGATAAGGGCTCCGACAAGGCCGCTGCGGCCCGGGTCGGTGCCCTATTGGCCCAACGCGCCCTCGAGAATGGCGTGACCGATGTCGTCTTCGATCGGGGCGGCTACATCTATCACGGCCGGGTCAAGGCCCTGGCCGACGCCGCGCGTGAAGCCGGCTTGAACTTCTAGGGGTAATTGATGGCTCGTGGAAACGAACAGCGTGGCGACGGCGGACAACGCCGCGGACGAGACCGGGGCGGCCCTTCAGAGGAACGCGCCGATTCCGACATCGTCGAAAAACTGGTTCACATCAACCGCGTTGCGGCGACTGTGAAAGGCGGGCGGCGGTTCTCCTTCGCGGCCCTCATGGTGGTCGGCGACCAAAAGGGACGTGTCGGTTACGGCCACGGCAAGGCCCGTGAGGTTCCCGAGGCTATCCGCAAGGCCACCGAGGAAGCCAAGAAGACAATGATCCGAGTGCCGCTTCGCGAGAGCCGCACCCTGCACCACGACGGCGCAGGCCGCTGGGG